>ERZ773169.1329-NODE-1329-length-22468-cov-6.959354_pt1 | contig 22468 bp, 25 predicted proteins | sample MGYA00580536_ERZ773169 | MGnify/ENA primary metagenome ERZ773169 (study PRJEB29015, sample SAMEA2737814) | human gut metagenome | biome: human gut; feature: human-associated habitat; material: faeces | place: China | collected 2012 ... | reverse complement strand
GCCCATAGGGACAGCCATCACATTCCGACTTGGGTTTCGGCGGCAAAGAGATTAAAGTGTCAAATTGACACTTTGGGTCAAGCATTTGACACTTTGGCAATCAGCTTGCTTAATACCCAATCCTAAAATAATCCAAATATGCTTTATACTTGTCCTGTGCGGTCAGGCAGGTATCTGTCAGATAGCCTTTTTCGTTGTCCCATTCCTTCAATCCACGGTAATAGAACAGTTTCAGATTGTCCTCAATGATGAACGGAACGATATTGTATTTCAGACATTCCTTGAACATAATGAGTCTGCCTACACGACCGTTGCCGTCCTGGAACGGATGAATCCGCTCAAACTTCACATGAAAGTCCAAAATGTTCTCAAGGGTCTTTTCTTCTTTGGCGTTATATTCCGTCAGCAGGGCCTTCATTTTATCGGCAACTTCTTCGGGAAGGGCGGTATTCATGCCGCCGACTTCATTCGGAAGTTTCTTATAATCGCCAACAGCAAACCAATCTTTTCTGGAATCGCTGGTGCCGTTCTTCAAAACCAAGTGAAGCTCTTTGATGAACTTTTCCGTCAGAGCTGCTTTTGCATGATCTATGATCATGTCAATGCAGCGGAAATGATTTGCTGTTTCAATCACGTCATCCACGTTCAGCACTTCTTTTTCCACACCAATAGTATTGGTTTCAAAGATATATCTGGTCTGATCGTGGGTCAGTCGGCTTCCTTCTATATGGTTGGAATTGTATGTCAAATCGATCTGTGTTTTGTGGTAGATCCCGCCGGAGTATTTACTTGCCTTCTGTTCTTTCAGGATATCCAACAGAGTGATCGGTTCTGCTTTTCTTTTATTGGTACGCTCCGGTTTTTCTGCGTTTTCTGGAATGTTCCATGTCTTACCGGTAAGAAACGCACCATTCACACGCCCCTGGGCGCAGTAATTTCTGACACTGCGCTCTGACACATCCCACTTTTTCGCTATTTCAGCAACGGAAAGATATCGCATCTATGATCCTCCACCATAAAATCCATCAAAAAACTACGTTAATCTATTACATAGTATACCACATCATCGGCAAAAATATCAACATATTCCGAGCTTGACTGCTACATTTTTGCCGTCACAGAACGCTTAAGTTTTTGAGACCGCGTCAAGTAATGTTCACAAAAAGGGCTCCTGAAAAAAATGAAGTTAGGCAGCAACGAGCAGAGTTGCCGCAATGGATTCCTGGCTGAGATAAGCTCTGGAGACAGACCACTCCTCAGCGTATTCCATGAGATACGTGGTCACTAGGCGAACATAGGAACTTTCATTCGGAAAGATTTCAACCACGCTGGTACGTCTCCGAATTTCACGATTCAATCTTTCAATCATGCTGGAAGATGAGATTTTTCGCGCATCCAGCATGGGGAATGCATAGAAGGCCAGAGAATCCTCCAATCCGTCTTCAAGGCACTGAACCGCTTTCGGAAAGCGTTTGGCGTAGGAGTCGATCACATCATATTTGCTTTTGCGAACTTAATTATACGCTATCATTATACGCTATCCATATCACGCACTTCTGTGACCATGTAAAACCACCTGTCTGCACCTCAACAAACACCAAATAAACGCCAAGTTTCACCCAGTTCGACGCATAAAAAAGGACGCTTTCGAGCGTCCTCTGTGGTAGCTTGTATGACACCCCGCCAAGAGAAAACGGGTTGTTCAACGCAGTGTACAGACCGGTGCAGGCCTCGACAAACCGGTGAAGGCCGCCTTGTGCGTGAGAGGTGTCGCAAATTGCTATCCCCGCTGAAATAGGGTAACGTTTCGTTACTCCATCACTCAAATACGCGCGTCAAATCCAGTTCACAACCGGTCAGCGTAAACACCTTTGCGGCGGTGTCTTCTTTAGCGTAAACGGCAACGGTACGATACAAGCCGTTCTCCAGCACAAACACGGTTGCGTTCTGTTCCTGCGGCAATACGATCCAGTATTCCGGTACGCCCGCCTGCTGATAACGGTTCAGCTTCACCAGTCGATCAGCTTTGACAGTTGAGGGAAAAAGGATTTCCATTACTACAGTCGGCGCACCGAAGCAGTATTGTTCATGCAATTTGTTAGGATTACAGATCACCGCCAGATCAGGCATACAGACGGTACTCACATCATCTGCGCTCTGGTTGGCATGTTTCGGAAAAAGCACCTCAATCTCTGCAAATGCGCGGCAAGGCCGGTAAAAAGTATCATCACGCGAATGGTTTGCGTGATGATATTTTTTACGCGCGTTGTAAAATGAAGTTGTGCATGAGGCGCGGCAGCGTGACCGGAACCTACGCAAGGAGCCGCGGCTTTAATCGTGCGATGTTGCCTTAGCAATACTCATCTCAACCACACCCACAACATCATGATTTGTAATCCACCAGTGTCCCGTCGTACCTCTGTTTTGCGGAGTTACATCACTCAAGTCATGACAGTGCGCCTTGCCCTGCTTCGTTACCAGCAGCACACCTGTTTCCGCATATAACGTATCTATGGCATCGCCGCCATGCCCCCACTGTATCAGCTGTACACCCTCACCCAGTCCCAGCTTTGGCTCAATCATACGCTTTTCCGCTGTGTCCGGCAACAGTACAAGTCCTCTGCCTTTCTCTGTCACAATAATCAGTTTATGCTCCGGCCGGTAGACCATGAGCTGACAAAGTGAATCTCCTGTCTTCAGCTTCATGCCGGAAACCAATCCGATACCCAGATTTTTGTACTCATGCATCGCCTGAACAGGCACGCGCAATGCTTTTCCCTGATGGCTGACAAACAGCAATTCGTCTTCCGCCGTGCTGCAACACGCTGTGACAATTTTCTCCCCGCCTGTACGTACAATCTGCATACCGTCTGGTATAACACGCACTTGATCCAACGGCAGCCGCACCTGCCTGCCGCTTTGCGCTGCACAGACCAGCGAAGTATCCTTAGGATTACATTCTGTCAGCACACCATCTTCAAGCAATGCTTCATGACATTTCTGCCATCTTCCATTTTTGCAGAAGTCATCCACTGTCAGTGAAGCCGGCAAATACCATGCCTGACCACTTGAACTGACCAAAACTTTATCGACCGATTGTCGAAAAACCACTATCCGCTTCACTTGAAGTTTCTTATCCAATCCCATCGAACAAACGCCTGGTTTACAAAGCCAGCGGTTTTCCGGCACTTTAACCAGCCTGCCGCCGGATAACACAGCCAGCAGTTCTTCTTCACAGATGCCCTCTTTCGCCTCCGACTTTGACTTCTTCTTTGACGAGTCAGCCTGTTGGCTGCATGGATACGGATTTCCCTCTGCATCCACGACCTCTGGCAGCCACTCGCGCTCTAAATCCTCCGCTTCCGGCATACTGTCCACAAGTTCCGGCTTCTCAAAAAGGCCGACCGATGTATAGATAGACCGGCTCTTCTCAGCCATATCCGCCGCAAGACGTGTTTCCTCACGCATTGCTGCCGTACATCCCAGTTCCATCGGCCGTTTAAACGAACTATATGTAATACATAAGCGCTTTCTTTTTACGCTCCATAAGAAAATCGCGAAACTCTTTTACAAGCGGCAGCAAGCGATATGAATTTGATGTTTTTCCGCCCACTTGAACATCACGCGAGCTCTGCTTTTCCACATATCTGCGCTCAATTGCATACAGCTCCTCATCCATCTGACGAATATCGCCATATGACAGACCGGCGGCCTCTGAGGTGCGAAGACCAAGCAACAGCATTGCAAGCAGTGCAACACATTCTCCAAAGCGATCTGCACGACTTATCATTTCTTCATAAATACGGATAACCACGCTGATCGGAAGCGATTTGGGGCGCTTCAGCAGCTTGTGTGCAAGATTGAACAAATGCTTCTGCCCTTCAGCGGTATGCGCAAGACCATTTTTGCAAAGTTCCACGTCAACATTTCCCCAGAAGCGCATCTGGGACAGGTCATGCTGATATGCCTGCTCAACAATGCAGGAAAAAATTTTCTTAGCGTTTTGCTCAATGATCCTGTCACCCAGACCAAACTGTCCCCTTTCCATCCACAGCTTTTCCGCCAGTTCTTCATTGAGATCTGCATACGGTATCCCCCGAAAAATCGGTGCAACAGACCGCCAGAATTCCCTGTCATACGCTATGCACGTGCTCTTGGCCCAGTGACGGTCATTCTGCATATCCAGCAAAAATTGTTCGTAAACACCCTCCAGTGTTAACTCGCCTTCTGCTGTCACCGGCTGATACTTATAATCGCTCCGATCACACTTACACGGAACTTTAAACTTATCCAAATTTTGTCCCGTTACTTTTCTCGGGCTATGAAAAAAATTTCCCATTTCTTCTACTTTTTATCTGAAAAAAGAAACTTGGACAGTCCGCCCAAGTTTCTTTTGTTTTCCTACGCTTATAAAAGCACTGCAAGACGAATCTGAGATTTTGCTGTAAAACGTATTTTGGCGCCACGCTTCAGCTTCAGCCTCATGCTGAGCTGAACGCTCTTCAATTGGCTACCACTCTGCAACAGTTTATGACACCGCTCAAGCCGTGCCCGCGTAGCCAGCATTGCGATGCGCGATAAGTAATCGACATACCATTCTTCATAGGTGCTCTCCGCCTTTAAGCCGAAAATCCGCATCATCCGTGATGCTGTCATACCGCAGACGTCCCGACAATATCCACGCACACTGCTTTGCACAACATCACTTCGGGAGGACAGCCTTGCATACTCAGGCACTACCTCTGCCGGTGGCTGGGTATCTCCTGCTTGCGTTATCTTACTCACATAAAAATCAATACCATATCGCTTGATATGCGAACCTTTGCTTTTACGCTTCTTCAAATTTTTCCTTTCTATGTTAACCATAAAAACATTTTCATTTTATGGTATATCGAATTCCAAATTATTCTTTCTCTTGGTTTCATTATAGCATCTGCCCATAATTTTTCAACTTTCCGCAGGTTTATTCATAATAAATTTACATATTTTCTACGAATCCGTTAATTTCTTGTAATGCAAAATTTATCTTTGCCAGATTTCATACCCAATGTTACTTTTTTAAAAGGGATTCCGCGTCCTTACTCTGCGAGCAGGCGGGAAAAACCATGCGCTATGCACGCTCGGCTGTGTGCGATATGTTGCCGAACAGATCGAGTCCGTTGTACATACCGAATCTATCTATTGACAAGTAAAAAACAATTTTATATCCTTTTTATTCCATTTATTTCTATTTTTATTTTTCCTCAGTTTTATTCTTATTTTCCGAAAATATATCTACAATATCACCGTTTTAAAGGCTATTATATTTTTATTTTTGCAAATATGCAACAAGTAAAAAATGCTTCAATCGTACTCTCTTTTTTACTTGTTTCCCTCTCCGCATACGACTTTCTGCTTTTGAAGTCACCTACCCGGAGGTTTTCTAAGTGCTCCGAAAAATACAAAAAACCGCTGATTTCTTACGAAATCAGCGGTTAAACATGGTTGCGGGGACAGGACTTGAACCTGCGGCCTCCGGGTTATGAGCCCGACGAGCTACCAACTGCTCTACCCCGCGATATTCATTTTCTCACTCCGTCGGCGAAGCTTCACTTCAGAGTGCTTATATATAATATCATGCAGGGTGCAGATTGTCAATAGGGATTTTAAAAAATTTTTACTTTTTCTGTTCACGCCCTCTGTGCGGCTCCTGTCCTGCCCGTCACCGAAGCGTCAGTCTCGCGACAGGTTTTTCCCCAGAATATCCGCGATGCTGTCGATCAGCTGTTCCCAGTCCTCCTCGCTTCCCTCGGTCTGAAGAAAGCCGGTGCTCATATCGTTGACAAAAGCGGCGCCGATGTCGATATAGCTGTCGTAATCCGGCTGATGATAGCCGTATTCCGTGCCGAGCAGCACGATCTCATCGCACTCATCGCCTGCGAGATGCGCCATCGCGACATTCAGAAAGCCGTTTTCCGCCATCGAGTCGTCATCATCCGGCGCAGACCATGCGCGCACCCACTCTTCGTCCCCGTCCTCGTTGAACAGGCCGTCCCGATAGTAATCCAGTTCTCTACGAATGCTCTGCTTGAGGAAATCCCGTTCCATATCACTCACTCCCTTGTCTGAATTCCGTTATGCACTTTCATTATACGCACACAGGGCGGTCTTGGCAAGAGAGTGACGAAAAAACACAGCTTCGCGGCAATCTCAGATGAAATACTCGACCGTCTTGTCCTCGGTCAGCTCGGTATCCGTATTGAACAGCAGGATGGCCTCCCGAGTATCGAAGGGCCCGAGCGAATAGACGCTGATCTCCTCCCGCTCGAAATAGTGAACGGGAACGATACGGTTATAGGAGCAGGGATGCTCGTCGGTGACGCACAGCTCGGCGTTGTCGAACGGTCCCTCATGGTAATACGGGTCGAACAGATAAACGTCCCCTCCCTCGACACGGGTCAGCAGCACATAGTGCCAGCCCTCCAGGTCGAGCCGCACGACCGCCGCGCCGCAGAGCGTCCCGGAGTGGGCCGTTCTGGGAGAAGTTCACCTCCCGGCCCGACAGATAGCGGCTCGATACCGCCAGATGGCCGGTCTCGCCGTAGCCGTTGAGCCAGTTGCTGAGGAACATCATGGCCATCCGCGAGGTGCCGCGCCTGCCCGTGCTGCCGTCCTCACCGAAGCAGTCCAGACAGTACAGCATGATGTTCCGGGTCAGCTCGGGCGGTATCTCGTCGCGGCGGAACAGGTAGCTGACTGCATTGATGGGAAGTGCGTCGATGTCCGCGCGCAGGACGACGGCTCTTCCGCCCTCCTTTTCGCCGCGCAGCGTGCCGAGTACGCCGGTCTCCCCGACACGGGTGTGCGGGATGCCGAGCTGGTCAAGCTCCTCTTCAATCCGCTGCGCGGTGCGGAATTCCTGCATGCTCAGCTCGGGATGCTGATGAAATTCCCGACGGATGGAAACGATGCAGTCGCGCGCCGCCTCCGCCGCTTTCCTTACGTCCATGATACGTCCTCCTTACTTTTTCGGCTTGATCTTCGTGCGCAGACCCTCCAGACGGTTCAGCGCCTCGAGCAGCGTCTCGTCCTTCTTCGCGAAATGCAGGCGGATGAGGTGGTTGACCGGCTCGCGGAAAAAGCTCGAGCCCGGGACCGCGCCTACGCCGGCATAATGCGCCAGATCCTCGCAGAATTCGAGATCGCTCTCGTAGCCGAACTCGGAAATGTCGAGCAGCACATAATACGCGCCCTCCGGGTCGGTGTGCGTGATGTTCAGCTCGTCCAGACCTTTGAGGAACAGCTCCTTTTTATGGGTGTACTTGGCGAGCAGGTCGTCATAGTAGCCCGGCCCGAACTTCAGTCCGGTGACAACGGCCTCCTGAAGCGGCGCCGCCGCGCCGACCGTCAGGAAATCGTGCACCTTTTTCGCGCGGTCGATGATGTTCGGCGGCGCGATGATGTAGCCGAGGCGCCAGCCGGTGATCGAGTAGGTCTTGGACAGCGACGAGCACGACAGCGTGCGCTCCCACATACCCGACAGGGTCGCGAAGTAGGTATGCTTGTGCGGCGCGTAGACGATGTGCTCGTAGACCTCGTCGGTGATGACATAGGTATCGTACTTTTCCGCGAGCGTCGCGATAAATTCCAGCTCCTCGCGCGTAAACACCTTGCCGCAGGGATTGGAGGGGTTGCACAGGATCATCGCCTTGGGGTGCTGGCGGAACGCATCCTCGAGAAGGGCCGGGTCGAAATGGAAATCCGGCGGCACGAGCGGCACATAGATCGGCTCTGCGCCCGACAGAATGGTATCCGCGCCGTAGTTTTCGTAGAACGGGGAGAAAATGATGACCTTGTCGCCCGGATTGGTGACGGTCATCATCGCCGCCATCATCGCCTCAGTGCTGCCGCAGGTCGTGACGATCTCGGTGTTCGGGTCGATCTTCCGGCCCATACAGCGCGACTGCTTGGCGGCGAGCGCCTCGCGGAAGTTCTGCGAGCCCCAGGTGATGGAATACTGATGAAAATCCTCATAGGCGACCTGCGCCATGCGGTCGAGGATCTCCTTCGGCGGTTCAAAGTCCGGGAAGCCCTGCGACAGGTTGACCGCGCCGTACTGCATGGAAACGCGCGTCATGCGGCGGATGACCGAGTCGGTGAAGCCGGCCGTGCGTTCGGATAAGCTCTGCATTTTATTTTCCTCCCACAATGTAAGATTTCTGATCGTTCAGGATATGTTTCGGGTCGAGCGCCGTCTTGATGCGGTTCATGCGCGACACATTCAGGATGATGCTCCGCAGAGCCTGTCTGTTGATTTGCATGGTCATTTCCTTCCTGTGGAAAGTGCCGCCGAAACGGCGGCACTGTATGGTCTCTTCTTACTTGTCAGCGAGCAGGTCCTGATCCCAGCCAGCCTTGATGAAGTAGCCGCCGAACTGATCGTTGAATACCGCCTCGGTCTCGTCCGACTGGAACGCTGCAACGACCTTCTTGTAGGTCTCGACCTTAGCCGGATCGGACAGATCCTCGGTACGCGCTGCGATGAGGTTCCAGTATTCCTCAATGTCCAGCTTGTCGTCCTTGTAGATCGCGTCCTCGGTCTTGAGGCCGAAATCAAGGGCATAGTTGCCGTTTACAACGCCTGCGGTCACGTCCGCGAGCGTGGACGGGATGATGTTCGCCTTCAGCTCCTCGATCTTGATCTGCTTGTTATAGGTCTCGATGTCGTCAACGGTCGGGTTGAAATCCGCGCCGTCCTTGAGCTTGATGAGGCCGGCAGCCTCCAACACCTTGAGCGCGCGGCCGCCGTTGGTCGCGTCGTCCGGAATCGCGACGGTATCGCCGTCCTTGAGCTCATCGACCGACTTCACCTTGTCGGAGTACAGGTTGAGCGGAATGATGAAGGTGTTGCCGATGTTCTCGATCTCGTAGCCGTAGCTGTCGATCTCGCTCTGGAGATAGATGCGGTGCTGGAAGGCGTTGAGGTCGATCTCGCCGTTGGCGAGGGCATTGTTCGGGGTTACATAATCGGAGAACTGTACGAACTCGAGGTCGATGCCCTCGTCCGCGAGCTTCTCCTTCGCCGGTGCCCAGATATCCTCGTAGATCGCGCCGACAACGCCGAGCTTTACGGTGGTCTGTGCGTCGCTGCTGCCGGATGCCTGTGCGGCATCATCGGAAGCGCTGCTCGAAGAGCCGCATGCGGTCAGAGCGAGCGCGAGACCTGCGGCGGACAGGGAAAGTGCGATAATTCTTTTGAGCTTCATTGGGATCTCCTCCATCTTATGATATATTTTTTAATTTGACATATTGAAAACCGCCAAAATGCTTGGCTTCCGTGCGGCAGCACGCATGAAATAGAATTTGCAAAGCAAATTCATAGCCCGTAGGCCTCTATCCTTAAAGTGTTTTAATGAGAGCAAACGGGGAGCATGTATCACCGTTTTTATACTTTAGGAGGGAGAAAGTTTCTGTATAGGAACTTTCGGACGACTTTGGAACGGTCTACGATCCGTTCCTCTTGTCGGCGAAACTGTAGTTTCGCGACAGGTCTTTTACAGGGTGAGCGAAAGCTGATAATTGGCGCTCATGGTCCGGCAGGAGACGTCGAACTTCTCCTGCTCCTCCGGGGTGAGATGCAGCTCGATGATGTGCGCGATGCCGTCGCGACCCACGATCGCCGGGACACTCGCATAGACATCGTGCTGACCGTACTGACCGTCCAGCAGGACAGAGACCGAAAGGACGCGGTTCTCGTTGTAGAAGATGGCGCGGACGACCTCCGCCGCAGACGCGCCGATGCCGAACTCGGTGCAGCCCTTGCCGCGCAGGATGGTCCAGCCGCCCTCGCGGCCCGCATCGGCGAGGGCATCGAGGTCGAGCTTTCCGAACGTGTCCGGGTACTCGTCGCGCCACTGGCTGAGCGGCTTGCCGGCGATGGTGACGGCCGACCACGCGACCATCTGGCTCTCGCCGTGCTCGCCGAGCGCGTAGGCTGTGATGGATTTCTGGTCGATGCCGGTCTCCTGCGCGATCGCGCGGCGCAGTCTTGCGGAGTCGAGCGTGGTGCTCGTGGAGAAGATACGCTCCGGCGCCCAGTTCAGCATGTGCTGGATATAATGCGTGATAACGTCCGCCGGATTGGAGATATTGACGATAATACCGTCAAAGCCGGATTTTTTGATGGACGCGGTGACTTCCTTCAGGATCTCGATGGTCTGCCCCAGCGTATCCATGCGGGTCTGGTTGCCGCTCGGCAGCGGACCTGCCGCGATGATCATGATCTGCGCATCGGCGGCATCGCTGTAATCACCGGCGGTGACTTTTGTGCGGACCGGCAGATAGTTGGTCGCGTCGGTCAGATCGAGCGCCTGTGCGACAGCCTTTGCGCGGTCGGAGTCGATGTAGACGATCTCGTCTGCGAGGCTCTGCGAGATCAGCGCGTAGCCGACGTGGGAGCCGACGTGGCCTGCGCCCACGATAACAACTTTACGATTGGAAATACTCATGTCAGACTCTCCTTAATGCGTGTTCTTCCTGACGACCTGGCCGCCAACGAACTCCATAATGCAAACGATAATGACCAGGACCAGCACCGTGACGTTGGTGATGTCGACCATGTTGCGGTCGTGGCCGTAGCGGATGGCGAAATCGCCCAGACCGCCCGCGCCGACAACGCCTGCCATCGCGGTGAGGTTGAGCAGGCTGATGGCCGTGATAGTCGTGCCGCGTGCGATCGCCGCGACGCTTTCCTTGAGGTAGACGCGGAAGATGATCTCAAGCGGCGTCGAGCCCATGGAGAGCGCCGCCTCGATCAGGCCGCCGTCCAGCTCCGCGAGCGCGCCCTCGACCTGTCGGGTGAAGAACGGCACCGCGCCGAACACCAGAGGAACGATCGCGCCGCGTACATACAGCGCCGTACCCATGATGACGCGGGAGAACGGCATGACCCACGTCAGCAGGATGATGAACGGGATGGAGCGGAACAGGCTGACCAGCTTGTCGACGATCTGGTAGACGACCTTGTTTTCCAGAATGCCGCCCGGCTTTGTGACCGTGAGCAGCACGCCGAGCGCCAGACCGAGCACGAACGAGATCGCCCCCGACCAGACCACCATGAGCAGCGTATCGCCGATCGCCGCATAGAAGTCCGGCAGCTTTGCCATGACGTTCGGAATGATGTTATTCAGAAATTCTTGCATCACGGATCACCTCCACACCTACGTTTTTCTCGCTGAGATACTGCATCGCCTGCGTGATCTGCGCGCGCTCGCCGCTGATGATGGCGACCGTGCCGCCGATCGGCGCATTCTGCACGATGGCAATATCGGAAAAGATAATGTTGAGCGTAATATCGAATTTACGCGATACCGTCGAGATCAGCGGCTCGGAAACGTTGCGCTGAATGTAGCTCAGGCGCACGATGAGCTCGCCCGGCTTCAGCTGCACCACCGGAGAGTCCTCCTCGATGAGTTCCTCGATCTTGCGGAGATTGGACGTCGTGTGGATGAAGCTCCGGGTGATCTCCTGCCGGGGATCTGCGAACACATTGAATACCTCGCCCTGCTCGACGACCCTGCCGTGCTCCATGACCGCCACGCGGTCGCAGATCTCCTTGACCACGGCCATCTCGTGCGTGATGATGACGACCGTGATGCCGAGCTTCTCGTTCAGGTTCTTCAGCAGCCGCAGGATCGCCTTGGTGGTCTGGGGGTCGAGCGCCGAGGTCGCCTCGTCGCACAGCAGCACATTCGGGTCGTTTGCGAGTGCCCGCGCGATGGCAACGCGCTGCTTCTGGCCGCCGGAGAGCTGTTTCGGATACGCCTCCGCCTTGTCTCCGATGCCGACCAGCTCGAGCAGCCTGTGCACCTTGTCCGCGATCTGCTCTCCGGAAAGTCCGCTGCCGCGCAGCGGATACGCGACGTTTCCGAATACGGTGCGCGACGGCATCAGATTGAAATGCTGAAAGATCATGCCGATCTTTTTGCGCGCCTGCCGCAGCTCCCTCGCAGAGAGCGCGGTCATTTCTTTTCCGTCCACCGTGACCGAGCCGGAGGTCGGCCGCTCGAGCAGATTGATGCATCGCACGAGCGTGGATTTGCCGGCGCCGGAGAAGCCGATGATGCCGAAGATCTCGCCCTTGCCGATCGAAAGGCTGACGTCCTGCACGGCGTGCACCGTGCGTCCGCCGGAGGCGAAATTTTTGGAGATATGTGTCAGTTCTATCAAAACAATTCCTCCCTGTTACACAAAAAAGCGGAGAGCCCACAGCTCCCCGCTTCAGGACGATCCATGATCCGGAACAGTGCGCGGCGTCAAATAAGACCGCGTCCGTCCGTTCCCGTATCCGATCGGGCAGACAGCAGATGAGCATACTGCGGCATAGACATACACATGCAGCCCGACATTCGTTCGTTCAGAATAAACATGCTTTTCTGCTCCTTTCCGTTAACCTACTGTTTTTGTTGGTTATATAATAGCACTCTCATTCCCTAGTGTCAACATCGGAATTGTATGAATTGCTAATTCCGTCATCTTATCCAATTATCCGCGCTTCGTCCGCCGTTTTATCAGCAGTTTCGCCTATTTTTCAATCAACAGCATCGCCCACGATGCGTCCGTGCTTTCTGTGAAAATCACCCTCGTTATATTCGCACAGCAGCTCCCATGCCTGTTCCGGGGTCGGTATCATAACTACATTCTCCTTACTCGTCTGTTTATGCAAAAGGGAGACCGCACAGGTCTCCCTAAGGCTGTAAAATACATTTGCAGTTTTGAAATGGGTATGCTGTGATCAGTCAGCGAACAGCGGCGTGGACAGGTAGCGGTCGCCGGTATCCGGCAGCAGCGCTACGATGGTCTTGCCCTTGTTCTCCGGACGCTTTGCAAGCTCGATCGCAGCCCAGACAGCCGCACCGGAGGAAATGCCGACCAGAACGCCCTCGTGCTTGCCGATCAGCCTGCCGGTCGCAAAGGCATCATCATTCTCCACGGTGATGATCTCGTCGTAGATTTTGGTGTCCAGAACGTCCGGAACAAAGCCTGCGCCGATGCCCTGGATCTTATGCGCGCCCGCATGGCCCTGGCTGAGCACCGGAGAGCTTGCCGGCTCGACGGCAACAACCTTGACGTTCGGATTCCGGCTCTTGAGATACTCGCCGGTGCCGGTAACCGTGCCGCCGGTGCCTACGCCCGCAACAAAGATGTCAACCTTGCCGTCGGTATCCTCCCAGATCTCCGGGCCGGTGGTCGCCTTGTGCACGGCCGGATTTGCCGGGTTTACGAACTGACCCGGGATAAAGCTGTTCGGCAGCTCCTTTGCAAGCTCGTCCGCCTTCGCGATCGCGCCCTTCATACCCTTTGCGCCCTCGGTCAGTACAAGCTCTGCACCGTAAGCCTTCATCAGCTGGCGGCGCTCCACGCTCATGGTCTCCGGCATTACGATGATGATGCGGTAGCCGCGTGCGGCTGCAACGCTCGCCAGACCGATGCCGGTGTTGCCGGAGGTCGGCTCGATGATGACCGAGCCCGGCTTGAGCAGGCCCTTTGCCTCTGCGTCGTCGATCATTGCCTTTGCGATGCGGTCCTTGACGCTGCCGGCCGGATTGAAGTACTCGAGCTTTGCCAGAACCTTTGCTTCGAGGTTCTCCTCCTTCTCGATATGCACCAGCTCCAGAAGCGGAGTGCGGCCGATCAGCTGGTCTGCGGATGTGTAAATCTTGCTCATGATAATTTCCTCCCGATATATCTCGTTGATATTTTTATACGATAAACTGTGTTCCGTGTCTGCCATGGTCAACATCGCGGACATCGGAACGTCATCTGGTATCGCATTTCTATACCAACCTTTCCCGTAGGTTTATCCGAATTATATCCTACTATTCCTATGTTGTCAATAGGTTTTAGAAAAACTTTTTCGTTGATTTTCCTATTTCCCGTGTCGTATAATAGGTTTATCGAATGAAGGAGGAAAAGAAAGTATGCTGGTCTCAACCAAGGGCCGCTATGCGCTGCGCGTCATGATCGACCTTGCGGAGCATCCAACGGACGGCTATACCCCCCTCAAGCTCATCGCAGAGCGGCAGGGCATCTCGGAAAAATATCTGGAAAGCATCATCAAGCTGCTCGTCCGCGCCAGACTGCTGACCGGTCTGCGCGGCAAGGGCGGCGGTTACCGTCTCACCCGCTCGCCCGAGGAATACACCGTCGGCAGCATCCTGCGGCTGACCGAGGACTCGCTGGCGCCGGTCGCCTGTCTGGAGCCGGGCGCCAAGGCCTGCGAGCACGCCTCTGAATGCCGCACGCTGACGCTCTGGAAGGGTCTGGACAAGGTCATCAACGACTACCTCGACAACATCACGATCGCCGACCTCATCCACACCAACCTGGACGAGTATGACTATATTATCTGAAACAGCAAAAAGCCACCCTTACGGGTGGCTTTTAGTCTGTCGACAAAGCTTATTTTCATGCAGGAACGGCAGCCGCGCGGCAGCGCGCATTCCAAAGCGTTTGCGCAGCAAATGCACGAAAACCGGGGGCGTGTACCTCGGTTTTCGTACTCTAAGAGGGAGAAAGTTTCCGCATGGGAACTTTCGGACGTCCGTGTTTTGCGAAGTCAAAACACAGATTGTCGGAAAAACGAAGTTTTTCGACAGTCTCAAGCCACCCGCGAGGGTGGCTTTTGTGTTTCGTGATTTTTTGAGCGGACAGAGACCGGCAGGACCGTAAAAGCCGTTTATTCCGCGCCTCGTTTTGCTGCATCTCTCCGGTTCAGATAGAGAAAGAACCCGATGTTCAGCACAATGCCGACCACAGTTGCGACCGGCGCCGATATGCCGATCTTCGTCAGGCTTGCATTCGGCTGGATACTCATGTAATATGCAAGGGGAAGGCGGACGAGCAGCGTCTGGATGAGTCCCTGTATCATGACCCACAGCGTCTGATTGCTGCCGTTGAAATAGCCGACCATGCTGAACAGAACGGCGGTCACGATGGTCTCGGGCGCGAAGCCGCGCAGATATTCAAAGCCCCTGCGCACGACCTCCGCATCGGTCGAGAACAGACCGGCCAGAATGTCGCCCTTCAGCAGCACGAGAGCGAACATCACGATGCCGAACGCCACGCCCACCGCGATGCCGGTCAGCATGGACTTTTTCGCGCGCTTCACGTTGTCGGCGCCGATATTCTGTGCGACGAACGACGCCATCGACTGCATCAGCGCACTCGGCACGAGCATGACAAAGCTGACGATCTTGCTCGCGACGCCGTAGCCGGACGAGGCCGCAAGCCCCAGACGGTTGACGAACGCGCAGAGCGCGAGGAAGGAGAGCTGCGTCAGAAATTCCTGCAGGGCGAGCGGCAGACCGATCGTGAGAAAGCGTCTGCACTGCTCATTGAGCCGCACATCGCTCTTTCGGAACGTAAACGGCAGCTTTTTGCGGCGAAGGATCGCGAGCGCACACACGACGCTGACCGCCTGCGCGAGCACGGTCGCGAGCGCCGCACCGGCCGCATCCAGATGCAGACCGGCCACGAGCACCAGATCGCCTGCGACATTGACCAGGCAGGCCACGAGCACGAACAGCAGCGGCGAACGGCTGTCTCCCAGACCGCGGAACACCGCCGAGAGCACGTTGTATGCAACGATGAACAGGATGCCGCAGCCGCAGATGCGCACATAGCTTGCCGTGAGCGCGAGCGCCTCCTGCGGCGCCTGCATGAGCACAGAGATCGGCCGTGCGAACAGCACGAGCAGCACGAACAGGCACCCTGCGAGAATGGCGAACACGACGGCCGCGCCGCCGAGCACCGCGCCGATCTCCTTTTCGCGTTTTTCGCCGATATACCGCGCGATCAGCACGGTAACGCCCATCGCAAGCTGCGTCACGACGAATGTCACGAGATTGAGTACCTGACTGCCGGTCGAGACCGCCGACAAGCCCGAGGTCGAACCGAAGCGCCCGACAACGAGCAGGTCGACCGCGCCGTAGGCCGCCTGTAAAATCAGTGCGCCGAGCACCGGCAGCATGAACCGGCACAGTTTTTTCAGAATGCTGCCCTGCGTAAAGTCTGCTGTATTACTCATCGATGCGTCCCCTCCTCTCGCTCATCACGCGGTGCATCTTCTCGATGGTGCGGATGGTGCACGCCGCGTCCTCGTCCGAAATATCCGCGAGCTGCGGCGCGAGCAGGGAAAAATAGTGCTCGCTGTACCGCTGCGAGAGCAGCTTTCCCGCTTCGGTCGCGGTGATGTAGGTCACGCGGCCGTCCTCCTCGGAGGCGGTCTTGCGCAGATAGCCCTTCGCCTCCATCTCCTTGACCGTCCGCGTCACGCCCGGGCGCGGGATGTCGAGTGTGTCTCCGATATCGGAGACCCTGACGCGCACGCCCTGCCGTTCGAGTTGGCCGATAGCGTCCAGATACTGAATATATGCCGGCGCGACGCCCTTCGGCAGCGGCGGCAGCAGGTCGCGGATGCGCTTGGCCTGATAGCACGCATCGAGCAGCGATTTTATCATCGCAATGGTCATGTATGTCCCTCCAGTGATTACCCTTGATAATTATCTTCGGTAATCATTATACGCAGCCTGCCGTGAATGTCAAGAGAAATTTTTCCGCCGGATACGCCGCAGGAGCACGCAGCCTGCCGCGCACGACAGCGCCTCCGCGATCGGGATCGCCCACCAGATGAGCGAAACACCGGCTGAGCCGCTGCGCACCGCCAGAGAGAACGCATACGCGAGCGGCAGGACGACGACGAGCTGACGCAGCAGCGAGAGCACGAGCGACTCCATGCCGCCGCCGAGCGCCTGATAAACGCCCTGAAGCGCTATGTTGATACCGGCGAACACAAAGCTGAGCGAGATCACGCGCATAGCGCCGATAAAATACGCCCTCGACTGACCCGCGTTGAACAGCGAGGCGAACGCGCCCGGGAACAGCTCGGTCAGCGCAAATCCAGCCGCCATGAGCATAGCCGTGTAGAGCAGACCGTATCTGATGCCGTCCTCGACGCGCTTCCGGCTGCCCATGCCGCAGCCGTAGGCGACGATCGGCGTGATCGCGTCGCGCAGGCCGAACGCGAGGAACAGCACGAACTGCTGCACCTTGTAGAACAGGCCGTAGGCGGTCTGGGCGGCGGCATCGAATTTCAAAATCAGATTCATCGCATACACCATGACCGACATGAGCGCCTGCGCGATGATCGCCGGCAGGCCGATGGTGTAAATATCCCGGATGACTGTGGTCTCCGGCTTCAGCTGTCGGATGCCGCGGTCAAACTCGCGGTTGAGGCGCAGATGGAACACGAAAAGCAGCGCCGCCGACGTGATCTGACCGATGACGGTCGCCCACGCCGCGCCCCTGACGCCCAGCTCCGGCACCGGGCCGAGGCCGTAGATCATAACCGGGTCGAGCACGATATTGATGACCGCGCCCGTGATCTGGCCGATGGTCGAGTACAGCGAACGCCCCGTTGCCTGGAGCAGCTTCTCGAACAGCGAGAAAAAGACAATGCCGAACGAGAATGTGCAGCAGATGAACAGGTAGTCGTGCGTCATGCCGATGACCTGCGCGTCCGCTGTCTGCGACGCGATGTACGCCCCTGCCCCCACCAGACCGAACAGCAGACAGATGAGATAAATGACCGCGCCGAGGAACAGACCGTTTCCGGCGACCTTCGCCGCCTTTTCACGGTTTCCCTGCCCGAGCGTGCGTGCGAGCAGCGCGTTCACGCCCACGCCCGTTCCGATAGCGAGCGCCACCATGAGCATCTGCACCGGAAAGGCCAGTGTCATCGCGTTGAGCGCCGCCTCGCCTCCCTCGCGCATATTTCCGACGAACGCGCTGTCCACGATGTTGTACACCGCCTGAAGCGCCATGGACAGGATCATCGGCAGTCCCATCCGCATCATCAGCCGGTTTACCGGCATCTCTTTCATTCTGTTGTTTTCCGTCATTTTTTTGAATTCCTCCTTCTTTTTGCGCAAAAAGAGCGTGCTGCTCCCCGAAAGCTGGACTTACGCGGAATGCTGCACGCTCAAAAAACAAAAAAATAAAACGAGCCGCACGAAAACTGGATTTACGCAGTTGTGCTACTCGTTTACACTGTAATTATACCGTCCGAAAAATCAAAAGTCAACGAAAAATAACTGTCAGAAATCGCGCCCCTCATTCGTATTACAGGTGAAAGCAACGTTGCTGAAAGGAGCTGAAACCTTCAATGAAACCAATCGACAGGACGGAGGCGGAACGTCTGGTGCAGACCTACTCCGACATGATCCTGCGTCTGTCCTACACCTATCTGAAATCCACGCAGGACGCCGAGGACATCTGCCAGACGGTTTTCCTCAAGCTGCTGACCGGCGACATGGTCTTTGACTCGCCCGAGCACGAAAAGGCGTGGATTATCCGCGCCACGGCGAACGCCTGCAAGGATGCGCTCCGCGCCTCGCACCGCCGGTGCGTAGGGCTGGAAGCGGTCGCGGAAACCGCCGCCCCCGAGGCGCCCGACTCGACCGTACTCGAAGCCGTGATGGCGCTTCCGAAAAAGTACCGCGAAGCCGTATACCTGTATTACTACGAAGGATATTCCGTGCGCGAGGTCGCCGCCCTGCTCGGCAGGAGCGAGGCCGCGGTCTCCGCCCATCTCAGCCGCGGCCGGAAAAGCCTGCGGCAAACACTTGGAGGCGAGTTTTATGAACAGAGAGTATAATGATAACAAAGAGTATAAAAACGCAATGGACGAGCTGCATTTCTCGGAAGAAGCGAAAAACCGCATGGTCGATCGGCTGATGGAGCGCGCAGAGCAGCCTGCGCCCCGCCGTGTCCGCCGCTTCCCGCGCATCGCGGCGGTCGGCGTTGCGGCAGCGCTCGTGCTCAGCATCGGCGCAGGCGCAACCGGCATACTCAAGTCCGCGAGCGAAGCCTTTGCCGGGGTATTCGGCCCGACGGCGGACACCGAGATCATCGACCAGATCGGCCGTCCCATCGGCGCGAGCGACACCTCGAACGGCGTGACCGTCACCGCGGACGCGATCCTGTTCGACGGCTACAACTACCTCATTTCCTACACCTTGGAAAAGGACGACGGCAGCGCGTTCGACTGCACGAAAAACCCGGATACCGGTCTGTATGACCTGTACTGGAAGCGTTCGGACAGCACCATCGGACGCGGCGTGGACGGTGCGTCCGGCAGCAGCTACTTCTATGACGAAAATCCGAGCGACAACGCCATCCAGTATGTCGAAACCATGTCGTACAACGATGCGGTGCAGACTGGCGGCACGGTTAAGATCACGCTCGGCGACCTGTGCGTGCCGAACAGCGAAAACGGTGAGCCGACAACTATCGCCAAGGGCGCATGGCGCCTCAAGTTTCAGCTGGAGGCCGGGAACAGCGCGGTCGAGCTGCCTGCGGGTCAAAATATCGATGTGAACGGACGGAGCGCAACTGTCGATACCATCGTTCTCTCGCCCATCGGCTACCATGTAGTGTACACGGTGGACGGCGAAGCGACGTTCGACACGCTGTACGACGAGAACGGCGAAGAGATTCCGCAGGAGAACGGCCGCGAACCGGCCGGTGTGTGCAGCACATGGGAGTCCTACGCTGCGAAGCTGCTGGTGACCAAAACCGACGGCACGGTGCTCGACTTCTCGGACTGCGGCGGCAGCATGGACCCGCATGACGGCAAGACCGTCTGCACCCGTCAAGGCACGTTTGATACCGTTATCCCGCTGGATGACATCGCTTCCGTCACCATCGGCGACATTTCCATCCCGATCGAGTAAAAACACAGCCGCCCGGCATTCCGTTCTGCCGGGCGGCTGTGCTGTCGAAAAGCTGGTGCTTTCGGCAAACTGTGGGCCGTTTTCCTCGCGAAAACGGCTCTTTTTATCTGTTTTTCTTTTGCTCCCGGAGCATTCTCCGCGCCTCCGCAAACGCCCTGTCCTCGCCCTCGTCGCGCAGGACGCGCAGCAGATACTCGAGCGTTTGCGCGGTTTCAGGATGGATGATGTAATGATCGACCGACCGCGCGTAATAGTCATAAGGGTCGCTGTCGCGGTAGGCCGCGCCTCGATAGGTCTTGCTCGCGGCCACGCGATCGCAGAACATTTCCAGCACATAGTTCAGCGGCATTTTCATGCCGCACATGCCCGAGCCGTCCGCCGCATAGTCGATCCAGTATTCCAGATGATGACGGTTGCGGCCCTTGTGATGCAGCCATGCGGCGCTGTATCCCTTTTCGCGCCGCTCGATCTCGTTCGGACTGCGGTTTCCCTGATAATACCGTGCCCCCGCGGCAAACTCGACCGGACTGAATTTGCTCAGGTCATGCGTGAGCCCCTGACGGTACAGGCCGACGCGCCAGCAGTGCCGCAGGACCAGAAACCGGTGATGCTGCACCGTGCGCAAATGCTGAAGCCATTTCAAAAGCAAGCCCTCCTCCGCCGTTTTCGGCTGATAGTATTTTACCACGCAGCTGCAAAAAAGGAAAGGGCGGAACGGGAATTTTCCGCCGTGCATTCCGTGCATCGATTTCGAACTTTTCTCCGGCGAATATGCGGTCTGTCGTTGCATTTCCATGCATTTCATGGTATAATTATTGCACAAAGAGCTTCAAGGAGGAAAGAATATGACTCTTCGCTATATGATCATCGGCGCGGGCGGGACAGGCGCTCCGCTCGGTGCTTTTCTGGCAAAAAACGGTGCGGATGTAACGCTCATCGCGCGCGGTGCGCATCTCGCCGCTATGCAGGAAAAAGGCCTGCGCTTCGAGCAGAGCGACGGCGAAATCTGGACCGTTCCGGTGAAGGCCTTCGACATGGACGGCTTCCTCGCCGCGAAGGCGCAGGGCGCCCCCTCGCCCGATGTGATCTTTGTCTGCGTCAAGGGATATTCGCTCGACGATACCATCCCCTTTATCCGCAGCGCAGCCGGCGAAAAAACCGTTGTCATCCCCATTCTCAACATCTACGGCACGGGACGCACGATGCAGGCGCAGCTTCCCGGTCTGCTCGTGACCGACGGCTGCATCTACATCTCGTCCAATCTCGCCGCTCCCGGCGTGATCCAGCGTCACGGCTCGATCTTCCGCGTGATCTTCGGCACGCCCGACCACCGCACGGACGATCCGGTGCTCTGTCAGGTCGCCGCCGACCTCACCGCCGCCGGTATCGACACGCTTTACTCCCCCTTTGTCGAGAAGGACACCCTGCTCAAGTTCTCGCACGTCTCCCCCATGGCGGCCTGCGGCCAGTATTATCACGTGAAGGCAGGCGCGATGCAGAAGCCGGGCGAAATCCGCGAGTGCTTCATCCGCCTCGTCGGTGAAATCCTCGAGCTTGCGCGCGCGATGGGCATCGAGCTGGATGACAAGCCGGACGCGCCGCTCATGCAGTCCCATCTGAAAATTCTCGACGATCTCGCCGAGTCCGCATCTACCTCGATGCAGCGCGACATGGAAGCCGGAAAAAACTCCGAGGTCGACGGACTCATCTATCAGGTCGTCCGTCTGGCCGACAAATACGGCCTCGCCTGCCCGGAATACCGCAGGGTCGCTCAGAAAGTCAAGGCAGAGCTCGCCGAAAAATAAGATCCATGCAGCAGAAAACCTCCCGTTTCACGAAAAACGGGAGGTTTTTTATCACATCAGGCTCTTACAGGAACTTAAACAGGTTCAGTCCGGTCACTTCGTCGTACTGACGGTCGATCCTGCCGTCGATCAGACGGATGACCATCTCGCAGGTCGCGCTAACCTCCGCACGGTTCAGATGACCGCCGAACACCTCGCCCCTGTCGTTTCCGGCGCTCAGATGCAGATGGGTGTAAAATTCGCCGTTCATCGTGTCGATCGTGCCGGTCAGCGAGACGATTTCAAAGCTGCCCTCGAACGAATTGGCGTAATACTTCTTCTCGTCGACCTTGTACACGCCGACGGTAAAGCTGCCGAGCGCACCAAGCGCCTGCACGCTCGCAAGCTGAATGTTTTCCTTGAGCGCGACCGTCTTGACCTGCTCGAGGATTTCCTCGCCGCGATCGATGCGGACGAGCAGCGTGTCGCCAAATCTTCTGTAATCCATCGTTTTTCCTCCTCGTTCGGATTTGTTTTCCGCCTCAACCGTACCACGGATGCGGCGATATGTCAAGAAAGGATAACACTCCTCTGCCGGTATGACAGAGAAGTGCATCGTTTTTTATACAGAAAGCCGTAGCCGTCAGACATTGAAAAATTATTTACAGAAAGGAAGATTATCATTGAATCAGGCTATGAATAGGGATATACATTGATGTTCTGTCCCGCGCTGCGCAAAATCGGCAGGAACGCACAGCGCGAGGCATAAACAGGGATATAATGTTTCAGAGAGAGAACATTTTGCGGCTTGCGGCTTTTTGTAACGGATTACTCCTCCGCGAGCTTTTTGTAGCGCTCGTAGCGGGCCTTGACGTCCTCGACCTCCTTCGCGTACAGGGCGTCGGCCTTGTC
>ERZ773169.1323-NODE-1323-length-22502-cov-10.508799_pt1 | contig 22502 bp, 20 predicted proteins | sample MGYA00580536_ERZ773169 | MGnify/ENA primary metagenome ERZ773169 (study PRJEB29015, sample SAMEA2737814) | human gut metagenome | biome: human gut; feature: human-associated habitat; material: faeces | place: China | collected 2012 ... | reverse complement strand
CGAATATCGTCTCTAATACATCTGCTGCCGAATCATCTTCATAAATTTCGATCTGTGGATATTCTTTTCTTAAATCTCTGATCAGATTTGTTTCGATCCTGTCTATATAGTCTGTATATGAATCGCAATCTCTTGGCATCTTGCTGAAATCTATTGATATTACATTATATTGATTCCTGTATTTATTATATAAATCATTCTGTGATATTTTTAATGATTTAAAAATTGAATCTGAATCCTGTTTTTTTCCTAAAAAAGCAGTAATCATATTGGCCATGACTGTCTTTCCAAAACGTCTTGGACGTGTAATGCATATATGGGTATTACCTGAATCTAAAAAAGGAAATAATTCTGATAGCATTTGTGATTTATCTACAAAGTATGGCTGTTCTGTTTGTCCTTTGTATAAGACATATGAAGTTGAACTGTTTAGATATCTGCCCATGATCTTCCCTCCCATTTATGCAAAAATTAAACCTTTTTGTTCATTCAGCATATCTATAAACAAATCTCTGTTATAGATATAGCAATAATTATTTTCACAAATTCTTTCAAAATCGGAAATTCCTATTGGAATTTGGATACTATTCATGTTTCTTAATGTCTGTAAAATTTAAATTATTATGCTTTTCAATATTTAGAAAAATAACACAGAGGTCCTTTTTTTGAAACTTTTTTATATTTTCCACCTATTTTCATTGAAATTTAATACACAAATATCAAATAATTGTTTTTTTATTATACATTATTTGTTATTCTAAGTCCATTTTTGTTTTTGATATCTTAAACATTCATCCGCGGAATAAAAAGATCCTTTATTATGACTGCACGAATTATTACTTTGAGATTGAAGAAGACGATGATCTTCGACATTACGGAAAAAGCAAAGAACATCGCCCGAATCCTATCGTGACAATGGGATTGTTTATGGATGCCGATGGAATCCCTCTGGCTTTCGATATCTTTCCTGGAAACAAAAATGAACAGACAACTTTGAAGCCTTTGGAATCCAAGATCCTGCAGGACTTTGATTGCAGTGAGTTCATCTTCTGTTCTGATGCCGGACTCGGAAGTGCCAACAATCGTCGGTTTAACACGCTGGGAAACCGGGCATATATCATTACCCATTCTTTGAAAAAAATGAAGAAAGAAGATCGTGATATTGCTCTTAACCCAGAACAGTTCCGTAAGCTTGGATCTGATCGATTTATCGATCTTCAGACACTTGACGAAAAAGATGATGATGTGTTCAATTCCATCTATTATAAAGAAATCCCTGTTGTCACTGGGAACATGGATGAAAATCTAATCATCACTTATTCTCCAAAATACAAAGCTTATCAGCGAAAGATCCGTTCCCGCCAGATCGAACGTGCAAAAAAGATCATTGAAACACCTGGCCGGAAACACAAAGGAAAAAATCAGAATGACCCCATGCGTTTTGTCAAAAAAAACATCGGTAACACCGGACGGCGAGATCGCAGAGAAAAAAGCATATGATATTGATCTGGAACAGATCAAAAAAGAAGAAATGTATGATGGCTTTTATGCTGTGATCACAAATCTGGAAGGTGATATCCGTGAGATCATAAATATCAATAAACAACGCTTGGAGATTGAAGAAAATTTCAGGATCATGAAAACAGATTTTGAAGCTCGTCCTGTGTATGTAAGAAGAGAAGATCGTATCAAAGCACATTTTATGACATGCTATATAAGTCTTCTGCTCTACCGCCTTTTAGAGAAGAAACTAGGAAATGCATATACTTCCCACCAGATCATAGAAACTCTCCGTTCTATGAATATGACATTATTAAATACGGCCAGCGGCTATATCCCATCTTATACAAGAACCGAGCTAACTGATGATCTCCATAAAACTTTTGGATTTCGAACAGACTATGAATTTATCACAAAAGCATCCATGAGAAATATCATCAAACAGACAAAAGCAATTAAGAAAGAAAACAAGTAAAACAGCACAAATCGCTGCAAAATAAAAAGCATCCAGAAAGCCCTGATTTACGAGTTTTTTGGATGCTTTATTCCTTTCCAACTGTCAAAGATGGGATTATACATTATTTATTTTTGTATGTCTATTTTGTCATCATTTAATTATTTTTACATTCTTATAAATATATATTTTTATAAAATAGAAGAATCTAAATTATATATTTTTCTAATTTAGATCCTTCTGTTTTTTAATTAATAATGTCCACCTATAACTTTTCCATTGGAAGCATCAAAACGCACGTAATAATTTCTATCAATATCCAATTCTCCCAATTGGCTACTTTCAAAATATACAGTTACAATGCCTTTCTTATAACTTGTTCCATATGCGTCACCTACACCAAGTTCTTTAAAACTTGATTTCCACAGTATCTTTCCTCTTGGATCAATTTTGTATATATCATCATAGAGATATCCTGTTAAATACATATTGTTTTTTGAGTCAAAAGCACAATCATGTCCTGCTCCTATCGGTATTTTTATTTGTCGTATTTTTTTTCCATTTGATAAACGGTAAATCTTTAATTTCTTTCTGTCAAAGAAATATACCTTGTTTTTTCTTTTTTTATAGGTTGCCGCCTCTGCTTGAGCAATTGTATAAGATGTTGCTGTATGTGACCATACTTTTTTGTTCTTCTTCGTATAGCCAGTGATAACCATATAACTATTTCCATTTTTCTTTCTTTTATAACTGGTTTTCACCTTTACAGCTTTGGCTTTTGCATAAATATCTGTTTGGTTGTTTTGAGAGATTATACAAAAACTAAATAGTAGAAAGACTGATAATAGGAATAAATTTAGTTTTTTCATGTTATTGTCCTTTCATCGTGTTCTTTTACTTCACTTTTACTTTTTTACTTACACTAGAGCTATATACTTTTTGATTTCCTAGGATTTTCATTGCCCTGATTTTGATCGTGTATTTCTTTTTGCTCTTTAATTTCTTTAATGTATAGGTTGTCTTTGTTGTGTAGTATGTTTTTGTTTTCTTTCCAAGTTGTACTTTTATCTCATATTTTGTAGCATCAGTGACTTTATTGATCACAAGTTTTATTTTTTTCTTACCTACCGTTGTTTTTATACTAGGTTTTGCTAAAATTAGTTTCTTAATCTTCTTACCTTTTTCTAAGATTTCTTCACATCTTGTGCAAATGGTGTCTCCTGTATATCCAGTTTCAAAATATGTTGCTCTTTTAGCTTTCTGTACTTTGAGCAAATGACCTAATTTTTCGATCTTTTTACTATATTTATCTCCACATTCAGAGCACTCATATTCTGTATAGCCATCTTCTGTGCAAGTTGGTTCCAAAGTCAGCTCAGAATATAAATGCCCTAACGTACTTTCGACTTCTTTATAAGTATCTCCACATACACTACATTTATATTCTGTGTAACCATCTTTTGTACACGTTGGTTCTACATATTTAACCTCTTCATATTGATGATTTTTTTTACCTATCTTAAAATCTTCATAAGTGTCTCCACAAATAATACATTTATGTTCTGTATAACCTTCTTGTGTACATGTTGGTTCAATCGTTTTATTTTTATATTGATGTCCTAATGCGCTTTTAACCTCTCTATAAGTATCTCCACATGCACTACATTTATATTCTATGCACCCATCTTCTGTACATGTTGCTTCTACAACTGTGTACTTCTTATATTGATGTCCTAATTTGTCTATCTTACTATCTTTATAGGTATCCCCACATACACTACATTTATGTTCTGTGTATCCACCCTCTGTGCACGTTGGTTTTACGATTGTTTCTTCATACTTGTGTCCTAATTTTTCTGTTTCGGTATCTTTATAGGTATCTCCACATACACTACATTTGTGTTCTTTGTATCCACCCTCTGTACACGTTGGTTTTACGATTGTTTCTTCATACTTGTGTCCTAATTTTTCTGTTTCGGTATCTTTATAGGTATCTCCACATACACTACATTTGTGTTCTGTGTATCCACCCTCTGTACACGTTGGTTTTACAATTGTTTCTTCATACTTGTGTCCTAATTTTTCTGTTTCGGTATCTTTATAGGTGTCCCCACATACACTACATTTGTGTTCTGTATAACCTTCTTTTGTACATGTCGGTTTTACTACCGTTTCTTCATATAGATGACCTAACTTGTTCGTTTTGCCATCTATATATTCATCTCCACATACACTGCATTTGTATTTTGTATATCCATCTTCTATACACGTTGGTTTCACGACTGTTTTTTCATACTGATGTCCTAACTTCTCTGTCTTGGCATCTGTATATTCATCACCACACACGCTGCATTTATGATGCGTGTATCCACCCTCTGTACACGTTGGTTTTACCGTCGTGTTTTTATATTTATGTGCTACATTGATCTTCTCAATTGTTGTTGATAAATACGCACAATCTACATGATCATCATCATAATATATAGAAACATATTCCCCACTATCACTTATTTCTAATGGTCCAAAATTGTAAATATCAGATGCTCTATATGTACTAGCTGCACTAGCTGCTTTATCATATTCTTTCGATGTATAGCGATCAAATTTCAAGAGACCTTTGTATGTTCCATCTTCATTTTTTTGAATTCTAAATATCTTACTATGATAATAACCGATTCTCATTCGATATACAGACATTTTAATCGTTTCAGACTCTTCCTGTGTTCCACTTACCTTTAATGTATTGTAAATATCATCACTAAACTCAGATATCTCGTATGGTATTGTAACCCTATCAAGAATTCCTTGCTTATCTGTAATATTGGATGGCAGAGAAGATTTATCTACTTTATTAACATAGCAACTATTTTCTTCATCCAGCGTCCAGTTTCCACTTACTTTGACCTTCATTTTATAACTACTCGTTGTTTGAATTTCTACCGTGTCTGGTAAGACAGCTGCTGCCTTCTTAAGTTTTTCTGTTGTATCAAAACTCTTATAAATAACTAACTTTGAAAATTGTGTAGGCTTAACTCTTTTTACATAGGATTCTGCAAGCTCATTTGCATCAAAGAATTTTATTTCATATGAAATGGATGCTTCTTCATTTGTAGCTACATCTGTTAATCCCGTAATCTCTACTTTATAGTTATCTTTATATCTTCCATTTGTTGCGTCTGATGGCTGAACAAATTGAAGAACAGACGAAGATGATGGGAATGATGAAGCCAACCTTGCAGTACCATCTTTTAATGTACATTCATAACTCTTATTTGTAGAAATATTTGTCACTTTTACTACTACATTTGAAATATCTGATATTTTTACCTTTTGTGCATTTAGCTGTACAGACCATGCACATTTTTGAGCTTCTACCAGATTACTAGGCATATATCCTGCCTGTGGATATGCACTAAATGGCTCTGTCTGCCTTGGATTTTTGGATTCACAATTTTTTCCGATTGTAACATGTCCACAATATCCAAACTGAATATTTGAATACTGCGGTGCGATCAAAGCATATCTATGTCCTAATGTATCCCAAGATTTTGTTTTAAGGTTATATCCCTCGTTCATCCATCCATAAATAGCTCCTGATGGGGTATACCCCTTTGCAATGATATTATGATCGCATTTATATCCTTTCTCCCATAATTCATCAGACATATCCTCTGGTTTCGCACTATTGCTGATGTAATGATCAAAGTAAAAATTTCGATCAAGTGCTTGATACTGTAAAGATTCATTCTGTGTACATTTTTCTTGAAGACTTTCTACTCCAGCCAGATATCTATAAAAATTCGTCATTCCTTCCATAGCTGCTAATGTATCGTTTGTTAAAACACCTGGATCATATGGATTTTCTATGGAAGCTGGCTTAGAATAATACGTTGATTTCTTTTCTGGATCGTATGTATCATTTCCTGAATTTAACCCCTTGGAATATTCTTTTACAACCTCTTCTTTGGTTCTTTGACCGAAAATTGTGTCTTTGTAATCATAATTTACGGTTGCTGCTTTTACATTAATAATATTGGTGTTCATGCCAAATAACAACATCCCTGCTAATAACAACAGAATTTTACTTTTCTTCATACACTCTCCTCCTATTTATTCATTTAATAGTTTAATTATATAATATTTTATACTAAAATGAAATACTATTGTTATTCATAAACATAGTATCTCATCACTGATATTCCTACAAAATGCCATTCCATAAGCCAAAATCTGATTTCGCCCGTCATTTGTAAGTCGTTCTGTATATCTACGATTTCTTATCTGATTTATTTATTGCTTTCTTACATGCAATTCAAAGTCAGTAAAAAGCCTGCATTGTATTTCCCGAATTATAAAATAACGAAGGATGATCCGTGAAAGGAGGTTCATATGATCATGAACAAAACAGAAAAATTTATCAGAGAACAGAACCGTAACGAGCTTGCACTGCAGAAATATAAGCTGATCGCCCCTCTTCTGAATGAAGATCTGGACAGTTTTTCTGCCTGTGAACTTCGTAAAAAGATCGCTGATCAGAATGATATATCTGAACGTACGTTACGCCGTTACCTCAATGCCTATCAGAAAGAAGGCTTTCACGGATTAAAACCTGCAGAAAGGATCCGGTATCGGAAGGATCTCATGCCGGATAACTATGAAGAGATCCTGATGGAAGCAGTCCAGCTTCGCCGGGAAGTACCGAAAAGATCGGTCGAACGGATCATTCAGATCCTGGAGATGGAGGAAAGAGTTGCGCCCGGAGTTTTGAAACGTCCAACACTTCAGAGACATATGTATCATGCAGGATTTGGAGCTACACATATGAATGTTTATCAGGAAGCAAGAAAAAGCTCGTCCAGACGTTTTTGTAAACCACACCGGATGATGCTCATACAGGGAGATATCAAATATGGTCCACGTCTTCCGATCGGTAAAAATGGTGCCATGGTCCAGACGTATCTTTCATCAGCCATTGATGATCATTCAAGAATGATCCTGTTTTCAAGATTTTATGATAATCAGGAAGAATCAATCGTGGACGATACCTTTCGGAAAGCGATCCTGAAGTTTGGACATTTTGATCAGTGTTATTTTGACAATGGATCACAGTATACTGCGAAACAGATCAAACGGTCTCTGGCGAAGCTGTCCATCAAAGTTTCCCATGCACCTGTCCGAAGTGGAAAATCCAAAGGAAAGATCGAAAAATTCCATCAGGTGGCAGATGATTTCATTGCAGAAGCAAAAGTAAAGAAGATACAGACGCTCAAAGATCTGAACCATTACTGGGAGATCTTTCTGGAAGAATACTATCATAACCGGGCACATGAAGGGATCCGTGAGTATTATGAAAGCATTGGAACGACTGTTCCGAAAGAAGGCATCTCACCATTACAGGAATTCAATCGTGACACAAGACCGCTGACATTTCTTGATACAACGGTTGTCGGGGAAGCCTTCCGTCATCATGAGATCCGTAAAGTTGATAAAGGTGGCTGTATCAGCTTCCAGGGACGTAAATATGAAACAAAAACCCGGCTGATTGGAAGAAATGTTGAGATATCCTATGATCCGGCTGAGCCACAGATCATAACAGTCAGTCATGAAGGGATTGAACCATTTCAGGCAGAGCCACTTCAGATCCTGGATTATTGCAATGCTCCACGGATCCTTCCAGATCATATGCAGGAAACGATACCAGAAACATCCCGGTTTCTGGATGTACTGGAGAAAAGATATGCAGAATCCGTAAAACGCCGGGCGGATGCGATCTCTTTTGGCGGTTACAAAAAGGAGGTGTCTGATAATGTATAGAGAATTCTATGGTATGAAACACCAGCCTTTTTCCAGAAATGTACCACCAGAGGCCCTTTATGAATCAAAAGCAATGACAGAAGCACTCGGAAGACTTGCATATGTTGCAGACCGTCAGCTGTTTGCCGTTGTGACAGCGGATGCCGGATGTGGAAAATCAACCCTGATCCGTAAGTTTGCATCAAGTCTGCCGAAAGAAAAATATATCTTTTTATATCTGTCTGATTCAAAACTGACACCAAGATGGTTTTATAAAGGAATGCTTGACCAGCTGGGACTGGAAGCAAGGTTTTACCGAGGGGATGCAAAAAGACAGCTGCAGAAAGAGATCGAGATCATACGGGGGTTCATGGACAACGCGTGGTATGTGTGCTGGATGAAGCACATCTGTTAGAAAAAGAAACGATCGAAGAATTCCGGTTTCTGTTAAACTATCGTTTTGACTCCGTAAGTCCGATGGCACTGATCCTTGTCGGACAGACAGAATTATGGGAGGACAAGCTCCGATTAAAAAGATATGATGCAGTAAGACAGAGGATCGATATCAACTGTGTTCTTCCACATTTGGACAGAACAGAAACGGAAAGATATATCAAGTCTCATTTGAAATACGCAGGTGTTGGAGAAAAGGAATTGTTCAGCCGCAGAGCAATGGATGAGATCTTTCGGATATCCTCAGGGATCCCAAGACTCGTTAACAGGATCTGTGAAAAGGCATTGATGTATGGATACCAACAAGGGCTGAGGATCCTAGATGATCAGGATGTTCTTTATGTCAGTGATCATGAAATGCTGAATGGAGGTGAACAGTTATGATGTTCTCTTATAAATATCCTGTTGTGAAGTTTTTTGGAGATGATCCGGAAGATACAGAAGTCACAGAAAAAGCTGGAAGTATTAAAACGATAAACACAGATCAGGAACCATATGAAGCTGTCATATCTGCGGAAGGATCGCAGTTTCATATCATCTTTGGAAGCTATCAAAACGGATCATTCTTATGTATACCCGGATGGCATACAGGATGTGATCTTTCCTATCTGGATGATGTATTTTGGAATCATGAATCCATTCTTGGGAGTGATGAATGGTTCGGATATGAAAATGCCACAGCGATAGCTTATGCATTGAAAGAATTAAAGTTGATTATTAAGTAAAAATATTTCTGGGGCTAAAAGCCCCAGAAAATCAAAGGCTTGTATGGACATTGGAATGATCAATGCTTGGACGCAAGTAAAATCATATCATGGACATTTTGAGAGATCACAAACATTCTCCTTCGCAAAATCAGTTGTAAAAAATGGCACAGCAAAAACAAATAATACCTCCATGCCATCTACAAAGTCCCATTTAACTTTTACTTCTCTGCATAACTATTTCTGACCTTTTCAATTTTAGTTCGTCCATGAGGATTGTTTCCATACCCATCAATTATATCAGCGTCATATTTATCTCCCAAAATCGGTTTTAATCGATTATTATACCAATCCGTTATACTTGTATTGGACGCCGCTTTCCGATCATAAGCATATTCTTCAAACTCTTCGTTTTTACGCGCTCTTATCACAACTCGAATTTCCTCCTTTTCAAAAATTTGTCTTTCTAAATCTGTTGCTGAAATTTTTGACATATCTTTATCCTCCACTTATTTTCTTATTATTATAGGCTTATTTTATCGATAAATCAACTCTATTTTGATGTTGTTTTAAAAAATATAAAATGACGTAGATAATGTTTTCACTACCTACGCCATTTCTCATTACATCTTTGAAATATTTACTCCATTTTCTTTCAACTTTTACTCCAAATTTACTCCATCTTAAAAATCTGTTACGATATTTTGCGGTATTCTACGATACCTTTTCTTTGAAGAAAAATGTCTGTAACCCTTGATTTCAAGCCAACTTTTCAATATTTCCAAGCACTTTATTCTGTTGTGAGCTTTTCTCTCAAATTATTTCATTACGATACTGTTGAATCTCCCATTAAATAGATGTTGGTTAATTTATTCTCTGCTTTTATAACAGTAAAATTACTCACAAATAATATTCCACATAATATTACAGCTATTATCATTTTTAATTGAAGTTTTAAGGTTTGCATTATTTAGTCTCCTAACCATGGAATCCATCCCTCTATTTTTACAAATAGGATGTAAATAATATTCCCAATATCCGCATCCTCATCTATTACTTCCAAAGCTTCTCTGTATAAACTCCATTCTGAATTAATTCAGAAAAAGCCTTTTGAACAATTTCTTTATCTTCTTTATACGTAACTCCAAACCAACGATCCTGTGTCTCTAACACTTTTACATTGGCTCTTTTCTCTTTTAACAGTTTGTCCACAATATTCGGCAACAAATATTCACTCTTTAAATCTCCTTCTTTCACATTAGCAATGAAATCTTTGAAATCTTCTGCTAAATAATCTATAAATTCTGGATATCCTGCCCACATGTTCATAGATACTTTATCTTCCGGACTAATCCATTCTTGCACTACAGGATCGTCGCACTTGATTTTTCCGTCTTCTCCCATTTCTATTCCTGTTGTTTCATGTACTTGACTTAATAAGCCATTCTCGTCAACCACACTCACACCTCTAGTCACGGTACCATTATCACTTAATGTATTCTTTAAGATAAATCCACCCATACCCATTGTGAACTCTCTTCCTAAATCTTCCCCACTCACTAAGAAATCATGCAGTTTCACAAATGCTTCTTTGCCATAATAATCATCTGCATTAATAATTACAAATGGTTCTTTCACAATATCCTTACAACATAGTACTGCCTGTCCTGTTCCCCATGGCTTTGTTCTTCCTTCTGGTAATTTAAATCCTTCTGGAAGATCATCAAGTTCCTGAAATACATATTCAACGTCAATTTGTTTTTTTATTCTGCTTCCAATAACTTCCTCAAACTCTTCAAAAATATCTTTACGAATAATAAAAACTACTTTATTAAATCCTGCTTCTTTGGCATCGTAAATAGAGTAATCCATAATAATTTCTCCATTTGGCCCCATCTTTGCCAATTGCTTAATCCCTTCTCCAAATCTGGAACCAATCCCCGCTGCCATAATAATTAATGTTGTATCCATCATATCCTCCTTCCTGTATCTTCTCAAATCCTAAACTCTATAATTCTTTTTCACACGTATCAAGTGAAGCTGCAATTACCGCATCCATATCATAATATTTATATTCACCAAGTCTTCCACCGAATTCGTGAATATTTCAGGATAATTTATATCAAAATTTATGTCCACCTTCCGGTTTTGTTCCAATTTTTTTTGCTGGATTACCTACAAGAATGCTATTATCCGGAAAAAAATTTGTAACTATCGAACCCGCACCTATCGTGCAATTATTTCCTATTTTAACATTTCCTATAACGCAAACATTCGCTCCAATCGTAACATTATTCCCAATACATGGGACTCCTCTATCTGTAGTTCCAATACTTGTATTTTGGTGAATGATTACTCTCTCTCCTATCGTTGCCCCCTCATGAATTACAATTCCTCCAAAATGTCCAATAAAAAAACCTCCTCCTGGATTTAATCTATGACCTGTCTGTATACCATATTTTATTTGCAAATGCCTAAATTCTAACTTCAATAAATAATATATCGGTTTTAAAAATTTAACCATTTCTATCCAATAACAAATTCTCATACATACAACAAATTTAAAAACAGGATATTTAATTCGTACATGAATATAATCTTTTACTGTACATTTACTGTGCCTTTTTGTTGTGTCCAACATATCCAAATACATCAATACATCTTTTTTAATTATTTCAATAATTTCCCTCATTCTATTTCCTTTAATTCATTTATATAAATATCAATTGCATCTAACTTTGCTTGATTACAAAAAATCATTCTCTTTATCATATCACTGGAAATCGTTGCAACCGATTTACCATTATTATGAATTACTTTTAATTTAGGATCATATGATACTTTAAACATTTCTTTCTTACATCTTAATCCTAATAAATATTCTTCATAATACATAAACGTTTCTGGATAAAACATTTTTTCAGACTTCCGAATATAATTTCTTGATGTAATTATACACGCTCCACAAAGTATAATTTCTTTATTCTTTTTAAAAATTTCATATTGTATTTTTTTAATTATTCCTCCAAATAAACTTTCCTTAGCTTTCATTTTTATTAGCATTTTTAATGTTTTTTTATTTTTTGGTGGCACAACACCTTTTTCATAATATGATAATTCATCTGTCAATAACTTTTTCCATTCAACTGCTTCTTCCAATTTAGGACAATGAAAATCCAATGGATTTTGATGATTTTTATTTTCCGGTGAATAAATATCTGGTCCTAATAAGTCAAATTCTGTTTTTTCATATATTTTATTTAATACCTTTGGCAAATATGAATTTTGAAATATAATATCATTATTGGTTACAAACAAAAAATCAGGATCAAATTTTTTCACTTCACAATATCCTAAATTATTTCCTCTCGAAAAGCCTAAATTCTTATCTGAATAAATTACTTTGATATTCATTTTATTTCGATATTCTTTTAATCTATTTTCAAAATCTTCTTTTACCATATTATGAGAATTATTATCTATAATTATTACCTGAAGTACACAACCACTTCCACAAGTTTCCTTTATTGATTCTAAACATTTCATCGTATCTTTTACATTATTATATTGCAAAATCAAAAAACTTATTTTCATATTTTTAATATTCCTTCCTTTTGGTAAAACGCAATAATATTTTCTTTATTTCAAAAATTATATAATTATATATATAATTATGCATAATTTTTAAAATAAGCATATATCCAATTCCACCAATTATTATATATATAATAATTTGCACAAACAAATTTAATTTTATAAAGTTTAAAATAACGTATGCTGGAACAAATGAAACACTAGCTATCAATATTTGCCATATATCATTAAAAATATTCTTGTAATTGACCATCTCTTTAGATCTATTTATTAATATAATAAATACAATCATTTCTGAGAACAGTGTTGCTATTGCTGCCCCATTTTCATGCCACATAGGAATTAATATTACATTAAACACCGTATTTACAATTGCTCCTGCACTTGTTGACATTAAAACACTTTTTTCATCTCGATATGGTATACATATCTGATATGCAATAAAACCATTCATTAATGACCAGAACAGATCTAATAACATAATCCTCATTGTAAATCCAGCTTGATAAAACTCCAATCCACAAAACCATGTTATTACTTTATATGATATTGGAATTAATCCGATAATACATGGCACAGCCAAAAAAATAAAATATTTTAAAACTTTTTTTATTAAATTGTCGAATTTTAAAATTTCTTCTTTCTCTAAATAATATGATAACCTTGGTAAAACAACTGCTGAAACAGAAGTAATTAATGCTGATAAAACGGAATTTATCTTTGTTGATGCACTATATAATCCAACACTCTTATCACCTACTACAATTCCCAACATAATAGAATCCATATTCATGTATACGACCGATGCAATTTGTGCAAAAAAAATAGTAAATACTGGTCTTATATATTTTTTTAAAGAACTTATCTTTACAAATTGAAATAATTTTATATATTTTCTACTATGTATTCCATTTATCAAATTAGAAATACACAATGAACATGCTGCTAAAATAATATAACGCAAAACATGCTCAGGTCGCTTTACAAATGTAAATAAAAAAAATAAAGAAATAACTTGCACAATAAAATTTCTAATTGTTATATAAAAAAAGTCTTCATATATTGAGTAAATCCATGCAACCCCAAATGTATCAAATATAATTATTATACTGTAAATAGCTATATATAATACATACTTTCTTAATGGCGTAAAAATTGCTAATATCATAAACAAAAAAATGTACGACACAATCGTAGATATAATGTTAAACAAAAATATTTCATTAGCAAACTTTTCTAATCTTTTTTTATCATCTCGAATTTTTGATCCTTCTCTAATTGCAAATGTTGAAATGCCCAATCCCGCTATTAATTGGAAATATGAAATAAATGATACTATAAAATTATATTTTCCAACACCAGAAGCTAAAAGAACTCTTGTAATATAAGGAAATGTAATTAAGGGATATATTTTACTTAATATCATATTGCATATATTAATAATTAAATTTAGTTTCATCGATTTATTGTTTTTCATTTAATATTCTCCCCATTCATTTACTTGGCTTTCCCTTTTAATTTATAAATTAATGTTCTAATATTACATGCAAAACATAAAATTCTTAATGTTCTTTTTTCTAAAACTATTTTATAAAATTTTCCACTTTTATTTGTAACATCTATAGAGTTCAAATCACATATAAGCTCACTATTATCCATAGTTCTATATATATCTTCCTTGCTTACTGTTGTCTTTAGCATATCTACAATCGTTTTTGCATAATTGCTAATTTCTACCGTTGCAAAATTATTTATTATTTGACTATCAACGTTTAATTTTTTTAATATAATTTTTCCTTCTATATAAAGATTATTAATTTCTTTTAATCGTCTAATATCTATACTATTACATACACTTCCCTCAGAATCTCTAACATGTAAATATGGCGAAATATCATTTACATAAATTCTTTTCGCATCTTGTAATAACAATAAATTAATATACACATCATCACCATAGGTAAAATTACTTTTTATATCTTGAAGATTATTTCTAACTAACTTTCCTGAAAAAATCTTATCCCAGACTGCTCCTGCTTTTCCAGATACAACCCAATCTATAACTTTAGCCTTCTCAATATATCCATTCTTCAAAAAATTTTTTTCAATTTCAAAAGATAATGTGTTTGGGATATTTATTTTATTATTTAATATATATACATCCGCTTTATTTTCTACTGTCTTATGTAATAATTTCATATAATCACTCATAACATAATCATCTGCATCAGCAAATACTATATATTTCCCTTTACTTATAGAAATCCCCTTTTTTCTAGCAGCAACACATCCAGCATTTTTTTGATTAATTGTTTTAATAAATCTGTATTTTTTACTGTATTCATTACATATCTCCAAAGAATTATCTTTTGAACCATCATTTACCAAAATCAACTCATAATCTGAATACATTGGAAATATAAATGTATTTAATGTTTTTTTTAATTGATGTCCTGCATTATATATTGGTATTATAATACTAAATAAAATTCCCATATTCTTATCTCCTAACGCTAAAAACGACCTCTTAAAAATTTTCCTGGCATTTTATGACTAAGAAATTTCTTAATTTTCCATTTAATTAAATTTTTAGAACATTTTATTATACTATTAACATCAAATTCACATTTGCTAATTTGAGTTATATCATCTACTTTTTCAATTTTTTTAAATCTATTTGGCAAAATTTGAAAACTATTTTCTTCTAAAATATCTCTATCTATATTCATTTTTCTTTGTTGTAAATGAATATAAGGAAATTCATTTTGAGTTAATAGACCATCATCATCACTAATATAATAACGTACAATATGCCCTTTTTCCCAATAATAAACTGCTGGAATATAATCCTCAATTAAATATCTTTTTATTGAATAGTCTCTCTTTACAAGATGAAATTTATGATGATATACTGATATGTTTGCAGATAAATCTATCGCATAGATTTTTTTATTCTTTTTTTCCATTATATCATTCATTATCATTTCATCAAAACCATAAATTTTAGAACTTCTTAACACTCTCTTCGCATACTCTATACCATTAAATTTATCAAGACACATCTTGTTAATTTCATCATTATTTCTAAAAAGCGACAAATGCCCTAATGAAAAAATTCTATCATATGTTTTCAATACATCATCTGTAATAAATTTCTTTAAATCCCCAAATATTAAATCACAATCACAAAAGCCCCAAAATTCGTAATCTCCTATATATTTTGAAAATATCAAACCATATGTAGCTTTATAATCACATAATTTATATGATTGCTCTATACAAACCTTGAATGGAAAAGTTTCTTTTATCATTTTCTGCATTTTTTCAAATGTCACATAATTTACAAAAACATTTTCTGGATAATCATATTTCGTTTTATCATCAGTAAATATAAGCCAATCAAAATCTTTATTATATGCACATGATCTTAAAAAAAGTGGAAAATAATTATTGAATTTTCCAAAATAGGGTAATATAATCACACAACGTTTCATCAGTTCTAATACTCCTTATTTTTAATTAATTCTAAACATATCTTTTCAAATTCTTCTGCCATTTGCTCTGCAGAATATTTATTTCTAACTGTACTTTTATTGATATTTCCCAATTTTTTTATTTCAACTGGATGATCAAAAATCCATTCCAATTTTTTCAATAAATCTTTTTCGTCACCCGCTTTATACCAGATTAACCCATCACTATTATAATCCATTACACTTGGAACCTTAGCTGTAATTACAGCTTTTCCCATAATCATCTCTTGTAACAATGTCATTTGTCCAAAGGAATACGGCATATATTCTAATGGCAAAATACAACAATATGAATCACATATATATTGCATTAATTCATCTAATTTCATAAACGGTAATATTTTAATATTTTTCTGATTATTTTCAATATTATCGTTGCCAATTAAATACATTTTATATTTTTGACTACTTTTTTGATAAGCTTTAATTAAAGTCTTCCAATCGCGTTTTCTATAACCCACACATAGTATAAATGGTTCTGTACAATTTAATTTTTTATATTCTTTTTTCTCCCAATAGTTTTTATCAATTCCAAATGGAATAAATTTGCTTTTTGAATTTAACCATGGGAAATGTTTTTTAAAATACTTTTCCTGCATGCTTGTATGATAAATCAAATAATCTATTTTCTTACTTGCTTTCCTACATAAATTATATATTAAACCTGACTCACTAGCTTTATGGAATGAACTTATATCTACCGTTATATGTGGAGGTGTTTTTAACTTAAAAATCTCTCTCAACAAATCTAAAAAAATACCCGATGTTGTTCCATGCGAAATTATCAAATCATATTTCTTTAATTTAGGCAGCACTCTTAAAGTTTGCATTATATAAATTCTTAAATATTGTTTTTCAAATTTTTCAATCCATCTTATACTACGCGTGTCAACTACATCTACTTCACAAGGTTCTTTAAAGTATTTAAAAAACCAAAATTTCTTGTCATAGCAATAATCTGATGGTAAATATGAATCATCTTGATGTTGTCCATATTCAATGTGCCAATTAATCAATAATAATATTTTCATTTTGTACCTCATTAAAAATATAAGTCTATACTCTATCTATTTTCTTTGCAAAGTAAAACATAATCTTATATAAAGGAATATTAAATATAAATAATAATGCTTGTATTTTTTTTATAATTGATATATCAGAACTCTTATATATATATTTAAAATTATCTTTAACCGCTTTTCGCATCTTCTTTTCATTCTGTCGTGTACATTTTACATCATTCTTAATATGAAAATTGTAAACTGTCATATTAGCTGATGCATATGCTATACTCATACATGGTTTTAATTCCGGTGCAACTTTAGAAACCTCTATCATTTGATTATATGCAGCATTAATGAAATCAAAATTAATTTTTTTATTTTTTGTAATACTATTCCGCCGTTGATAATAATAATACAATGGATGTGCATAATAAGTTATTTTTTTACTTTTCCAAAAAAGTTTATACATTATATAATAATCTTCACTAAGCTTTCCTTCTGGGAATCTAATATTTTTAAACAAACTTCTTTTATATAATTTGTCCCATGCAGCCATATCAAATTTTCTAAATGAATTCATTTCTTTAATTGCTTCTTTTGAAGTATAATTTTCAATTCTTCTATCATAACGATATCTACAATATGTTTTTCCATCGTCCCAAACATACTCCCGACCACAAATTACTATATCTGATTTATTTTTTTCTAATATTGCATGTAACTCTTGATACATATTGTGAGACACATAATCATCACTATCTATAAATGCAATATATTTACCTTTTGCAATCTCAATGCCGGCATTTCTGGCAGACGATAATCCACCATTTTTTTTGTGCAAGACAATAATTCTTTCATCTTTCTTTTTCCATTTTTCACAAACTTCTCCAGACCCATCATTAGATCCATCATTTACTAAAATTATTTCTAAGTTTTTATATGTTTGATTTATAATAGATTCTATACATCTATCTAAATAATTTTTAACATTATATATAGGTACAACTATAGATATTAAATCTGTCATCTATTTTTCTCCTGTCTCTTTATACAAAAATGCTTTTTCAAAATAAATCTATTTTTTATTTTATACTGTTTCTGTTCAAATACCACATTTTTACCATTATCTTCTTGACCAATTATAGATACCAAAACAAATACAAGCACCCATCCTAAACTTCCTGGCAAACTTGATGCAGTCAACATATTCCCAAAAGAATAAATCATTATAATTGTTGCGTATATGTTTTTTCTAACAATCCAAAAATATACAATTGAAAATATTCCTAAAGCAAATATCCCTAATTCCATATAAATCTGAATTAAATCCATTTCTAAATATCTATTTATTACTAACATACTTGTCCCGAAACCATATGAAAGAAAATCTTTATCTCCCCATAATTGTAAAATATAACTTCTTCCCGTTGTGAAATAATATGGATCAATTCCCAAAATATCAATTTCCCCACTTACAAATTTCTTATATATTATCGTACCTATAATAAATATTATTGCTAAACATATCGCATATTGATTTTTAAATTTTTTTCTCATATTTATCAACATACTTAACAAAAACACTCCAATAGCTGCCAAAATTTGTAATCTTTTAAATGCTAGCATTGTAAACACAAAAGAAAGTATTGTAAATAACTGTAGATTTTTTTTATTATCTGCATCTGTATGTCTAAAATAATTGAAAAAGAAAAAACAATATAAAAATACTTCTGGATATGTACTATTTTCAAATGGACTATATGAATGTAGATATGAAATACTTAACCAATTGTCAATATTTAAAAATGTCCCAACACCTACTTCATATACATAAAAACATACACCTATTATAAATGTAATTTTAAATATTTTTACAATAGTATTTATTGATAATAAATTAACTAATACATATGCATACAACGCTGGGAATAATACCAAAGATATCTGAACTATTGTTCTAAAATTCAGCATATATCCACTTTTTACAGCTCTCTCAATTGAAATAACAAAAAAAATTAAAGCTACGAAAATTATTAGCAATAAATCCTTAACTTTTCCTGATTCTTTATTTAATCCTCCTTTATTATATTTTATAAAAACTTTAATTATTCCTATAAAAATCATTAATGCCAATATATAATATCTTATATTGGATATTTTATTTTCAATTCCAATTACAGAAAAACATATGGAACTAATACATAAAAATATCAAATATCCAAAAAATGTTCCAACTTCTCTTAATTCTATTTTCATTACAATCGTCACCTTTTTATTTATGTGATTAATAATATAATCCTAAAGTTTTATTCGTAATATCATCCCAATTATATTTATTACAAATAAACTCTGCTGATTTATTTCTAATTTCTTTAACTTTTTCTTCAGACTCTAACGCAACTTGTAATTTTTTCTTCAAATCCAGTATATTTCCTTTTTTAAAAGTTATTCCATTTTCTTGAATTACAGATGAACATTCTTCTATGTCTGATACCATACAGCAATTTCCATAACTCATTGCTTCTAACAAGCTCAATGGCATTCCCTCCAAATCAGATGGTAGTACATAAATATATGCATTACTATATAATTCCTCTAGGATTTCTCCTTGTACAAATCCTGTAAATATAATATTCTCATTTGTGTCTGATAAATATCTTAATCTTTGTTCAAACTCATTTGTATCAGATGCTCCTCCTGCTATCACTAATTTTTTAGAAGTTTTTATCATTTTAAATGCTTTTATTAAGTATTCAAGGCCTTTCTCTGGAACTAATCTCCCTACATAGAGAATATAATCATCTTTAACTAAGTTGAATTTCATTGTAATTATATTAGCTTCTTTTTTTTCTGGAACATTTACACCATTCGGAATAAACTTAGTCTTTCTCTTATATGTATCCCAAAAATATCTTTGTACTCCCCGACTTAATACAATAATTTCATCTGCATATTTAACAGCCATCTTCTCTCCTAATAAAATATACCATTGCGCAAATTTCCCCCACTTTGCTCTTTGATGATCTAGCCCATGAATCGTTGCCACACAATGTTTTCCTAACAATTTAGGCAACCATATCATTGCACATGGCCCTTCTGCATGAAAATGAACTACATCATATGAATTAAATGCTGTTCGAATTGCTGCAAAAAAAGACGATGTCATTGCAGCTAATCCTCTTTTTTCAATCGTAAATACTTTTTTTAAACGTATCCCTTTGTAATAATGTCTATTTTCTATATCATATTTTCTTCCACTTACATGATGTCCTCTTCGATTATAGCAAGTAACTTCATGTCCCATTTTCACCATTCTCGTTGCTAATTCCTCAACAACAACTTCTATTCCACCTTCTCTTGATGGAACTCGCTTATGCCCAAGCATAGCTATTTTTAATTTTCTTTTTTTATTTTGCTTGCTCATATTTCTTCCTACCTTTTTATCTTGCTCCATCACTATGCAACACAACTTGAACTGTCTTCAAGATAATCTCAATATCTCTCTTCAAAGACCAGTTCTTAATATATTCTACATCCATAGAAACAATTTCTTCAAAGTCCGTAATATCACTACGCCCACTTACCTGCCATACTCCAGTTAATCCAGGAGTCATACTTAATCTGCGTTTGTGATATCCTTCATACTGCTCGAATTCATCTACCGTTGGCGGTCTTGTCCCAACAAGGCTCATATCACCTTTTAGTACATTCCAAAACTGTGGCAATTCATCCAAACTTGTCTTACGAATAAACTTTCCTATCTTTGTAATTCTTGGATCATCTGTCATCTTAAACATCAGACCATCCATTTCATTTTGTTCCATCAATTCTTTTTTTCTTTCTTCTGCATCTGCATACATAGACCGGAATTTATAAATCTTAAAGATGCGTCCATTTCGCCCAACTCTCTTCTGTGAAAAAAATAGTGGTCCCGGCGATTCTAATTTAATCATTGGTCCCAGAACAATCGTTACAACTGCTGTAATCAGTAATCCAACAATTCCTCCTAGAATATCCATCAAACGTTTCAGTACAATCATATGTAATGGAATCTCTCTTTGTGCAAATGTGATTGTTGGATACTTACCGATTCGATTAAGATACTTGCTTCCACTTTCTACATCTAATTCGTATAAATTGATATTTAAATCAACTGTAATTCCCATCTCCTCAAATCGTTGCACTAATTTTTGAATCTGTTCATCTGGCTCTTCTGGAATCAGAATAAACACTTCGTCTACTACTTCTCTGATTGCATATTGAAGCATTGTATTCCTGTTTGCGACAATTGGAATATCCATAACTTGCTGTCCTGTCAAATCTTTGTCTGTAATGATAATCCCTGTCACCCATAGATTCCATGTCTTTTCCTTAATGATACTTCTTACCACTTCATCCATTCGATCTGACGTTGTTACAATCAACATCTTTCTTGTGATTGAATTATATGGTCGATACTTTAAAATATACCACCGATAAATCATATGTGATATCTGCATCCACCAAAAACTAAATATCATCGTTGTAAGATAAATAAATCTCGAATAATCTCTTGCATCATCAATCAAATATGCAACCGTCGCCATCAATGCAGCTGTGATCAAGTTTGTTTTGAAATTTGCCCAAAATTCTTTCCAAAATTTCCTTTTAAAAAAATTCTGATTTGGATCAATTACCAAATACACGATCGTTAATACAAAAATAGCAACTAACCAACGATAAATCACTCGATTATCCTGCGCCCATACCCCATAGATATCCGAATAAAACCTAATATGTGACATTAAAAAATATCCAATTGTAATTCCAAACACATCACCTATATATATGATCAGATTTTGTATCTGTGAACGTTTTACTCCCATACTCTTTGTTCCTTTGTTTTATTAATCCTAATTTCTTTTTGCTTTCTTTGTTAAATCTACAAGATAGAGCACAAAAAATACTCCTGCTACAACTACAAATCCACCAACTGCACCTACAGCTAAAAATTTCTTTGTGCTAACTGTCTGTTCTGCCTTTATCTTAGATGGCTGGTCTGCGATTACAAGTTTATTTCTTCCCAAATCTTTCTGTACTACTTTCTGAAATACTGGTAAAACTTCTTTTGAAATCTTCTTCACATCATCTTTATCATCTGATTTTACCTTAATCTCAAGCAATCTTGTTCCATCCACAACTTCTGCTGAAATTGCGTCATTCACATCATCTTTCTCAATTTTCGTTTTCTTGGCAATCTCATTCACAATCAAATCAGTTTTAATTAATTTCTGATAATCATACGCCAGATCCCCAGCATTATCCCTGATCAACACCTTATCAGATGTCTTAGGCACAGTAACATATACCTGCATCTTAGAGCTATACTCTGTCACACTCTTCACCTTCGCATACCCAAATCCAGCTCCAGCGAATACTACCATTCCTATCAAAATAAACACCCACTTTGACAGAATATATTTACACA
>ERZ773169.1303-NODE-1303-length-22802-cov-3.558491_pt1 | contig 22802 bp, 16 predicted proteins | sample MGYA00580536_ERZ773169 | MGnify/ENA primary metagenome ERZ773169 (study PRJEB29015, sample SAMEA2737814) | human gut metagenome | biome: human gut; feature: human-associated habitat; material: faeces | place: China | collected 2012 ... | reverse complement strand
CTGCGAAACTGCGGAAGCGCCGCGGCAGGGTCTTTCGCAAGGAACGGATCGCACGATCCGTTATTCGGAATGCGCACAGGGGCTGAAAACGAGAGAAAGAGAACGATGGAGATGACGCAGCATGGCGGCAACACTTTCCCGGCCGGTCGCGGAAGCAGCCGATGAACCGCGCGCGATATACATCGCGCTTCCGCAGGTACAGACGCGCCGGGGCTATCTGGTCTTCAAGCGCTGCTTTGATTTTACCTTTGCACTGCTCGCGCTGATCGTGCTGGCCGTCCCCATGGGGATCATCGCCGCGATCATCGCGCTGGATTCTCCGGGCGGGCCGATCTACCGGCAGGAGCGCCTCGGGAAAGACGGCAAGCCTTTTTTGATCTGCAAGTTCCGCTCCATGCGCATGGATGCGGAAAAGGACGGGCCAAAATGGGCCGAACGCAGCGACGACCGCTGCACACGCTTCGGCGCCCTCCTGCGCAAGACGCGGCTGGACGAGCTGCCGCAGCTCTGGAACATTCTCAAGGGTGAGATGAGCTTCGTCGGCCCGCGCCCCGAGCGCAGGTTCTTCGTTGACAAGATCATGTACATCAACCCCGCCTACGCGCTGCTCTACCAGCTGCGCCCCGGCCTGTTCTCGGCCGCCACGCTCTACAACGGCTACACGGACACGATGGAGAAGATGCTCGAAAGGCTGCGCATGGACCTGGACTACCTGTACAACCGCACGCTGTGGCTCGACACGAAAATCATCTTCCTGACGGTGTTCTCCATACTCACGGGGAAGAAATTCTGAGACAGGATGGAAAGCGACAAAATCAAGCTCATACCGAAGCCGCACCTGAAGCTCCGCAGGATAGGCAGCCGCCACATGATCGTGGAGGCCTCCGACAGCTGCGTGAACCTGACCAACGTGTACAGCCTGAACGGTACCGCCGCCCGGCTCTGGGAGGCGGTCTGCAAGGACGGCTGCCGTACCCCCGGGGAACTGGCGGAGGAGCTGTGCTCGACATACGATGTCGGGTACGGCCGCGCCCTGCGCGACGTGGAGCGCCAGATAGAGGAATGGGAGAAGATGGGGCTGCTTGTCAGGCGGCACACCGATGACTGAACAAACGCACCGGAAGGACAAAGACATCCGCAGGCTCCGCCCGGAGCACCTGCATAAAGATATGACGGATTCATGAATCTTTCCACGGAACACAAGGCACTGTTCAGCCTGCTGCGCGCGGGGCTGTGGGAAAGGGAGGCGGACGACCTGTCCCCCTTCCCGCTCACCGACGCGCAGTGGTGGGAGGTGTACCGCATGTCGGTCCGCCAGACGGTGGCCGGCATCGTCTTCCGCGGGCTGCACCACCTGCCCGAGGAGTACCTGCCCGCCGACGCCCTGATGATACACTGGGTGGCGAAGGCCGACCGCATCGAGCGGAAGAACAGGCGTATGGACGCGGCGCTGCGGCTGCTGCTGCAACTGCTGGGGCGCGAAGGCCTGCATCCCGTGCTGCTGAAGGGCCAGGGCGTCGCCGCCCTCTACGAGCACCCCCTGCTGCGCGAATGCGGCGACATCGACCTCTGTTTCCCCTCGGAGAAGGAGGAGCGCGAGGCCGCGGAGCTGGTGCGCCGTGCCGGATGCCGGACGGAGAGGCACCCTGACGGGAGCGTCTGCTACAGCTGGCAGGGAGTGGAGGTGGAGCACCATACCCGGCTGTTCGACCTTCACAACCCGCTGCTGCGGGGCTACCTATCCTCGCTGGTCGGGAGACACGGCTTCACGGACATCCGCACGGAAGACGGGGCGACACTCCCCGTGCCGGCGCCCCTGCCGGACCTGCTGCTGCTCAACGCCCACCTGCTGAAACACATCATGGGCCACGGCGTCGGCCTGCGGCAGTTCTGCGACATGGCGCGCGCCTACCACGCCCTGCACGGGAGCTACTCCCCCGTGGAGCTGGAGGCCGCCTACAGGCGTACCGGTCTGCTCAGGTGGAGCGCGCAGCTCCACACGTTCCTGACGGAACACCTCGGGCTGCCCCGCGACGTGCTTCCCTACGCCGGCACGGACGCGCGCACATCCCCCCGTCTGCTGCACATCGTGCTGGAGGGGGGCAACTTCGGGCAGTACGGCAAGACCCGGGCCAAGGCCTCCCGTGCCGGCTGGGAGCGGAAGCTGCACACCTTCCTCTCCTTCTGGAGGCACCGCGACTTCTCCGGCGCCTACGCGCGCGGGGAGGCGTTCTGGACCTCGATAAGACTCATAACAGGAAACCTCAGATGAGAAACGAATATTTTTTCAGGGTGGCGGGACTTCTGTTCTCCGTCTCCCTTCCCTCCGGTTGGGACGCGGAGGCGCTGCTGCCCTCCTTCCGCCCGTTCCGGTGCGGCGCGTGCCCGGAGGGGAAACGTATCTTCCGGCTGCTTGCCGCCACGCTGCCCTTTGCCGGCGGCGGAGAGCGCGCGGAGCTGCTGGGCGAGTCGTCCAACGACATGGGGCATGTGCGCCTGCTGCGCACCCCCGACGGCTACCGCACGGAAATCAGCTACGGCCCCTCGGCCGGTGCTGCCGTGCATGTGATGGTCTCGGACCCCGCCTTCGACAACGCCGCAGCCTTCCTGCGGCCGGAGGACCCTTACTTGGGCGAGGCGCTCTCGTCCATGCTGCGCATCCTCTACGCGCAGGCCGCGCTCGTCCGCGACGCCGTGTCCGTCCACGCCTCCTGCGTCTCGCTGGAGGGGCGGGGCTACCTGTTCCTCGGCCGGAGCGGTACGGGCAAGAGCACGCACGCACGCCGGTGGATGGAGGCCTTCCCGGGCTGCCGCCTGCTGAACGACGACAACCCCGTGCTGCGGGTGGAGGACGGCACGGTGACCGCTTACGGCACCCCCTGGAGCGGGAAGACACCCTGCTACAGGAACGAATGCGCGCCCGTGGCCGGAATCGTCCGCCTGCAACAGTCCCCGCAGAACCGGTTCACCCCGCTCTGCGGCCCCGAGGCCTTCGCCGCCCTGCTGCCCTCCTGTTCCGCCGTCCGCCGGGACGCGCGGTTGCAGGACGCGCTCCACGACACCCTGGTGCGGGTGGCCGGGCTGGTGCCCGTCGGATGGCTCGAATGCCTGCCCGACCGGGAGGCCGCGCGGCTCTGTCTTGAAGAATTAAACCAAATTATACAGCAATGAAAAGAAAGATCCATTTTTTGATTTTACCGGCGGTCGTATTCCTGCTGTGCTCCTGCGCCTCCTCGAAGAAATTCGTCTATTTGCAGGACATGGAGCCGGGACACGGCTACCCCTGCGATATCAGGTACGAGGCGGTCGTGCATACCGACGACCGTCTGGACATCACCGTGAGCAGCAAGAACCCCGAACTGGCCATACCGTTCAACGTGCACGGCGGCTCCTTCCGCGTGGACGCCGGAGGCTCGGTCACGGAGAACGCCTCGTCCGCCCCCAGGGGCTACCGCGTGGATGTGGACGGCAACATCGACTTCCCCATACTGGGCAAGCTCCATGTAGAGGGGCTGAAGGTGAGCGAGGTGACCTCCCTGATACGCGACCGCATCGTCGCGGGCGGGTACATCAGGGAACCGCTGGTGTCGCTTGAGTTCCTCAACTTCAAGTATTCGGTGCTGGGCGCCGTGGGGCACACCGGCACCTTCTCCGCCGAGGGCGACCGCATCACCCTGCTGGAGGCCGTGGCCCGTGCCGGCGACGTCAGCCCCCGGGGCCGCGTGAACCGCGTGGCGGTCATCCGCGAGGAGGACGGCCAGCGGGTGATGTACATGCACGACCTGCGCAGCAAGGATGTATTCCAGTCGCCCTGCTTCTACCTCCAGCAGAACGACATCGTGTACGTCGAGCCGAAGTACAACAAGCAGGACAGCGGCGACAAGGCATGGAAGGTGTCCACCGGCATCCTCTCGCTCATCTCGGCGGTCTGCACCGTCATCTGGGCAACCAAGTAAACACACAATATTCCGAATCATGCAAAGCAACAGTCAATCCAACAAGAACGAACAGGGCGTCAACCTTGTGGACCTGTCCGTCTACCTGTTGTCGAAATGGAAGTGGTTCGTGCTCTCCGTACTGGTCTTCGGCGGGCTGGCATGGTACCATTACGCCACCTCGCCGCTGGTGTTCTTCCGTTCGGTCACGGTCATCATCAAGGACCCGTCGAACAAGACCTCCACGGCCGGCCTCGACCGTTACGACAACTACATCAACAAGGTGAACGTGGCCAACGAGATATTGCAGTTCCGCTCCAAGCGTCTGATGCGCGAGGTGGTGCAGCGCCTGCACGCCGACGTGGACTACCGCATGGAGAAGGGCCTGCGCACCGACGAGCTTTACAACCTCTCGCCGGTGAGCGTCTCCTTCATCAACGTGATGCCCGAGCGCCGCATCTCCTTCGCCGTGACGCCGCGCGGCGGCAATACCGTGACGCTGTCAGCCTTCGAGGGGCTTCCCAGCGCGAAGGAATCCTACGACGTGCGGCTCAACGACACGCTGAAAGTCGGTGACGAGCGCATCCTGGTGACCGGCACCGACCACTGGGGCAAGTCGTGGACGGGCCGCGAGATACGCGTCACCAAGAACCCGCTGAACGCCGTGGCCGGGCGGTTCCAGGGCAGCATGGGCATCCGGCAGGAGGAGGACGAGTCCTCCATCCTCGTGCTCTCGCTGAAGGACGCCTCGCCCAGGCGCGCCGAGGACGTGCTCAACACGCTGGTCAACGTATATAACGAGGAGGCCATCAACGACAAGAACCAGGTGGCGGTGAACACCTCCGAGTTCATCAACGAGCGGCTCATCATCATCGAGCGCGAGCTGGGCGGCGTGGAGACCGAGCTGGAGTCGTTCAAGCAGCACAACCAGGTGATGGACATCGGCTCGCTGGCCGGACGCTACACGGGCGAGGAGCAGGCCTACAGCGCCGATGCGCAGCAGCAGGAGACCCAGCTCAGGCTGGCGCGGTTCATCAAGGACTACCTCACCGACCCCACCCGGGAGCGCGACCTCATCCCCTCGGGGACGGGCATCAGCGACGCCGGCATCGAGGGGCAGATCAGCCAGTACAACGCCCTGAAGCTCAAGCGCGACAAGCTCATCGACGACAGCAGCGACAGCAACCCCGTGGTGGAGGAGCTGAACAACACCATACACGCCCTGAGGCAGAGCATCATCCGCGCCGTCGACAACATGATCGTCGGCATCAACATGAAGCGCAACGACGCCCGCAGCCGCCAGGCGCAGGCACAGGCGCGCTTCACCACCGTGCCCACCAAGGAGCGCGAGATGCTCTCCATCGAGCGCCAGCAGAAAATCAAGGAGTCGCTCTACATGTTCCTGCTCAACCGGCGCGAGGAGAACGCCCTCTCGCAGGCTATGGCCGACAACAACGCGCGCACCATCGACAGCGTGGACGGACCCGCTGGACCCGTCTCGCCCGTGCGCAACCGCATCCTGCTGCTCGGGGTGCTCGTCGGGCTGGCAGTGCCCGGCGTGGTGTTCCTCATGATACTCTTCATGGACACCCGGGTGCACAGCCGCAGGGACCTCAAGGGAGCGGTCAGCATACCCTTCCTCGGGGAAATCCCACAGGACAGGGAGGCCGCCCGCACGGGCGTCGCCAAGGACGGTGAGGACGGGATGCTCTCCGAGAGCTTCCGCATCCTGCGCACCAACATGGCATTCATGGCCAAGAAGGACAGACCGATGCAGGTCATCACCTTCACCTCGTTCAACGAGGGCGCCGGAAAGACGTTCATCTCCCGCAACCTCGCCATGAGCCTCGTGCTCACGAAGAAGAAGGTGGTGCTGGTGGACCTCGACATCCGCAAGGGCACCCTGAGCCGCCACTTCCACAAGCACCCGGCGGGCGTGACCAACTTCCTGGCCGACAACAGCATCGGCGTGGACGACATCATACATGCCGACCCCGAACACGACAACCTCGACATCATCTCCTCCGGCACCGTGGCGCCCAACCCCGCCGAGCTGCTCATGGACAGCCGCCTGGACGAGCTGGTGGCGGAGCTGCGCCGGCGCTATGACTACATCATCGCCGACAACGTGCCGGTGGGTGTCGTGGCCGACGCCACCATCAGCAACCGCATCAGCGACCTCACCATCTTCGTGGTGCGCGCCGGAAGGCTCGACCGCCGCCAGCTGCCCGACATGGAGGAGCTGTACCGCGAGAACAAGCTCAGCAACATGGCCCTCATCCTCAACGGGGTGGACCCCCGCCACCGTGGATACGGGTACGGATACGGCTATGGGTATGGTTACGGCTATGGATACGGATACGGAAAACACAGGAAAAAGAAATGACATACATTAACTTTTAAACTATAAAGAATATGAACGAGACTAAGAAAACGGATTTGAAATCCTACGAGGCACCCGAGACCAAGAGGACTCAGGTGGAACTGGAAGACAGCCTTTGCAGCGCTTCACAGCCCATTAAGGAAAAACAAACGGCGGAAGTTGAAGTCGACAAATGGGTGTCAGTTGAAAATGATGTGACATTTGAATAAAGGAAAGGAGAAACGACTATGAGAACGATAAAGAATTATGTCAGGGCTGCCCTCCCGATACTGCTGGGCTGCCTGCTGTTCGTGGCCTGTTCCGACGATGATATCGCGGAAAAAGGAGTGAAAGAGGGGCTTCCCGCTTCGCTGACATTCAAGATGGTGGTGCCGGATCTGAACGATGCGGTGGTCACGAGAGCCGGGGTGGAACAGGAAACCGCCCTCAACCAGCTGATGTTCCTCTTCTATAAGAAGTCGGACACTTCTAAACCTGCTTTTGCAAAGGTTATCGACCAGCTGGGCTCCTGGAGAATCGGCAGTGATGGCAATGATAACTCCAACCGTCTCTATACGGTAACCATATCTCCGGGAGAGACCGATCTAAACGATAACGAGCTTATGAGCGGCGAATACTACCTCTACGCGCTGGCCAACTGGGGTAACGGCTTCTGCTCGTATGACGCCGAAGGATACGCCTCCAAGTCGCTGGACGAGCTTAAAAGCGCGATACTTGCCCGTGAGTCCAGTGCCAACGTCCTCGATATCATTAACAATACGCCCATGACCGGCATATACGGCCGCGATGACGGCAGCATCGAGATATACGAGGGTGAAAACTCCTTCGGCAATACCGATGAAACCCGCGTGCATCTGCGCCGCGCCGTAGCCAAGGTGATTTTCAATATCAGTACAGTAGATGGCATTACCTTCACTCCCGAACGCTACAGCATCTACCACTACTCGCAGTCGTCAACGCTCATGGAGCGCTCTGGCTGGGGAGGAGACCAAGGCACCAAGCCCGGCAATCTGTCCTACGAGGGCAACAACAGCTTCTCCGACTTTGAGGACTTGGCTTTTTCGGACGGCACTCCTAACAGCTTCGAGTTCTATATGCCGGAAAACGTGCAGAGGGCGAAAGACTCCAACTTTACGGATGTCAAGATGCGTGAGAAGCGCGAGAGCGAAACCAACGAGAAGTTCAAGTATGCGCCCGAAAAGAGCACATACATCGTTATCGAAGGCCATTACAACGGCCCGAGAAATGCGTCGTCCGACGAGACCGCCATATACGACGGTGACGTGAAATATACCATCCAGCTGGGAGACTTCGACGCTACCCGTGGCGGCATCGACAACTTCACCATCCGCCGCAATGTGAAGTACACCTACAATGTCAAGGTCAAAGGTGTGAACAACATCATCACCGAGGCTTCTGCCGAGAACTTTGACGCAGAACCGCAACCGGGCGCCGAGGGCGACCTTGTCCGCATGGACGACGGTACCATCAAGCTCGACCTGGATGCCCATTTTGAAAGGGTGTTGCTGAAAATACCTGTCGATGAGTTCAAAAATCCGATGTTCTATGTCAAAACGCCTTACAGCCGTACAACAGATGGCATCAGCGCCGATATGACTGTCGGCGACGACTCCAAGGATTATAAATGGATTCACTTCACGAAGCCACAGTCCGGCGATGTTCTCGACGACCTTACCTTCGGCAAATTCGGCGGCTTGGATGAATCCGTCCGTACCGATGTGCACGGACTGCTGAAAGAAATCAGCAACTTGAATGGCTCTACAAGCGACCGTGACAACACCGGTGAGCACTTCATTATCAAGGATGGAAATTTATACACTACGGCTTATATCGACGAATTTTTCTATACCGAGAATCCCACCGGCGGTAATGCACAGTTAAGTGAATTTGTCAACTATTCCGGCGGGCGTACGATGAACATTTGTACCACAAAGCACATCAGTGCCGACGGCAAGAGTTCCGTTGTGGAGAACACTATCATCTCCTTCTCGCAGGCCTCTATCTGGACCGTTTATCCCACCGACGGCTCTGTCGACAATCCTTTCGGTATCGAGAAAAACAACGAGTGGAATAAGGATGAGACCGGCATGCCGAGAGGCGATGCCATGCCTGACGGCTTAAACAATACCAACGGCTGGAATAACACTAAATTACTGATTAACGAAGAAAACAGCAATAGTAATTACGACCAACAGGCCGGTTGGGTAGTCTCGGTTAATGAAAGCAGCAAAGCCGATGTCAAATTCAATTTCTCCGCTTCTTATAAAAAGTCTTACCTGGCCGCCATGTCACGCAACCGCGACACGAATGATGACGGCAAAATCTCGGACAACGAACTGAAGTGGTATGTGCCTGCCCGAAACCAGTGCATTGCTCTTTGGTTGGGCGATAACAACCTCGGTTCATATCGTCCGTACAATGCCACAAATTTGAAAAATGCAACAAATGTTGACGGTCCGGAAGGCGTTTTATTCACCAGCACGGGAGGTAACTCATCAGTATGGTGGGCTATCGAGGGAGCGTCTTTTGGCGACTATAAATGGGATAATAAAGGTACAATTTCAACAGACAGGGACATGCGTTGCGTCCGAAACCTGAACGATAGCAAATACAGCGAAACACCGACAACGTTCTCTACATGCAGCGGTAAAATAATCACGCTATCCAACCTGTCGAGTTCATGTGTCCGTAATTCAATAATGACAGGAGAATACGCGGCAAATCATAAAGAGCGTGAGTATAGTAACACTGTTCCGCTGGCATTTGAGGTGGCTTCAGGCGATTTGAATATAACTTCTATTGAAAATTCATATGTACCGGAGATTTCACTTGTCCAAAGTAACGACAATACCTCAGATAATATTACTGCAACAGTGCAAATCAAGATAGTTTCCGGTCGTAAATACTACATGGGAACATCGAATAGCCTTAGTAAAGCTACAGAAATATCCGAATCCAACGCAAGCACAGACGGTACATACTGGACATTTAGAGGAACAGTAAAAGGTACTACTAGTTGGGGGCAGTGGAATACCACTCAGTATTTATACATAATTGCCGACAACGGCAATTATGTGACACTCGAAAGTGATAGGAATTATTCTTGGAGCGACCGTAAATATAAATACTTGGTCAAAAACGGCGGTTCCACCGTTATTGATTCCAATAAAGGTGGAACTAAGTCTGAATTTACCCGGGATGAGATAAAGGCCTTGGTCAACCTCGCCGCCGCCAACTATACGCAGGATGCCGACGGCAAGGACAAAGGACAGTGGCGCGTGCCCAACCAGCGCGAGCTGGCCTTGATGCTGGGATATTGGAGCGAGCTGGGTATGCCTACGAACGGCATATATTATGCGTCGGGTACATTCTTTACCGCGACAAAAGCAGAAAAGCCGAATCCATTTTTGGTAGTTCCCGAAACAAATCCATATATGTCCCTCTATAAGGAATATAGCGGAGATTTCAGAATCCGTCCTGTCCGCGACGTGGAACCGTCCGCTTCACCGCAGGCCACCCATGACTCATCCTACCGTCCCGGCGGTTCGATAATCAAATAATAAACAATCAGATACTATTTTATGAAAATCAAGATAACGATTTTGCTGTCGGGCTTGCTTGCCGCGGCCGCATTCTCGGGTTGTACGGCGGAGGGCGACATGCCCTCCGCACAACCCCTGACGGCAATCCGGGCGGTCAACACCGGACTCTCCGGTGTCTCCTCCCGGTCGCAGGTGGGCGGTATCGCCGACGACGGCAGCCTTGTGATGCAATGGAGTCCGGGGGACAGGATAGGCGTATTCGGCGCATCGCAGTCCAATGTATGCTTCACATCCGCCAATGAGACTGCCGCCGACGAGACAACCTTCTCCTACTCCGGCACTTTCTCCGGCACCCCGTCGACAGCCTATTACCCCTATACGGAGGGTGCGGCCGACGCTGCGGCCGTTCCTGTGAATATCCCCGCCGTGCAGACCTACTCCGATGTCACTTCGGTGGCCGCTTACGACTTCAAGGCGTCCTCGTCGGCCGAACGGCAGTCCGACGGTTCCTACCGCATGCGTTTCCGTTCGATGGTCACGCTGTTGCGCCTGCAAATCGACCTTTCCGCAGTCAGCGGGCTGGCCGCCGACGAGACGCTGCTGTCGATACGGATGACAGCCGGCACGGGCAGCCTGTCGGGAGCCTTCACCTGCGACCTGAACAACCCTGACGCAGGCCTGACACCGGTTGATGCCGCCGCCACGCTGACGGTCGACATGGCAGGGCGGCCCGCCCTGTCCCGTCAGGTGACGGCATACGCCGTGGCAGCTCCCGGATGCACCGTGGGCACCAAGCTCGACTTCGTCATCACCACCGACCGGCATGTCGCGACCTTCACCGCCACGCTGCTTGGCACGATGGAGGGAGGCGCGTTCTACGATGTCCCGCTCAACGCCACGGTGCTCGCCAACAACGGTGCCGTCATCAAGGATGTTGACGAACCCGATGAACCGGCCGAGGAGACCGCCAACTGCTACATGATAACCACCGCCGGCGAGCACTCGTTCTACGCCCGTCAGATAGGCAACGGCGACAAGGGCATCATCCCCGGCGCCGGCTTCCATGTCACCTCGTCGAAGATAAATCCGAAGTCCGCCAAAGTGCTGTGGCAGGATACGCAGGGCTTCATCGACGAGGGCAGCGTCCGCCTTGCCGACGACGGACGGGTGTACTACACCGCCACCGGGAACACGGGCAACGCCCTGATTGCCGTCTACAGCGGCGACGGATGCACGGGCGACATCCTGTGGAGCTGGCACATCTGGGGCACCGGCGACACGCTGCCGCACGATAATGTCATCACCACGAAGTCCGGCAGCTCGTTCACCATCATGGACCGTAACCTCGGCGCATTTCTCAGTACCGAAGATGAACGCTTGCAGACCGTCCGTACCGACGAAGCGGAACGCAAGGTATGCAGCTATATGCTCTACCAGTGGGGACGCAAAGACCCGATTCCCAACAGCGATGTCTATTATGTGGATGGCGTGGCGACGGATATCGCCTCTTCCTATCCCGTGTGGCAGCCCGCCACCCTGACCGAAGCCACCATTGCCGCATCGGTGCTTCGCCCCGGCTATATCATCAACAAGCCGGCCGTAGGCGACTGTTCGAGCTGGCTGGGCGAGGACAACCGGCTCCTGTGGGGCGACTCCTCACAAAAGACCGTCACCGATGGAGGATGGACGGATGTCAAGACCATCTACGACCCCTCTCCTGTAGGCTATCGTGTGGCGAACAGCGCCACTTTCACCCGTTTCATCACGCCGGACAGAACCGATATCCAAATGAAAGGAGTCACCGGATTTCGCACGATAGACGGTGTGACGGTCCCGAATCTTACTTATGACTACATCCAATGTATTGTAAGCACGGAGATGTCCGGCACTACGGAACGCTGGCTACCCAAGGGTATCCACCGGAACCGCATCGGATTCGCCTGCAATACCTCCGACAACAAGAGTAAGATCTTCGGTTACGGCATCTACTTCCGGCAGACCGAGGACGATACCGAAGGCGGATATTATCCTATGGGCGGATGCAGGTTCCCCAATCCGTCCGGTAAGCGCAGCGACTATGCCCTGAACTCCTACCTTTGGCTCAGTACAAGCGACATCAATGACTACAGTGCCATGTCGATGCATCTTTATCATTTCTATTGGCTTACCGGTTCGGGTAATTATACCGAGCCTGACAAAGGACTGTCGGGAACGGGGTATAATGCCGGAGTCGTCGGTACGGTCAAGACGAAGTATTCGTCGTACAATCTTAATGCCTACGGCGTGCGTTGCGTGCGCGACGGTTCCACCTCCGGCTCCACCGGGGGCAATTCCTACGACAGCAGCTACACCGACAAGGGCGTGGGCTTCGGCGTGGAATAGGAACGCATCGACATTACTTACAAATCTTTAAAAAGACATGAGAATACAGAAATACTCCTCCGGCTGCCTGTTGTCGGCGCTCATCACCGTTCTTGCGGCGGGGTGTGCCGACACCGATGTGCTGTCCGGGGGAAAAGAACGGATTGAGATAACGGCGGAAACAGCCCCATGCTCACAGGCCGGTTCGCGCTCGCAAATCGACGAGGCCGGCTCCACCGCCGGTGTCACCGGCATCCTCTGGTCGGTCGACGACCAAATCGGCGTGTTCGGCAAGTCGACCGTCAACGCCCCGTTCGAGGGAACCCATACCGAACCCGCCGCCACCGCCACCTTCACCGGTGAGGTGACATCGGGCGACACGCCGCTCCATGCCTATTATCCCTACCGGGAAGATGCCACGGATGCGGCGGCCATACCCGTGACAGTCGCCGTCGAACAATACTGGACCGGTGCGGCCTCCATTTCCGACAACGACATCAAGGCAAGCTCCACGGTGACACGGCGCGGCGACTCGTGGCACTTCGCTTTCCGCCCTATGGTGGCCATGCTCCGCTTCGAGGTGGACGCCTCGGGCGTGGATGGCGTCAGCACCGACGAGCGTCTGGTGAGCATTCATGTGGAAGAGCCGGAGGAGAGCGACGGAAAGGCCGAGCCTTGGGCCGGTGAGTTCACCATGAACCTGACCGACCTCGACGCGGGGCTTGCTCCCGTGGATGGCGAGGCCGTTACCGGTCTGGCAGTGAACCTGACCGACGAGCCCGCGCTTACCGGCAAGGTGAAAGCCTATGCCTGCATCGCCCCCGTGATAAGGAGCGGACAGGTATTGCAGATACATCTTGCCACGGACAAGCACCGGATAAGTTTCAGGGTGACGGCCCGGCAGGACCTCGCGGCGGGAGGCTGCTATGACATCCCGCTTCACCTCGCCGCCGCCACGGTGGAGGAGAACGGCCTGACGATAGAGGACATCACCGCCGGTGAAGAGCCGGAAATCCTCTCGTTCGGCTTTGAGGCCGCCCGCAACAAGGGCAAGATCCTGGCAAGGGAGGCCTACTACGACGGCAGCAAAACCACGGTGAGAAGCGTGACGGGGCAGGAACTGACCGTCACCACCGAAGAGGGTAATCCCCAAGGCGAGATAAGCGGGTGCATACCCTATCTCTATGACTTCACCTTAGTGCCGACCTTCACCGTGACCGAAGGAGCCACTGTGACGGTGGACGGTGCGGAGCAGACCAGCGGCGTGAGCGCGCAGGATTTCAGGTCGCCCGTGACCTATACGGTGACAGCGGGAGGCATGAGCCGCGACTATGTGGTGACGGTGACCAACACGGGCCTTCCCGTGGTGGTGATGACCGGCAACTCCGGCGGCTCGGTGCAGTTCCTCGACATGACGGTGCCCGCCAAGAGTGCCGACTTCACCGAGACCGACCGCATCGCCATCTACGAGAACGGCGTCGCTTCGCTGGCGGAAATGAACTGCGGCTTCCGCCTGCGCGGAAACTCGACGAGCAACTTCCCCAAGAAGCCCCTTGCCATCAAGCTGGCATCGAAGACGGAAGTCCTCGGAATGAAGAAGCACAAGCGCTGGTGCCTGCTGGCCAACTGGATAGACCGCTCGCTGATGCGCAACGGCGTGGCCTTCGACATCGCCGACAAGGTGCGCGCGGCTTTCAGCGGCACGGACGCTCCCGGCCTGCCCTGGCAACCGCACGGCAAGAGCGTGGAGCTGGTGCTCAACGGCGTGCATGTGGGCAACTACTTCCTGTGCGAGCAGATAAAGATAGACAAGAACCGTCTGGCCATACAGGACGGTTTCGAGGATGTTGTGAAAGATGGGGGAACCGCCACCACCGCCAATTGCGGCTACCTGCTGGAGTTCGACGACAACTACGACGAGTACAATAAGTTCCGTACCTCGTACTGCAACCTGCCCTGCCAGAGCAAGGACGTGATAACCGACAATACGATATGGAACTATGTGAAGAACTGGGTACAGGACATCGAAACCAAGCTGCATGATGGGAACTATACGGGTGCCTACGAGAAACTCGACATCAACTCGGTGGCCGACTACTGGATAGTGCAGGAGCTGACGATGAACAACGAGTACCGCCACCCCAAGAGCGTGTACATGTACAAGGACGGAACCGGCAAGCTCTGCGCCGGACCCGTGTGGGACTTCGACTACCAGACCTTCCCCAACATCGAGAACATCAATGCGATCAACCGCGGCTACGGTCACAGCAATTTGAGTTTCGGTACAAACACGCTGCTCTACACGCAGTACAGCTACACCGGGGGCAACGATGGCGACGCGCCCTACATGTGGTATCCGCAGCTGTTTGGTGACGCCACGTTCAGGGCCACAGTCAAGAGCCGCTGGCAGACGCTTTATCCCGTATTGCAGGGCGTGACCGCCACCATCGACAGGCTGGGTGAGGCCAACAGGCTCTCCGACACTTACAACCAGCGGATATGGCCGATAGAGTCGCGGGAGCGTACCGGATACGGCTGGTACATCGACTTCAGCGGCGACGAGCGTCTGGACTATGACAAGGTCATAGAGAACATGAAGGCCTGCTATACCGAGCGTCTGAACAACATGAATACCGCCATCAACGGTTTGAAATAACAATTATATTGGAATTCAACTATTTAACAATTAACAGATATGAATAAGAGAAACATTTTAACTGCCGTATGTGCCCTGGCTCTCTGTCCGGCCTTCGCACAGACCTCCGAAGCAGTGGAGGAAAAGGTGGAGTACAGTACGGACAAGTACAAAGTGGAGACCAACCGTTTCTGGGACAACTGGTTCATCAGCGCGGGTGCCGGTGCCCAGATCTATTTCGGCGACCACGACAAGCAGCAGTCATTCGGCAAGCGTCTGGCGCCGGCACTGGATGTGGCCGTGGGCAAATGGTTCACTCCCGGAATCGGTGTACGCCTCATGTACAGCGGCCTGAAGAGCAGGGGCGCCACCAAGCACCCGGGCGGTAACGAGGACTCGGCACATGGCAACGGCACCCCCGTGAAAGGCGGCGGCGCCCCCCACTGGCTGGAGGAGTCGGAATACAACATGGGCAACCTTCATGCCGACGTGCTGTTCAATCTCTCCAACCTGCTCTGCGGCTACAACCCCAATCGTGTGTGGAATTGCAGCCCGTATGCCGGTCTCGGCTGGGCACGCGTGTACGATTCGCCTTCCGCCAAGGAGGTGAGCGCCAATGTCGGTGTCTTCAACAGCTTCCGCCTCTCCGACGCGCTTGACCTGAACCTCGACGTGCGCGGCATGTTCGTCAACGACCGTTTCGACGGCGAGGGCGGCGGACGTTTCGGCGAGGGCAACCTCTCCGCCACCATCGGCCTGACCTACAAGTTCAAGAACCGCGGCTGGGGCCGCAGCAAGACCGTCACCCGATATGTCTACAACTACGGTGACTTGGAGAGCATGCGCTCGAAGCTGAACGACATGAGCGCCGAGAACGAGCGTCTGAAGAAGGCCCTTGCCGACGGTGACAGGCAGAAGGCACAGACCATCGTGAAGAAGATTGCCGCCGCCAACCTCGTCATCTTCCAGATCAACAAGACGAAACTGAGCAACGAGGCGCGCGCCAACCTGGGACTGCTGGCCGAAATCATCAAGTCGGGCGACCCGGATGCCGTATATACCATCACCGGCTATGCCGACGCGGGCACGGGTAACCGCAAGGGCAACGAGCGCCTGAGCAAGGAACGTGCCGAGAACGTATATGACTGTCTGGTGAACGAGTTCGGTGTCAGCGAGAAACAGCTCCGCATCGACTACAAGGGCGGCGTGGAGAACATGTTCTACAACGACCCGCGTCTGAGCCGTGCGGTTATCACACGCGGCGAATAATGACATCCCGCCTTTCCCTGTAAAATCCTGCCGGTTTCCGGCCGCCCGTCACGGCGCCGGATTTCGGGCAGGCCGGCTATTTCCGCTTTCCGGCCGGAAAACAGACATAGCCAGGAAACAGTAAAGGAATGTTGGTACCCTGTGCCCTTTGCGAAAAGCGCACGGGTCATCCGTGTCCCTCCTGCGGATGAATCCGGCGGGACGGACATGAAGATGAGAGAGCCTCCCCGCCCTTTGTGAAAAGCGCGGGGGATGTAAGGAAGGCGGAGGAGTCCGTCTTCCTTACATTTTCACTGCCGGACGATACAGGGATAACCGGATACGGATACGATGCTGCCGGACACCGGCCCGAAAAGATGTGGAAAGACAAGTTAAGATGCCCCCTGGCGGATTTCTACCACAGCCGTGGAATGTGAGATTTCCGGCTGTACGCACTGAATCCGCCTGTTTGTTTTGTCTGGATTTTCTTCCCGATTAAGCGTAACCGGGAAGGAAATCTTCTTGTCTACGGCCCGTACCCGGGCCGCATAATCCCATGACACAGGAAGAGAAAGTGACATTGCCCAACGACATGCTGCTTGCCGATGTCGTTTCCCTGCTTTCCTCCGGGCATACGGTGACACTGCGTGCCAAGGGGGACAGCATGTTCCCCTTCATCGTGGGCGGCCGTGACTGCGTGGTCCTGCAAAGAAGCCGGAGCGTGCGTGTGGACGACATCGTGCTGGCCCGCCTGCCCGGAAGGGGCTATGTGCTGCACCGTGTCTACAGTACGGCGGCTGACGCCTTCGTCCTCATGGGGGACGGAAACGTATGCGGCACGGAGCTGTGCCGGGCGGAGGACGTGTGCGCCACGGTAGTGAAAATCATACGCGACGGGCGGTATGTGGTCTGCCGCTCTCCGCAGGAGATGCGGAGGGTACGCCTCTGGAAGGGGCTGCTGCCCGTCCGCAGGTACATTCTGGCCCTGTGCCGCCGTTGGAGGCGTTGGAGGCGCGGGAAAGGGAACACAGGGAAATGAAAAGAAATATGAGTACGAACGACTGCATAAGGTGGCTGTGGCGTGTGTCGGGCGGATACCGCCTGCCTGTCATGGCCCGGAGCCTGACGGGGATTGCCCATGCCGGGGTATCCCTGTTCTCGGTGTGGGTGTCGAAATGCCTTATCGACGCGGCCACGGGACGAGGCGGCGGCGACATGGACCTGCTTGTCGCGCTGCTGGTGGCGTGCCTGGCGGTAAGGCCGCTGCTGTCGGCGGCCGGCACGCGGCTGGGCAGCCGCACGGAAATCCGTTTCCGCAACGGGCTGAACAGCGCCCTCTTTGAACGGCAGATGGAAAGCCGCCTGACCGGGCGCGAGGCATTGCATACGGGCGACATCCTCAACCGGATGGTCGAGGACACGGCCTCCGTCACCGACACGCTGTGCCGAGGCATTCCCGCTGTCACGGTACTGTCGGTACAGCTGGCCGGTGCGCTCTGGCTTCTCGCATCCATGTCCGTGGGTCTGGCCTGCACCGTCGTGTTCATCATGCCGGCGGCCCTGCTGCTCAGCAAGGCCTATATGCGCAGGATGAGGGCGTTCTCCGGCCGTATCCGCACGGCCGAGGGCCGCATACAGAGCCACATGCAGGAATACCTGCAACACCGCATACTGGTCCGCACGCTGGAATTCACGCCTCGGGCAGTCGGCAGGCTGCTCCTCTTGCAGTCCGGCCTGCGGGAGGAGGTCATGCGGCGTGCGGACTATTCGGCGTTCTCCCGCGCGGTGGTGCTGGCCGGTTTCGCGGCGGGCTACGCCACGGCCTTCCTTTGGGGGGTGTACGGCCTGCGCGACGGTACGGTGACCTTCGGCGTGATGACCGCCTTCCTGCAACTGGTCTCGCAGATACAGGGTCCTATGGTCGACCTCAGCCGGCAGATACCCGCGTTCATCCGTACCGTCACCTCGGCGGAACGGTTGGCCGAGCTTGCCGCCGTTCCCGTGGAACAGCGGGGAGCACCGGTCCGTCTGGACGGTGTGCCGGGTGTCCGCATGACGCACCTGAGCTTCGCCTATCCCGGGGGCAACCGCAAGGTGCTGGACGATTTCAGCCATGACTTTGCCCCGGGCAGCCTGACCGCTGTCGTCGGAGAGACGGGGGCCGGCAAGAGCACCCTCATAAGGCTGGTGCTGGCCCTGCTGTCGCCGGACGCCGGACAGGTGACGCTCTACGACAAGGAAAGGGATACCGCCGTATCACCGCTCACGCGGTGCAACCTCTCCTATGTGCCCCAGGGCAACACGCTTGTCAGCGGCAGCATACGCGACAACCTCCTGATGGGTAATCCCGACGCGACCGACGGGGAGCTGCGTGCGGCCCTTCATGCGGCCGCCGCCGACTTTGTGTACACCCTGCCCGACAGCATGGACACCCTTTGCGGTGAACAGGGCGCCGGTCTCAGCGAGGGGCAGGCGCAACGCATATCCATAGCCCGTGCCCTGCTCCGTCCCGGCAGGGTACTGCTGCTGGACGAGCCGACCTCCTCGCTGGACGGGGAGACGGAACGCCTCCTGCTGGAACGCCTCTCCGGGCAGGTGCGCGACAGGACGGTCATCCTTGTGACACACCGCGAGACAGCCGCCGCGCTGTGCGGTTCATCCGTACATGTCCGAAAGATACCCGGCCCGTCATCACGGCCCGTAACATCAACGGAACAGGAACACGATGGGAAAGAAGACTGAAAGCCGGAAGCACGGCATGAGAACCCCAAGCCCTGAGACGGAGGAGAAGTACCGCGAGGCTATCGAGCTGTACCGCACGACCGGCCTGCCGGTGAGGGAAATCTGCGCCCGCACGGGCGTACCGTTCACAGCGTTCCGCTCTTTCCTCCATTCCTGCCACCGCGAGCTGATGTTCGCCCGCTACGGCATGGAGGCTGCGCCCGAAGAGGCGGCGGCGACCCGACTGCGCAAGCGTTCCGGCCAGACCGCCGCCTCCCGCGCCAAGTACGGGGAGGCCATCCGCGCCTGCGACGACATCGCCTACATCGAGTACAACGTCTCGCAGATAGCCTACATGTTCCACCTGGACCCCTCCGGTCTGGGCAGCCAGTTGCGGAACCACTATCCCGAAATCATCGAGCGGCGCGAGCGGGAACGCCACAGGCTGGGCATGAACGACAACCAGCACCGGGGTGTCAAGCCCTGGTGCAAGGAGCAGTACGCCGAAGCGGTGGAACACCTACGCACCACCGACGACACCATACGCCGCACCGCCGACCTCTACGGCCTATCGTATTCCGGACTTCGGGAGCACCTGCTGTTCTACCACAAGGACCTCGTGCGCAAGCGTGCCGACAAGCGCGAGCGGGCGAAGTCGGGGGCCAAGGTGCGGGACGCGCTGACGGGCAACGGCTCCCGCCACGAGCCGAAGGCCGGACAGACGGAGAAGTACCGCGAGGCCCTGCGGCTCTACCGCGACACCGCCCTGACGCACCGTCAGATAGCGGAGGCTACGGGCATCACCGTGACCGGCCTGCGCAACCACCTGCGGATATGGAACCGCAGGCTGATCGTGGAGCACCGCGGGTACGAGTGCCGCGAGGGGGAGGCCGTCGACACGAAGCAGTACCTGAAATCCACCGCCGCGAAGTATGCCGGCGCCATAGCCTGCCTGAAAGAGACCGGACGCCCCACTGCGGAGGTGGCCCGGGAGTTCGGGCTGCATCCCGAGACGTTCCGCGAGTATGTGCGGGAGCATGAGCCGGAGCTTGCCGCCCGTCTGGGCATGACGCGGCTGGCGGACGGCCGTCAGGTCCTCGCCCGCAGCATGGAGAAATACGGCGAGGCGGTACGCCTGTACGAGACGACCACCGAGCCGCTCCGCTCCATCGCCGACCGGCTGGGGTTGCAGTACAACAGCGTAGGAGGCTTCGTGCGCCGCAGCCGTCCCGACGCCATAGAGGCGCACAACCGGCTGGTGGAACGGGAGGAGGCCCTGCGGAAAGAGAAGGAGCAGGCGGAATCCGCCGCCCTCGCCCTGCAAAGGGAGGCCGAGGAAAAGGAGCGCATCCTGAGCGCCTTGCGGCAGACCGGCGGCAACAAGCGCAAGGCCGCCAAGCTGCTGGGATTCTGCAAGTCCACCCTCTACAACAAGCTGAACGCCCTCGGGCTGAACGACACCGGCGACACATAGGCGAAAACCTGCGACAGAACGGCTCCACCCGCATCCGGACATTGTGATGTAAACTCATAAAAGGATATAATCTATGCAAATCATATTATTATCCGGCGGCTCGGGCAAACGCCTGTGGCCGCTTTCCAATAATACACGTTCCAAACAATTCATCAAGCTGCTGACCGCGCCTGACGGCTCGAAAGAGTCGATGGTGCAACGTGTGGTGCGGCAATTACGGGAAGCCGGTATCTGCGATCCGATTACCGTGGCAACGAGCCGGTCGCAGCGGGACGTCGTCATCAACCAGCTTGGCGACGGGATTCCCGTAGTTACGGAACCGGAGCGCCGGGATACTTTCCCTGCTATCGCTCTTGCAAGCTCGTATTTGGCCTGCGAACGGAAATGCTCCGCAGATGAAGTTGTAATCGTCATGCCCTGCGACCCTTATACGGAAGCCGGTTATTTCGAAACGATCCGCAGGATGGCGGAAGCCGTGAAGAACGATGCGGCCGAACTGTGCTGATGGGTATCCGCCCGACTTATCCGTCAGCCCAATACGGGTATGTTGTACCGGTGCCCGGCAATGACGAGTCCGGAATATACCGGGTTTCCCGTTTCACCGAGAAGCCGGATGTGCCGACGGCCGGGAGATTGATTTCCGAGGGTGCATTCTGGAACGGAGGGGTATTCGCTTTCCGGTTGGGGTATATGACGGATATCGTGGCCCGGTACATCAGAACCGGCACGTTTGCGGAAATCCGTTCCCGTTACGGGGAGTTCCCGAAAATCAGTTTCGACTACGAGGTCGCCGAGAAGGCGCAGTCGGTCGCAGTCGTGCCTTTTGCAGGAGAGTGGAAAGACCTCGGCACATGGAACACGCTGACTGATGAACTGTCGGAACACACTATCGGCAATGTCGTTATGGATGATGAATCCGGGAATACGCATGTCATCAACGAACTCGAACTGCCAATCATGTGCATCGGTGCACGGAATCTGGTTGTTGCGGCATCGAACGACGGAATCCTGATTTCGGACAAGGGCAAGAGCGAAAACATCATGGCTTATGCCGACCGCCTGCAACGTCGGCCGATGTTCGAGGAGCGTCGCTGGGGCGAATACAAGGTGGTCGATACAGTTGAGTTCCCCGACGGTTACAAATCCCTTACCAAGCAACTGAAAATCAAATCCGGCAAGTGTATCAGCTATCAGGTACACCGCCATCGCGATGAAGTATGGACATTCATAGACGGTGAGGGTATGCTGGTACTCGACGGTGTCATGTCGGTTGTCGGCAGAGGTGATACGGTTACAATCAATAAAGGTGTCAGACATACGATAAAGGCCGTCTCCGACCTGACCTTTATCGAGGTGCAGTCCGGTGATCTGCTTGTCGAAGAGGATATCGAACGGTTCGACTGGGACTGGTGATTGCATTTGTTCATTCAGGTTTTAGTATGTTATATATTTTAGGAATAGTACTTCTTGTCTTGACGGCACTTTCGGGATTGACGATTCTCATTCAAGGATACATGCCCGAAGATGAAGATAACAATACCACTTACATAGTAGTATTGATGATTGCATCCGGATTATTCGGAGCATTTATGACTTGCTTGGACAAACATTCCAATGTCGGCATCATCTGGCTCTCATATATCCTTGTGCTGCTTGGGGTGTTGGCCCTCATCTCGCTGTTTGTCGTGTATATTATCGGAAAGGATTGCGACCCGGTCAAGTTTTGGGGATTGATGTTCTGGACATTGTCAATCGGTCTGTTGGCCCAGTGGTGGCTCCATGCGTATGATGGGTACATATTGGAATTTCTCGATATTCTTTGATTAAAGCGAACTGATAGCCATATACGATTCCCAAAAAACTTCCTCTCGATTACTCCATCCGATGCTTTAAACCGTCCTTGGTAAAATCGAAGAGATCATCTCGCGGGAGCACGGGACTATTCGGGGAATGTCCGATGAGGGTGTCACAATGCCCGAATAGGAAGTTTACCCCTGCTACAACTATCTGTGGCAGGGGTAATTTCTTTGAAAAGGGAGTCCCGGCACATCCCCATTTGTGTGTAAGCGGTCATTTTAGACTGTGTCGGTCTGGCACATTCAGACACCTCCGGGGTCCGTCCGTTCCCAAAATTGGATTCTTCCCCTCATTTCATTGACGTTGCACGAAATCCCGCTTTTTTTACTATCTTTGCATGTGTTCAACCATTTGCGGCAATATATCTATAAAAATTTGTTGCTGTTACTTCTCTGTTACTCGTTGTCGCAAATTTAATTGTAATCCACTGATATACAGAGCAATAGTATTTTATATTCGTTAATTCACCACCATCCCAACCTTCAATCCAAGCGTATCCACAGGAAACACAAACAACACCTGCTCGATATGCTCCACCACCACCTCCGAATCCTTTTCTGAAGCAACCTTATTTTTAACAAGACTTTTCCCGGAGCTACTATTTAAACTTGAATCAACCCTAACT
>ERZ773169.1289-NODE-1289-length-22972-cov-4.311690_pt1 | contig 22972 bp, 16 predicted proteins | sample MGYA00580536_ERZ773169 | MGnify/ENA primary metagenome ERZ773169 (study PRJEB29015, sample SAMEA2737814) | human gut metagenome | biome: human gut; feature: human-associated habitat; material: faeces | place: China | collected 2012 ... | reverse complement strand
GCGAAGGCCGTCTCCCCTTCTCGCGCTCTTCCCCTCCTGGCCACGCCGCTGTTCGGCGTTGTAGTGGGTGTGAATGTTCTGACAGGGTGCGGGATTCGGGGGTGTCGAGAAGGGGAGGCTGTGCCGATCTGTTGGATAGTGGATAATAATAAAAGGATCTGTAAAAGGCGAGATTTTACAAATAGTTCTGCCTTTTTCAGATCCTTTTTTGGTTAGTAATTGTAGGCTCCCTCATAAGCATTGCATCGTTCCTTCCGATGTCCCTGCTCTACACAGGAGCTGCACCGGTCACAAAATTCCTGCTCATAGCAGGTAGAACAGACACATCCCTTACAGGCATCCCGGTCATAAGCCGGCGTGCAGGTAAAAGGAAGAGTATCCTTCGTAGTTTCCGTACTCATAAAGATCACGCTCCTTTTTTCTATATTATAGACCTATCAAAAAAGCGTTTCAATATAAATAATCAGAAAATATAAAGAAATACCTGATAAAAAATTACTTTTCACTCCGTTCTCAGTAACACGCTTCGCGATGCACAGAATTTATACTGATCGTATAAATTCGCGCGGTATGTCTCGGGTTTTCTGTGACCTTCGCTCACAAAAAACACCTCGCGGGATATTACCAGTGAATAGTAAGGATAAAAATTGGCACAATGCGTCACATCCAACACAGTAGAATCCATCATCCTGCCAATACAGAATCACATCCCAAAACGTCGAACAACGGCGTGGCCAGGAAGGGAAGAGCGCGAGAAGGGGAGACGGCCTTCGCTAACTCCGAGTGCTTCCCCTTCTCGCAAATTACCCACTTTCAAAAAGTGAAAACTATAATCCCAAAAAATCAAACCATCCAATTTCCTCTCACTTCAAAAAGTGAAAACTACAATCCCAAAAAATCAAACTACCCAATTTATCTCACTTCAAAAAGTGAAAACTATAATCTAAAAAATCAAACCACACAATTTCCCTCACTTTAAAAAGTGAAAACTATAATCTAAAAAATCAAATCACATAATTATAGATTCAAAGGAAGTCGTCCCACAACCTCCTTTGTCAACCATCCTATGAGAATCCCCGCCAGGACACCTGCTACCAGCAGTGCCGGTGCATAAACCATCAAACTCGTATTGCTCACCACGATCATGGCAACGATCAGCTGCCCGATATTATGTGTGACACCACCGGCCACACTGATACCGATCAGACTGAAGCCGGAATGTTTTTTCAAAAGATCCATCACAGTCAGGCTAAGCGCAGCGCCAGCCAGACTATACAAAATACTGAACAGATTTCCAAACATAAATCCGATCACCAGGATCCTGACAACGGACACGAGAGCCGCTTCTTTAAAGGAATATCGGTCCAGTATAAAAAGTACCGCCAGGTTTGCAAGCCCGAGCTTGATACCCGGAATCCCTGTAAATACAGGGACCAGAGACTCCACATATCCAAAAATGATCGCTACTGCGGCAAATAATCCGAGATAAGCTGTTTTTCGTTTCATAAATAAATCCTTTCATTTGTTGCAGGAATATCGTTGCAGAAACAGCACAGACAGAATACCGTCTGTCAGAGAAAACTCTACGGAGAACACGTATTACACATATTCTCCGGAAATTTTATGTCACCGCATCAATTTTAGGCGAACTATCCGAATCCGAATCCTCTGCAGTATTTTCCCCTTCTATCACAACCTTATTAGGAAGGCAGATGATGGAACCGCCGTGCTCGTCCACAGCCTTCTGTTTCATACAGTAATGATCCGGGCAGGTTGCTTCGATCATTGTAACTTTTCCATCTTTGATCTCGCAGACATTGGTGTCTCCGATGTGGATGATCTGGTCCTGGGAAAGCGAATAGGTTCCGAATTCTTTTCCGTCAACGGTAATACGGATCGTATTATGGGAACGTTTCCCCGCAATCTGAAAACCAAGCCAGAGAACCCCCGCCAGAATCAGGATCCCGGCAATAAAAATCAATTCTTTTTTCTTCAAAACAAATCTCCATTTCTGTTACAGATTCAGAAAAATCATATCATAATCGAAATTAAAAGGCAAACATAAGTTAATGATATCTAACCATAATTCATACAGCTGTTCCCAACGGAAAGGGAGGAGTGGCGATGATTTTTCTTTTATAAAAGACATAAAACAGAAAAATTCATATTGGAAAAAGTTATAAACTACTAACAAAAGTGTAGACAAGAAAAAAAACAGGTGATATAATACCTAACTGTAAGTTAGCATCGTCTAATTTTACAAAAAAGATTAATCAAAACTAATTTATGTATATGGATAAAAACTATATAATTTATCCAAAAGACAGTTATACGCAGATTACAGGACTGGATCGAGAGCATCTGACGTAGCAATATATGTTCGCATAGCGTGAGTCTGATGCAGCAATTTACAGAATTGTTAAAAATACAAGGGAGAAAAGAGATGAAAAATCAGAATTTTTATATGAGAGTGATCTCCTTACTGCTGGTGATCCTGGCTGTACTTTTTTATAACAGCAGCATGAAAGCCCAGGCAAATGAAAAAGAGATCGCGGCTCTGACAGATAAGGTAGATACACTTCAGGAGCAGCAGAATGAACTTCTCAGTGCGCTGGAGACGAGTTATGTAAATCGTATGCAGAATCAGGCAGCATCTGCAGGATCAGGCAGCAGTGATGCAGATACAGCAGGCGATGACAAAACAACAGACACTTCAGACGGCAATGTATCCGATGCAGACGCAGAGGACACAGCAACCGCAGATTCCGATAATGTATATAAAGATGGAACCTACACAGGAGAAGCTGAGGGATACGGCGGGACCATTCAGGTGGAAGTGACACTTGCCGGTGATGAGATTACATCCATCAACGTAGTCAGCGCCCCAGGTGAGGACAGTGCATATCTTTCACAGGCAGAGAGTGTGATCGATTCCATCCTGAGTGCTCAGAGTACAGATGTGGATACCGTATCCGGAGCAACGTTCAGCTCCACAGGAATCCTGAACGCAGTGGATGCGGCACTTGGAAAGGCGGAAAACTCATGAAAAAAAGACAGCGGGAGGTAAGGCTGATGCGTGCGGGAATACAGCTGGCATTTTTTATTGCCGCCCCGTCTCTGTTTTCTACAGCCTTTGCAGGTATCAAATCGATCTTTCTTGCCATTGCGGCCGGTCAGCCGGTGGAGTGGAATTCCTTTCTGACTGTAACGGCAGTGCTTCTGATCTTTACCTGTTTTTTCGGAAGACATTTCTGCGGATATGCGTGTGCATTCGGATCTTTCGGAGATGCCGTATATGAAGGCTTTTCCTGGATCCGGATGAAATGCTTTCACAAAAAAAAGAAACCGACTCTTTCCGAAAAAATGGTTCACGGGCTTCAGAAAGTCAAATATATCGTACTGGCACTGATCCTGCTTTCCTGCCTTACAGGTGTATACGGAAAGCTTACGGGAACCAGCCCGTGGGATGTTTTTTCCATGCTCACGGCAGGACGGCTCCCGAACAGCAAATATCTGGTGGGAATTGTGTTCCTGGTGCTGATCATTGTGGGAATGTGTACACAGGAAAGGTTTTTCTGCCAGTTTCTCTGTCCCATGGGAGCGGTTTTTGCATTAATGCCAATCCTTCCGGGTGCACTGTTTCGGAGAACCCGTGAGAAATGTCCGCCGAAATGTGGTCTCTGTAAAAAAAGATGTCCGGCTCATCTGGATATCGACGGCGACACAGGCAGATCCGGCGAATGTCTTTGCTGCCACGCATGTGCCGCAGCATGCCCGAGAAAAAATATTCACATTGGAACAATTGAGGAAAAATGATCTATGAGATATCAGGCTCTGAAAAAGAAAACTTTTCTGGCAGCAGCTACATTTACAGGAATTGCGGTGTTGTTTCCTGTGCTGTGCATGGCTGCTTCGGAAAATGATGTACAGACATATACCGATACAGATTTTGCAATGGATACTGTGGTATCAGAAACACTCTATACCACAGGTGACGATATAAACAGTAAGCTGACAGCTGTGCTGACAGATGTGGAGACGAACCTTCTTTCCTGGACCAATGAGAAGTCCCAGATCTATAAGGTGAATGCAGACAGCGGAAAAGATACGGAGATTTCCGACGAGCTTTCCGGATACCTGAAACGTCTTCTGAAGATCGCAGAGGATTCTGACGGAGCCTTTGACCCAACCATCGGGAAGCTGATCCGCCTGTGGGATATTGGAGGGGAAAACCAGAAAATTCCGGAAGAAGCAGAAATTAAGAATGTTCTGAAGGATTCCGGATATCAGAAAATTTTTCTTGACGGAAATACGGTCCACATGGAAGAGGGCTGTTCTCTGGATCTTGGAGCAGCGGGAAAGGGTATTGGCTGTGACCTGATCCTTAAAGAACTGGAAACAAAGAAGGATGTAACAGCAGCACTTATGAATCTAGGAGGAAGCAGTGTCATGACCTACGGAAGCAAGCCGGATGGTTCTTCCTGGAATGTGGCAGTGACAGATCCCAGAGCTGAAAATGAGGATGACTATCTTGGTGTGGTTGCCTTAAATGGTACAGAATTTCTTTCCACATCCGGAGATTATGAGAAATATTTTATCGAAAATGGTGTAAGGTATCACCACATTATGGACCCGTCTACCGGCTATCCGGCAGAAAGCGGAGTGACCGGGGTAACGGTAGTCTGTGACTCAGGTCTGGAGGCAGATGCGCTTTCCACAGCATGTTTTGTGCTGGGGGTGGAAAAAGGGACCCAGCTGTTGAAAGCTTACGGTGCAGACGGACTTTTTGTGGATGAAGACCATCATGTGTATCTCACTGAGGGGATGAAGGAGCGGTTCAGCCTGCTTGCGGATTCCTATAGTGTGGAGGATATTGCAGAGTGAAGCTGATCTCCCGGCGATCCGGTTTATGACTGTTTGGCAGGGGGAATGCTCATATCCGCAGTACTTGCGATAGTAAACCTGGAAAGGGTTCTATAAATATATCATATTTTTAGGAGGAATAAGCAATGCAGAAGTGGAATCTATTGAAAAAAACAGCTCCATGCATTTTAAGTCTTGCAGTGGCAGCAACAACCTTTCCGACCGCTGTAATGGCATCTGATCTTGATGCAGCCGTGGTTTCCGAGGCAGAGACAAGAGATACGGAGGATTTTAGCACAGAGGAAACGGCAGAGGATACTGAAGCTGTAGCAGAAGAAGCTATAGAGGATGTTGCAGACATAACAGAAGAAGCAGCAGAGGATGCAGCAGTGCCAGAAGCTGCTGCAGACGAGACAGAGGATATCCAGCAGGAAGATACAGCAGAGGAAGCAGACCCGTTCTCTACAGGGGAAGAGGATTTCACAGAAGGCGATGAAGTGGCGGAAGCATTTTCCGATTCTGACCAGCTGACAGGCGAGTATCAGTACGTATATGCAGGACTTACCTGGGGTGAGTACTGGGCAGCAGAAGGCGTATATGCAGCTGGAGATACAAGCTCTTCAGAAGAGAAGGATTCACATAGTGAGTTTGATACAGGAGCTTTTGATACAGTAACAAGAGCGACTGCAAATCATGGACTCCACAGAGGAAGCTATCAGACAGAAGCTACGATCATTGCTGAAGACGGAACCAGATTCGACGTATCTTACTGGGAGGATAAAGGAAGCACACTTTATCTTACAGACGGTTCCAAGGTAAAATGGAACAGAGGCAGTATAACAACAGAAGATGGAAAAACCTATACGATGGGTCATTATGAGATATATGGTCTGAAATATGTTCCGGTAGCAGTTAAGACCGCAGATTTTGCAGATTTCTGCAAAAAGTATAATGTCGTACAGGATGGAGCTGTGCTCTCCGGAGGATACAGTGAAAACAATCTCCAGTATTACAAAGGCCTTGTGGCAGACGTAAATGCACAGACAAATGGTCTGAAATATGCGGAGAAAAATGGTGACGGCTTTACATTTACAGCAAGAAAATCAGACGGAACAGCTTCCGGTATCAAGGATCAGGCGTTAAAAACAGCAACAGGGATCAAGCCGAGTGTAAAAGCAGCAAGCGGAAGCTACGGCGAATTCCTCCGTGTGGATCTCAATGGAAATTATGGCGATCTTGGTGCAAATATGCAGGCTGTACGCTGGGATTATTATGGAGATGATTCCACATATACAAAATGCCTCGCTTCTTATGGAACCAAGTTTGCCGCAGATAACTGGATGCATAAAGCAATGGGAATCCAGCTTGGACTTACAAAATCTGCACGCTGCAAGCTTCCGGGAGGAACAGACGGAACAGGATACTGGAAACTGACAGTGTATGCTCTTGGATATAATGACTATACCTACAGCTTCCAGGCAACTGCAGAGAATATCGTAAATCCTACAATGGAGCCGACTGATTTTACAAGTCTTAAAACAGAAGTGGAAGCTGCAAAGGCTCTGGCAGAGGCAGATTACACAATTGCAACCTGGAAGTCCTTTGCCGGTGAGCTTCAGGAAGCAGAAGACATTCTTGCAAAAACAGATGCAAGTCAGGCTGAGGTAAATGAAGCACTTGAACATCTTCAGGGAGCAGAGAAAGAGCTTCAGAAGGTAACAGTTACACTTGATAAGACAGCAGCAGCTGTATATACAGGAAAAACAACGACTCTTAAGGCAACAACAAATGACAGCGATGCAGCAGTAACATTTAAGTCCGGCAACACAAAGGTTGCAACAGTAAGCAGCAAGGGTGTTGTTAAAGGCGTAAAAGCCGGAACCGCAGTTATCACAGCAAAGGTCGGAAATGCCACAGCAACCTGCAAGGTAACAGTAAAAGCTTCTACAATCAAGTTTGCAAAGGCTTCCGTAACAATCTACAAAGGAAAAACAGCAACTGTAAAAGCAACTGCAACACCATCTGCAACTGTAAAATACACAAGCAGCAACACAAAGGTTGCAACCGTAAACAGTAAAACAGGTGTTGTAAAAGGAATCAAAGCAGGAACCGTTACGATTACAGCAAAGGCAGGAGCCCTGAAGACAACTTGCAAAGTAGTTGTCAAGAATCCTGCATTCAGTCTTGTAAAATCTTCTGCAACGATCAAAAAAGGTAAAACAACAACCATCAGATCCAAAGCAGCACCTGCAGGCAAGGTTACATATACAAGCAGCAATAAAAAAGTTGCAGCTGTAAACAGCAAAGGTGTTGTAAAGGGAATCAAAAAAGGTAAAGCAACGATCACAGTGAAATGCAACGGAATTACAAAGAAATTTGTGGTAACAGTTAAATAATTTCGCTGTTGAACCGAATGCGAGCACAGATATCCGGGAGCCTCTGCCGCAGACATAGAGCAATGTCTGCGGCAGAGGTCTGCTGATTTCTGAAGAGCAATGTCTGACAGAGGCCGCAAGAAAAGAGGAGAGAGTAAGGAAGCATGGAAAAAGATCTGAAAGATAAAAAGCAGGAGGAAAAAAATACTCCGAAGATACCCTGGACCAAGCTGGTCCCTGCAGCTGCTGTGATTGCGGCGCTTGTGTTTTCAGGCATAAAGGCGAAGGGCTCTGATGGAGAGACAGAAGCAGTCGGGCAGGCAGAGACGACCGTAATGTCCGCTTCAGAGCTGGAAAAATATCTCGGGTATGAAAAAGAAAATACTGTTTCTGACAGCACAGCTGAGAAAAACAGTACAACAAAAAAGAAAAGCTCATCGAAAAAAAGTTCAAAAAAAACAGCAGCGAAAAAAAGCTCCGGTACAAGAACGGTTTCCGAATCTGCAAAAAGCAATGCCGGCGCCGCAGGACAGGGAACCACGCAGACACCGGTAGCAAGCGTTCCGGCAGATGGATATAAGGACGGTACGTATGAAGGAAGCGGAACCGGATTTGGCGGGACGATCCGCGTGAGAGTAACAATCAGCGGTGGAAAGATTGCGGCCATAGATATTTTGGAGGCATCTGGAGAAACCGCGTCGTATTTTGCGTCAGCTCAGGGTGTGATCAGCAGGATGATCGCCGGAAATACACCGAATGTAGATGCAGTAAGTGGAGCAACCTATTCCTCCAACGGAATCATCCAGGCAGTTCAGAATGCCCTCTCCCAGGCAGCGGCAGATGGAAACAGCCAGCAGGTCACCCCTACACCTGCAGCAACTGCTTTACCAACTCCGACATCAGCTCCGTCACCTACAAAAAAACCATCTCCTACAAAGAAACCGGAAGATCCGGACAGTCCCCAAAAATATCTGGACGGTAAATATACAGCTTCGGCAAAGGGCTTCAATGGAGACGTGAAAGTAATTGTGACCATCAAGGATGGAGTGATCGAAGCCCTGAAACAGGAAAATACGGACACGGAGCAGTTTTTTGAAAAAGCATGGAGCGTGCTGGAGGAACAGATCATTGGTACGGATTCTGTAGATGATATTGATGCAGTCAGCGGAGCAACCTATTCCTCCAACGGAATTCTCAACGCTGTAAAAAAAGCTCTTAAAGAAGCGATCAATCCGGAGTATGGAAAGAAACCGACACCAACTCCGACAAAGAAACCGACACCAAAGCCAACAGCCACACCGAAACCTACGGCAACGCCGAAACCAACAGCCACACCGAAGCCAACAGAGACGCCGGCAGCAACCCCGACGCCGGAGCCGGAGGATCCGAATATGACGCCGGTTCCTGAAAAACCCAATGTAACTCCAACACCAGGGACAGATGAGCCGGATGCAACACCGGAGCCAACGGAAGCACCGGAACCGGTGGGAATGTACAGAGATGGAACGTATACAGGCTCGGCTTTTGGATATGGAGGAAAAACATATCTGACAATTACGATCTCAGGAGGCCAGATCGCATCCATTGAGCAGACAAATCAGGATACACCGGAATTTTTTGATCCTGCATGGAGCACGATCTATTCTCAGATCATGGCAAACCAGTCGGCGGATGGGATCGATACTGTCAGCGGAGCCACATATTCCTCCGAAGGGATCCTGGACGCTGCACAAAAGGCCCTTGCCCAGGCAAAGAATTAACCGGGTGAACGTTGGAGCAGCTATAAACATCTGAATCTAAGCCAATAATAAGAGGTGAAAGAAACCTCTGGACTTCTTGATTTTTTTTGAAGTTCAGAGGTTTTTTGCTAGGTTTCTGAAATTGCTTCTATAAATCGATAAAAAAATAACAGGAATGTATACAGAATAATAGGAAAAATATCAGAAAATATAAGCGGTTTAAATAATTTGAAATGCAAATTGGCGGGGATTAACCTGAGAAATACAATAAAATTTTTATTGCACAGGGCAATGTTTTATGTTATGTTTGAATGTGTGTAATTAAAGTTGTTATTAAAATGACAAACAACGCTGAAAGGAGAACAAATATGAGCAGTAAAATTACGATCATCGGAGCAGGAAGTGTAGGAGCAACTATCGCTTATACCTTATCACAGAGGAGTATTGCATCAGAGATCGTTCTGATCGATATTAACAAAGATAAGGCTGAAGGTGAGGTTATGGATATTGAGCAGGGAACCAGTTTCCGTGAGCCAATCTCCATCGTGGCAGGAGATTACCCGGATGCTGCAGATTCTGACATTGTGATCATCACTTCCGGTATTGCCAGAAAACCGGGACAGACTCGCATCGAGCTGACACAGACCAACGTTAACATTATGAAGAATATTACTCCGGAGATCGTAAAGGTGGCTCCCAAAGCGCTTTATATTATCGTAAGTAATCCATGTGATATTATGACTTATGCATTTGCAAAGCTTTCCGGACTGCCGGAAAATCAGATCCTTGGTTCCGGAACCGCCCTGGATACGGCCCGTCTCCGCTGCAGACTTTCTCAGCACTACGGTGTATCTGAGAAAAACATCCACGCCTATGTATTCGGAGAGCATGGAGATACTTCCTTTGTACCGTGGTCCAGAGCCTTTGTTGCAGGTGCGACCCTTGATGAGTTTGACAAGATCGTTCATGAGGATCAGAAAGATCTGCAGCCACTTGACAGAGAAGAGGTTCTGGAGTATGTTCATACTTCAGGATCAACTGTGATCGCCAAGAAGGGGGCTACATTTTATGCGGTAGCCGTATCTGTTTGCAGACTTTGCTCGCTTCTTCTTGCAGCATCTGATACAATAGTCAGTGTATCAACCATGCTTCACGGAGAGTACGGTGTTGAAGACGTATGTCTTAGTACCATGGCTTCTATCGGACCGGAAGGCGTAAAACGTATCGTTCGTGTTCCGCTGACCGAGGAGGAGACAGAGAAGCTTCATGCAAGCGCCAATGCTCTGAAGGACGTGATCGCACAGATTGATCTTTGATAAATGTCAGAAGCTGTGTAAAGAGGAAAAAGCAGCCTCAGGCAAATTTGAAACAACGGGAGAAAGATAAAAATGGATATTATTCAGGTAATTACCAGAGAATTGAACGTTGAGAAATGGCAGGTCGAGGCAGCGGTTAAGCTGATCGATGAAGGCTGCACCATTCCTTTTATTTCCAGATACCGTAAGGAAGCAACCGGTACACTGAACGACGAACAGCTTCGTAATCTTAATGAGAGACTTACTTATTTAAGAAATCTTGAGGATAAAAAGGCTCAGGTTCTGGGCAGCATCGAGGAGCAGGGCAAGCTGACTCCGGAGCTGAAGAAACAGATCGAGTCAGCGCAGACACTCGTTGTGGTAGAGGATCTTTACCGTCCGTACCGCCCGAAGCGCCGTACACGTGCCATCATCGCCAGGGAAAAAGGTCTGGGACCTCTGGCCGACATCATCCTTCTCCAGATGACGAAGAAACCTCTTGAAGAAGAGGCAAAAGCATTTCTTTCTGAGGAAAAAGAAGTCAAAACTGTGGAAGAGGCCATCAGCGGTGCCAGAGATATCATTGCAGAACACATTTCTGATGAAGCAGATTATCGTATCAGTATCCGTAAGAGAACAATGGATAAGGGAACTATATGTTCCACCGCAAGAGATGAGAAGGAGCAGTCTGTATACGAGATGTATTATGACTTTGAGGAGCCGGTGAAAAAGCTTGCAGGTCATCGTGTCCTTGCTCTGAACCGTGGTGAGAAAGAGAAATTTCTTACTGTGAAGATCCTTGCACCTGAGGAAGAGATCATCCGTTATCTTGAAAAACAGGTGATCGTCCGCGATAATCCATACACTACACCTGTTCTGAAAGAAGCCATTGAGGACAGCTATAAACGTCTCATCGGACCGGCTATTGAGCGTGAGATCCGAAGCGCCCTTACAGAGGCAGCAGAGGACGGTGCCATCCATGTCTTTGGCAAAAATCTGGAGCAGCTTCTCATGCAGCCTCCAATTGCAGGACAGGTAGTTCTTGGCTGGGACCCTGCCTTCCGTACCGGATGCAAGCTGGCAGTGGTAGATCCTACCGGAAAGGTTCTGGATACCACAGTTATTTATCCCACAGCACCAACCAATGAGACCAAGATCCGTGCAGCAAAGGAAACCCTGAAAAAGCTTATCAGCAAATATCATGTGACACTGATCTCTGTAGGAAACGGAACGGCATCCAGAGAATCCGAGCAGATCATCGTGGAGCTTCTTAAGGAAATCCCTGAAAAGGTCCAGTACGTCATCACCAACGAGGCAGGTGCTTCTGTATATTCCGCAAGCAAGCTTGCTACGGAAGAATTCCCGAATTTCGATGTTGGACAGAGAAGCGCCGCATCCATCGCAAGACGTGTACAGGATCCGCTTGCAGAGCTTGTAAAGATCGATCCGAAATCCATCGGTGTCGGTCAGTATCAGCATGATATGAACCAGAAAAAGCTGGGAGAAGCCCTTAACGGCGTTGTGGAAGATTGTGTAAACAAGGTCGGAGTGGATCTGAATACTGCATCTGCATCCCTTTTGGAGTATATTTCCGGAATCAGCAAGGCCATCGCAAAGAATATTGTAGCCTACCGTGAGGAAAACGGCCGTTTCCAGACAAGAAGAGAGCTTCTTAAGGTTGCCAAGCTTGGTCCGAAAGCCTTTGAGCAGTGTGCAGGTTTCACACGGATCACAGGAGGCAAAAATCCTCTGGACGCAACCAGTGTCCATCCGGAAAGCTATGACGCAGCAAAAAAACTCCTGGAAAAGCTGGGCTACACACCGGAAGATGTGGCAGAGCGTAAGCTTACCGGTATTTCCGGGCAGATCCGCGATTACGGAAAACTGGCAAAGGAGCTGGAGATTGGAGAGCCAACCTTACGTGATATCGTAAAGGAACTGGAAAAACCTGCCAGAGATCCACGTGACGAGATGCCGAAACCGATCCTCCGTACCGATGTCCTGGATATGAAGGACCTGAAAGAAGGCATGGTCCTCAAGGGAACTGTCCGCAATGTTATTGACTTCGGTGCTTTTGTGGATATCGGTGTGCATCAGGATGGCCTGGTCCATATTTCCGAGATGAGCGAGAAATTCATCAAACATCCGCTGGAAGCAGTCAGTGTGGGAGATATCGTGGATGTCCGTGTTCTTGGGGTTGATATGAAGAAAAAACGGATCAGCCTTTCCATGAAGGGAATTAATAAATAAAGAGAAAACCCGGGACATACCGCGCGAATTTATGCGATCAGCATAAATTCTGTGCATCGCCAGGCGTGTTACTGAGAACGGAGTGAAAAGTAACGTATATTCTGCAGCATTCTGCGGCGGATTACCGGACAGATATACAATAAAGCTATAACAGAAATACAGCAGTGGTTTATACCCTATACTTTATAGAACCGGAGAAATCAGGTTTACAGGGAAAAACCACTGCTGTATTATTATATTACCAGATGCGGATTATAGGGAATGTTTACATCAGGAATACATAGATCGATCCGCATATGTATATCGAATGATCGATCAGACAGGGGGGATTATATTGGATAGTACTGTACAGACCGTGCAGGAGGTCGGAAATCAGGTAAGCCAGTACAGGCAGATGTTTGAAAATTATCTGCCGGACATCACGAAATTCGGAATCAAGGTTGTTCTGGCTATTGTTGCTTTCTGGGTAGGAAGCACGGTAATTAAATGGATCGTAAAGTTTGTGAGGAAATCACTGACAAAATCCAGGCTGGATACAGGAGTGGCACAGTTTATGTCCTCACTGGTCAAGATCATACTTTACATACTCCTGATCTTTAACATATCCACAAGCTTTGGAGTAAAGGAATCATCTCTGGCAGCACTTCTCGGAACTGCAGGTGTTACTATGGGTCTTGCCCTCCAGGGTGGACTTGCCAACCTGGCAGGAGGCATGATGCTTCTTCTGTTCAAGCCTTTCCAGGTAGGGGATTACATCATCGTTAACGGACAGGATGGAAGCGAGGGAACGGTAGCCAAGGTCGAGATCTGTTATACAACGCTGTTATCCATTGATAACAAGCACATCGTGATCCCGAACGGTACTCTTTCCAATGTGACCATCACCAACGTAACAGCAAGGGATCAGCGAAGGCTGGAGATCAAAGTGGGGATCTCTTACAATGCAGATATCCAGAAGGCCAAGGATATCCTGGAAGATATCCTCACCGAGGATCCGGATACAAGAGAAGACGAAGAGATGGTGGTATTCGTAGACGAGCTGGCAGAAAGCTCTGTGATCATGGGCTTTCGTGTCTGGGTAGATACCGACCGCTACTGGGCAGCCAGATGGAGATTGAACCAGAGGATCAAGGAAGATTTTGATTATTATGGAATTGAGATTCCTTATAATCAGCTGGATGTGCATATCCATAAATAATATGCATAAAGGAAGAAAGCTAAAGCCCTTTCACATGGCAGAGAAATTGCTGTGTGGGAGGGTTTTTTGGTGAAAGTAACTGGTTTTGGGATTATTACTGCCATTCACGATAATAGAGAATATGAAAATTATTGACAAACCAGTGTCGGGGTGCAATAATACCCCACAGAGATAGTATTTGGACTCAAAACTATACTCTGGCTGAAATCACTGGAATCTTATATAAAAATAGCCAGCCGAAACCCGGGATCGGGAACGGACGGATATATGAAAATTATAAAAGATACGAGCCTGTATCGATGATAACGAAGGCGTTACAACAGTTATGGGAATTTTGAGCAACTGTTGAAGAGCATGCTTTTCGTGTATAAAAAACAGGACTCAATATACAGGGAATCAATCAGAAGCGTTTCAGGGTCGAAGTGTACCCCGAGACGTTTTTTTATTAAATACAGAAGCGGATGCTTTTATCCACTTGAAAGTTATTCCCTGCAGGAAAGGACTTATATAAGATGACAATAGAGATGTTAAAAGGAAAGATCCACAGAGCAACCGTTGTCCAGGCGGAACTGGATTATGTAGGAAGTATCACTGTGGATGAGGAACTGCTGGAAGCTGCCGGGATACTGGAATATGAGAAGGTCCAGATCGTAGATGTGAACAACGGCAGCCGTTTCGAGACATACACCATTTGCGGAGAACGCGGAAGCGGTATGATCTGCCTGAACGGAGCAGCAGCAAGATGTGTAAGCACCGGTGACAAGATCATCATCATGGCTTACGCACAGTACGAGCAGGAAGAAGCCCGTACTCACAAGCCTGCAGTTGTATTTGTAGATGAAGAGAACAGGATCAGCAGAGTGACCAATTATGAGAAACACGGACTGCTGAAGGATATGGCCTGACGCAGATCAGGAAGATAATAAGACGAAGGTGAATTCAGAAAAGAGGCTATCTCGAATCTATTAAGAAAACCGGTTCCAGAACCGGAAAAGAGGAGAGCACAATGCAGGTAACAAAAACAGTAGAAGAAACAAGAAAACAGATCAAAGCGTGGAAAAAAGAAGGAAAAACAGTAGGCCTTGTGCCAACCATGGGATTTCTCCATGAGGGACACGCAAGCCTGATCAAAAAATGCAGAGAGCAGAATGATATCGTAGTGGTATCCGATTTCGTCAATCCTACACAGTTCGGTCCTACCGAAGACCTGGAAGCCTACCCGAGAGACTTTGAGCGTGACAGCAAACTGTGCGAAAGCCTGGGAGCAGACCTGATCTTCTGCCCGGAGCCTTCCGAGATGTATCATGATCCCCACGCATTTGTAAGTATAGATACTCTGTCAGAGACACTTTGCGGAAAAACACGTCCGATCCATTTCAAAGGTGTGTGTACCGTTGTGACCAAGCTGTTCCACATTGTGGCACCGGACAGAGCATATTTCGGACAGAAAGACGCACAGCAGCTGGCCATCATTCGCAAGATGGTGCGTGATCTGAACTTCGATATTGAGATCGTAGGCTGTCCGATCATCCGTGAGGAGGACGGACTTGCAAAATCCTCCAGAAATACATACTTAAGCCCTGAAGAGAGAAAAGCAGCTCTTTGCCTGTCAAAGGCAGTAAAAGCCGGACAGGAAGCCATTCACGCAGGAATCCCGGCAGAAGAGCTTCTCGGAAAAATGCGAGCAGTGATCGAAGCAGAGCCTCTGGCAAAGATTGATTATGTATCCATGGTAGATGCACTTACCATGCAGCCGGTGGAAAAAGCTGACCGCAGCGTTCTTGTAGCAATGGCTGTTTACATCGGAAAAACAAGACTGATCGACAACTTCAGCTACGAGGTATAATGTATGGGAAAAGTTTTAAAGAAAATCGGAATTATCAGCAGCCTTGCATCCAGATATATCGGGATCATTATCATCGCTTTTTCCTGCCTGGCTTTTTTCTGGCGTGACGGATTTTCCTGGATGACGAACTATACGTCTGTATTTCTGGGAGTGATCATGTTTGGTATGGGCCTGACCATAAAGCTGGATGACTTCCGGGCAATTTTTTCCAGACCCAAAGAAGTGGTGATCGGTGCAGTCGCTCAGTATACCATTATGCCGGTGATCGCCTGGCTTCTGTGTAAAGTGATGAACCTTCCGGCAGATCTGGCACTGGGAGTGATCCTGGTGGGATGCTGTCCGGGCGGAACAGCCAGCAATGTGATCACCTATATCGCAGGAGGTGATGTGGCGCTTTCTGTGGGAATGACTATAGTTTCCACACTGGCAGCACCGTTGATGACACCGTTTCTTGTATATGTTCTGGCAGGAGCCTGGGTGGAAGTATCCTTCTGGGCCATGGTGCTTTCTGTGGTAAAGGTAATTCTGATCCCGGTTCTCCTGGGAGTTTTTCTTCGGAGCCTTGCGGGAGAGCATGTGGATAAGGTATCCGATGTTATGCCGCTGGTGTCGGTTGTAGCTATTGTTATGATCATCGGAGGAATTGTGGCTGTAAATGCAGAGAAGATCGTAAGCTGTGGAGTTCTGGTGCTTGGAGTAGTGGCGATCCACAATTTCTGTGGTATGATGCTGGGATTTCTGGCTGCAAAAATCTTCCATGTGGAGTATTCCAGAACAACAGCTATAGCTATAGAGGTAGGCATGCAGAACAGTGGCCTTGCTGTCTCACTGGCAGCAGCTAATTTTGCAGCCAATCCGCTTGCAACACTTCCGGGCGCGATCTTCAGTGTATGGCACAATATTGCGGGTTCCATTTTTGCGGGGATCCGCCGTGCAGGTGCAGAAAACCTTGCAGAGATTGACCGGATCAGGGAAATCGACTGCTGTAATTGCGAAAAGCAATAAGCAGTGAATGCGGATTGCGGATATCCTCCTGACGGGGAATAGAAAAGCTGTGGAAGAATGTCTGTAAAGAAAGATCCGGGGGAGTTTGAGAGATAAAATGGCAGATTATGTCGAAAGAAAAAGTCATAAAATGCAGAATTGTGGTTTACAAATTTTAGCCGGTATACTATAATAACCACATGGACGAACAAACGTCCCCAACATATGAAAACAGGGGGGCCCGCTGAAGCGAGCTGAGAGTAGACTGTAAATGTCTTGACCCATAACCTGATTTGGATAATGCCAACGTAGGGACATATGCACGAAGGATTCTTAAAGACACAGAAGATCAGAAGTACAGAAGATTTTCATTAAGTACGTAAGAGTAAGAGCCGGTTGCCGTGATGCGTATGCGTTGCAGCAACCGGTTTTTTGTTGTATAAACACAAAGAATTTATGGAAGGAGATTTTTTTTACATGAGAAATTACAGTACACAGATGGAGGCAGCCCGTAAAGGCATCATCACACCTGAGCTTGAGATCGTAGCTAAGAAGGAACGCATGACAACAGAGGAACTGCTTCCGCTGGTAGCCTCCGGTAAGGTGGCAATCTGTGCAAATAAAAATCACAAATGTATCGATCCGGAGGGCGTAGGTTCCATGCTCCGCACCAAGATCAATGTAAACCTTGGTGTATCCAGAGACTGCAAGGACTACGATGTAGAGATGCAGAAAGTAATGGAAGCTGTAAACATGGGCGCCCATGCTATCATGGATCTTTCTTCCCACGGAAATACCATTCCGTTCCGACGCAAGCTGACATCCGAGTGTCCGGCAATGATCGGAACCGTTCCGGTTTATGATTCCGTTATCCACTATCAGAGAGATCTTGATACATTGACCGCCAAGGATTTTATCGATGTAGTCAGACTCCATGCACAGGATGGTGTTGACTTTGTAACTCTTCACTGTGGAATCACAAGAAAGACCATCGATCAGATCCGTAATCACAAGAGAAAAATGAATATCGTTTCCAGAGGAGGATCTCTTGTATTTGCATGGATGTGTATGACCGGTGAGGAGAATCCGTTCTATGAATATTACGACGAGATCCTGGATATCTGCCGCGAGTATGATGTGACCATCTCCCTTGGAGATGCCTGCCGTCCTGGATGTCTGGCTGATGCAACAGATGTATGCCAGATCGAGGAGCTTGTACGTCTTGGCGAGCTGACCAAACGTGCATGGGAAAAAGATGTCCAGGTAATGGTCGAGGGACCGGGACATGTGCCGCTTGATCAGGTTGAGGCAAATATGAAAGTACAGCAGTCCATCTGTCAGGGTGCACCGTTCTATGTATTAGGACCGATCGTAACTGACGTTGCACCGGGATATGACCACATCACATCCGCGATCGGCGGAGCAGTAGCTGCTATGTCCGGAGCAGCATTCCTCTGCTATGTAACACCGGCAGAGCACCTTGCACTTCCGAATCTTGAGGACGTAAAACAGGGAATCATGGCATCTAAGATCGCAGCTCATGCAGCAGACATTGCCAAAGGTGTCCGCGGTGCCCGTGAGATCGATGACAAGATGGCAGATGCCAGAAGAAAGCTTGACTGGGAGGCACAGTGGGAATGCGCCATGGATCCGGAAACAGCAAAACGTATCTGGAACGAGCGCAAACCGGAGCATGATGATACCTGCTCCATGTGCGGTAAATTCTGCGCAGTACGAAGCATGAACAAGGCACTTGCAGGAGAGCATATCGATATTCTGTAAGAATACAGAATGCATATGAGCATGCAGCATCACAGTAGAACGTGGTGTTGGCAGTATCCAGCCAGAAAACTGGTTGATCGAATGCGGATATGGAAAGAACAGTAATGCTGAAATTGTGGAAAGTCTGATGTTCCGATAATAAAACATAAACCGCTGTGATCTTCATTTTAGATCACAGCGGTTTTTTGCAGAGTTGGGGACATTATTGCAGCTTGCGAAAAGACAGGGCCGCGTTATAATAAAAACAGAACTTACATATAAACGGTTTACATAAAAAGGAAGGAAAGGTACGAAATGAAATTTCCGAAAAAATTGATAGCATTTGGTCTGTCATTATGTATGTCTGTTGTTCCATGTGGATCGGTGGCGGCCGAAGATTTTACAGATGCACAGACGGATATGACAGACGCCATTGATACTTTTACAGATGACGGGAATTCTGAGGAATCAGAAAATACCGTAAACACAGATCAGATCACGGAAGAAGATACTGCCGTGAGCACAGATCAGATTACAGAAGAAGAGTTTCCGGGATCAGATATCGGAACGGAAACGGATGAAGCTGAAAGCTCAGAGAGTGAGGAAATACAACAGGATTCTGATGAAGGATTAATTCTGGAAGAACCTTCGGCGGTCATCAGAAAAGCAGAAGGAACAGAGGATACAGCAGAGGAGGCTGCGGCACCGGAAGAAATTTTTGGTGACGGAGAAAACCAGGAGCAGCAGGAAGATATATTCACAGATGATATTCCGGCAGCAGGCACTTCCGAAAAAGAAACAGATGTAGAGAGCACAGAAATATATCTGTATGCGATGAATGATACCTACAGCAGTGTGATCTCCATGCCGGATACCATGCAGACATCTTATCAGATCCAGACATCCGGCAAAAATCCGGTATATACGGTTGTTTCCGGTTATACTGCGAAAGTCAGCGAAACTGGTCTTGTTACTCCTAAAATGCAGTATGTAACCTATGTAGACAAAAACGGAAATGACGTAAAGAGCCAGTGGGAATACATGTTTGGAGAGACCCTGATCTCTGTACAGGATGGAAACAGTACCGTTTATTATAAATTCATACTTAAAGATTATGCGGAGTATTACGCAGAACAAAAAATGGATACATTCCTCAAAGAAAATATTACTGCGGAAATGTCCGATTATAAAAAGGTTGAGACGATCGCCAGATGGCTTGCCAACAACTTTAATTACAGTCAGTATCATTCCGGTTATACAGGCCTGATGCTGGATGGCGGCGGAGACTGCTGGGCCAATACCAGTGCAGTGAACTATATGTGCGAAAAACTGGGACTGACCGTGTATGCAAGGTATGCGGCAAATGATCCGGGGGCAGGAAGCGGTCACAGGAACTCCGTAGTCATCATTGACGGAGAAAGATATCTGGTTGACTGCGGATATACGGGAAATGCCCCCAGACATTATGAACTGTCCAAAATGGACTATGACTATTCTTATAAGATCCTGAATGATGGAACACTCAAGCTGTATCAGTATGAAGGAACGGATACAAATATCGTAGTTCCAGATACCATTGACGGAAGAAAAGTAACGGTTCTAGGAAACAGTACCTTCCAGTATTGCACCCAGGCTTCTGATATAGAGTCTGTTACTTTGCCGGATTCGCTTACAACCATCGAAAAGAATGCTTTTTACAACTGTGAGAAATTGAAATCTGTTACGATTCCCAAAAACGTGTCATCTATAGGGCTGGCTGCTTTTGTGGAGGGCTTGTCTGAGTCCAGTCTGACAGAAATTAAAGTAGATCCGGAAAATCCGTATTTTTCTGAAAAAGACGGAGTGGTATTCAGTAAGGATGGCACAAAACTGATCGTGTTTCCGTCCGGACGTTCCGGAGATTACCAGATCCCGGATGGAACTGTAAGCGTGGGAGACTATGCTTTTTATTACTGTGTAAATGTTTCTTCCATAACAGTCCCGGGAAGTGTCAGAAGCCTTGGAGAAGGTGCATTCGGAAACTGTTCGTCGCTTACGAAAGCTGTCCTGAACGAAGGCTTGGAAGAAATCGGTGAATATGCATTCCAGAGCAGTTCAGGGATCCGTGATATTATAATTCCCACATCTGTAAAATCAGTTGGGAAAAATGGACTTTGTCTGTCTTCCGAGTGCAGGATAAGAGTACTGAGCACAGATACTGTCTGGGCGGATGATGCGTTCAGGGATTCAGCACTGATCGCGGGAAAAAAGGATTCCACACTTCAGAAATACGCAGAGGACCGTGGCTACACGTTTGTGGAGCTGTCAGCAGACAACCGGATACCGCTTCAGAATGAATGGTTTGAACAGATCACTTCAGACTATGAATATAATGGAAAAAGCCATGAACCCGAAATAGAATCCAGTGAATCCGCACCGGAACTTGAGCAGGGCTCCGATTATGAAGTAACTTATGAAAATAACATCAATGCAGGAACTGCGACTGTAAAGATCACGGGAAAAGATATTTTCTGCGGTACAGTAGAGCGGAGTTTCAAGATTACGCCAGATGAAAATGGAATGTATGTGTGCTATTTTGCGGAAAATAATGAAACATACCTGGAAACCACCTTTAAAGGAAAAAAAGTGGAACCGGAAGTGGTAATTGACGGACTGGTACAGGGAAAAGATTATACGGTAACCTATGTTAATAATGAAAAGCCTGGTGAAGCTCGTGCAGAGCTCACGGGAATCGGCAATTATAAAGGATCGGAAACATTATATTTTACTATTTACGGAAAACTGCCGGCTGCGGATCCAATAGCTGATCAGACATATACAGGAAAAGAACTCACACCTGCCATCGTAATCCCCGGATTGAAAGCCGGCGAAGATTATTATATGTACTACGAGGATAATCTGTATCCGGGTGTGGCAACGGTAACCATTTATGGTACCGGTTATTATAAAGGTACCGCAACCATTCATTTCAAGATCATAAAAAAGACAGAAAAGTTTGTCAGCAATGTTAAGCTAAACAGAACCTCTTACACTTATACGGGAAAAACCATCCGGCCATCAGTAACCGTAACTGTAAATGGAAAGAAGATCGGTGCGAGTGCTTATAAGCTGTATTACAAAAATAATAAAAATTCTGGAATTGGAACTGTGCAGGTCAGAGGGACCGGAAAATACAGTCGTATCAACAAAACGCTTACCTTTAAGATCCTGCCTCCAAAAACTCTGCTGACAGGACTGAAAAAAGCAAACAGATCCTTTACCGCAAGCTGGAAAAAAAATATACAGGCAACCGGCTATCAGATCCAGTATGCAGCAGACAGCAGATTTACAAAAGAAAGAAAAACGGTCACAGTTGGAAAACAGTCTGCGACCAGATATAAGATATCAGGACTGAAAAACAAAAAGATCTATTATGTCCGCATCCGGTCATATAAAAGAGTCGGAAAAAAGGTTCTTTACAGTAGCTGGAGTACGGTAAAGAAAATCCGGGTTTGATCATAAAGGAGTGGATCTTAGATTTATATAAATGGAGTAGAATGCTTCTGTGACAGAATTAAGGCTTGTAATTATAAAAAGAGCGCGTTATAATGAACTCATAAAAAAGAAAATTTCTTCGGGGCAGGGTGTGATTCCCTACCGGCGGTATAGTCCGCGACCCGCTTTGGCGGCTGATCTGGTGAAATTCCGGAACCGACAGTAAAGTCTGGATGAGAGAAGAACGCGCAGTATTTAAAGAACGTGCTCAGTGCCCCGGGAAGAAGCTCCCGGGGCTTTTTATGTGAAGAAATTTTTTCGCATAAAGATTTCTTGTGGAAATTTTCTTTGAATATTTCTGAAGAAGGAGAGAGAGTTATGAGTGAACAGATATTACAGAGAGGAAATGCTGTGGAAAGAAGCAGAACAAGAACCATCGCGCAGGTAGCCATGCTTGGTGCTGTGGCAGGAGTATTGATGAATCTTGAGTTTCCGATCCCGTTTCTTGCACCGTCTTTTTATCAGCTTGATTTTTCCGAGGTACCGGTTATGGTAGGAACCTTCGCTATGGGACCTGTGGCAGGTATCCTGATCGAGCTTGTGAAGATTCTCGTACATCTTGTGACTAAGGGAACCATGACTGCCGGTGTTGGTGATGTTGCCAACTTCCTGTTTGGATGTGCCTATGTGGTACCGGCCGGCCTGATCTATCGTTTCCGTCATAAAAAGAGCAGAGTACATGCAGTTGCAGGTATGGCAGCAGGAACAGTTCTGACAGCGATCCTTGCATGCTTTGTCAATGCCTTTGTGCTGCTTCCGGCTTACGGTAAGGCTTTTGGAATGCCGATCGAGACCTTTATCCAGATGGGAAGCGCAGTACACAGCTCCGTAAACGGACTGCTTACCTTTGCACTGCTGATCATTGCACCGTTTAATATCTTTAAGTATGCACTGACATCTCTGATCGTGTTTGTAATTTATAAGAAGATCCGTGTTGTACTGAAGGGTGACTGATCATAAGCAGCTGCCGGAGTATGAAGAAAAGATCAGAAATTAGTGGTTTCAGATAAATATCTGAGAATGTGAGAAATGCCATGTAATATATTGCCGATGGGCAGTAAATTACATGGCATTTTTTATGTTATAGGAAATTACTCCGTAATGTTCCTATAACATAAAAAAGCCCT
>ERZ773169.1275-NODE-1275-length-23162-cov-3.259315_pt1 | contig 23162 bp, 30 predicted proteins | sample MGYA00580536_ERZ773169 | MGnify/ENA primary metagenome ERZ773169 (study PRJEB29015, sample SAMEA2737814) | human gut metagenome | biome: human gut; feature: human-associated habitat; material: faeces | place: China | collected 2012 ... | reverse complement strand
CAGCCATCATGTTGGTGATAACCACCCCCAGCAGGCTCAGCCCGCCGGTGATCAGTGCCACCAGAATTGCTTCCATCCTGCTCACACCTCCGTATAGGCGGCGTGGTACAGCCCCGATTCCACCAGGCCAAGGTCCCCGCACAGGGCATACAGCCGGGCAGCGTCCCCGTTGGAAATCGGCCCCACCGTTACCGTCTGCATTTGGACCGGCTGTGTTTTTTCCGCTGCCGGGCGGGCAACGCTCTGGTAGCCGCCCAGCCGCACCGCGGTAGATGCCGCCGCAAAATCTGCATCCAGCCAGTTCAGCGGGTGGACCCGGCGGTTTTTGTACCGCACCTCAAAATGCAGGTGTGCCCCGTAACAGTTGCCGGTATCGCCGCTGTAGCCGATCAGCTGGCCCTCGTATACCGTCTCCCCCTGGGCCACGCAGAGTTTGCTCAAATGGGCGTACAGCGTCTCCAGCCGGCCGCCGCGGTAATCCGCATGGCGCAGCTTAATCATGTTGCCATAGCTGTTGGTATCCCCCTGGGTGCGCTTGCCGTTCCAGCGGTAGGCCGTCTCCACCGTGCCATCCTCTGCGGCGTATACCGGCGTGCCCACCGCCGCGCGGAAATCCAGCGCCCGGTGCAGGCTGCCATCATTGTAGAGCCAGCCCGCGGTGATGATGTGCTGGGCCAGGGGCCAGCGGAGCAGGACTTCACCGTTTGAAAGTCTCATGATTTATTGTCCTTTCTGTTTGATAGTCAGTATGCAGTGCTTGACATGATATTCTCCTTACTGCGTGATTTCCTCAGCGTTCGCCTTGTCCTCAGCGTCCAGAGCGTCGTAGTACGCCTGTGCCAGAGTCTCCACTTCTGTGATGTCGTCCTCCGTCAGCAGGCCACTGTCCAGATGGGTGTACGCCTTGTCCAACCAGTATGCCACGTCACGTCCGGCGGCGATCTCGCGCTTGATAGAGCGCAGGGTCAGGTCGTGCCGGGCTTTGGATTTAATTGCCATATGCTTTCCCTCCTTTAGGTAGCGGTCATGGATGCAATGGCATCCTCAAGCTTTTTGATTGCAATGTTCACATCGCGCTGGTATTCCAACTTTACCCCTGCGCCGTCGCTCGCTTGCACCACGGTGTCGGGCGCGTAAGCGGTGAGGGCTTTGTAAGCAGCAATTTCAGCAGGGGTGAGCGGAGTTTCGATGGGGGTGTCACGAATCACGCTTTGTTCAGCCAGCGCTTTGGTAGCATCGAAAGCACCCTTATCAATCCTCAGCACCTTTATCCCTCTCTCCAAGTCTACCTCGTCGCACACCCACTGCTGCCCATGCGGGTCAGTGTAGTTGCCGCCAGATGCTACAGGGATGCCGGGTAAGCCGTTGGGGGTGGGCAGGGTGAGGAGCTGTTCACGGTAGGGTTCATAATCGGGAGATGATGCGTTCCATGTCAGGCACACATTTTCACTGGCCATATCGTTTAACAAATACTGAAACTTTGTTGCGTTCATCTTAAGCGTTATATGATGTTCAGCTTTACCCTTATCAATACCAAACCATTGGTTTTCATTGTTTTTGTTAGTAAATAAGATGTTTCCGCCTTGCGAAACAAAATCGCCTTTAAATACTAAAGTTATCGGTGTGTTTTTCTTGACAAAGCACTCGACAACGGTACCACGTTTCAGGTTGGACGGCATCCAATTCTTCCCCGTCACCTTCACCACCACGCTCCCACTATCCCCTGCACTTACAATTGGCACAGGGTTATCGGGGCTGGGGGTTCCGTCCTGCGTGCTATTTCCGTACACGGTCAGGCCGCACAGCGGGGCGGAATATGCGTCATTACAGCTTATCGGGTTGCCTGTCTCGCTGCCAACAAGCACATTCTGGCGCTTCTGCAGCGCAGCAGTATCTTTCTTTAGCTTACTAACCGCCTCCTTGTTCTCGGAAATTTGTGCCATAGAATCCTTGATGCTGTTGGCAGTGTCGTCGGCATCTGCCGCGCTCTTTGCGGCAGATGCCTTGCTGGCCGCAGCATCTTTCTGTGCAGCCACCGCAGCCGCTTTTGCATCTGCTGCCCCTGCAGCAGCATCACTGGCAGTCTTAGCGTCACCGGCAGCAGCGGTCTGCTTGCTTGCAACATCAGCCTGCATCTTCTCGATCACGGCAATGTTTGCGGCAACGCTCTCATCAGCCGCCTTTTTAGCAGCGCTTGCCGCACTGGCAACATTCTCCTCCGCGTTTTTCGCGCTTGCATTGGCAGCGGTTGCCGCGCCGCTTGCTGTCTGCATATAGCCTTGGGCATCACTGGCAGACTTTGCCGCCGCCGTTTTCTGCGCTTCCGCCTGTGCGGCACTGCCTGCAGCGGCAACAGCACTCGATGCAGCGGCCTTTTCGCTCGCGGCAGCAGCGGTTGCGCTGTTGGCGGCATCATCGCGGGCAGCTTCGGCCTGGCTCTTGGCATCTACAGCGCCGTCCCGCAAGTCCTGCATCTGGGTAAGGGCCTGGGCATTCTCGCTGGGGGTGGCGGTGCTGTTGGCACCGGGCACCTGGGCGTGATCCAGCACCATGTAGGGCAGATTGCAGCTGATGCGCTGTACGCCGTCCTGCACGCCCCGGAACGTGATGGTTGCGTACTTGGATGCTCGCATACAGGCTTCCGGAGGGACGGGTACAAGGCCGTCCGTGTCCGCCAATACCGTTACACCCTCATCGTTGGGGACGTTATGGAACGTGGCATCAATCGCAAGGCCCTCCCACTCCGAGCCGTGGCGCAGCAGCAGCTGTTCCGTGCCGTAACTGTCCCAGGTGCCCAGCACCAGCACGCCCATCAGGCCAACCACCTGCGCAGTGTGGCGGGCAAGGGTAATGGTATGTGTTGTCATCTTGTGGCTTTTTCCTCCTTTTTGTTTATCTCTCTCTCGCTGGCCTCCACCATGGACATGACGTTCAGCAGCACCAGCCGCACCACAGCGGGGTGCAGGCAGCTGTTGTTGATGGCGTTGATGACGGACTTTTGGAGTTCTTCAATTTTTGCGGTTGTGGTCATGAGCGCTCCTCCGGGGCTTGCGCACCCTGCTGCACCTTGTCCAGCGTATCCATGGCGGCGCGCAGGACAGAGAGGTACTGCGGCAGATCGTAACGGCAAAAATATTCGGCAGCCCCGGCGGTTTGCAGGGTCGTTTCATCGGCCGCTTCGGCCAGGCCGGATAGAGCAAGAGACAAAAGGTTGCGGGCATCCTGCAGGGAGCCGTCCTTTAGCTCGGTGTCGCTTGAAAAAGTGTGGAAGGATTGATGCATGTATACACCTCCGTTGGTTTTAGTTAGGAGTTAGAAGTTGGAAGGTGTGCGCGTGCGCGCACGGGTTGAAAATTGGGCCGCAATCCCGTAGGGGCGCACAGTGTGCGCCCGTCGCCTTGCGGTAAATCCTGTTATGGCATCTACCGCAAAGCCCCGGAACGGTCAAGACCGTTCCCTACAATGCCGGACCTTAGGCCCGTTTTAACTCCTACTTCCTACCTTCTAACTCTCAATCAGCATTCAATAATATTGAACTTAAGGTTCTTAAACGTTCCTGTCCGGCGGTTTTTGACAACGATGCCGTATTTGCTGCAATAGGCGGTTGTGGTATGGCGGGTGCCGTCCTCGTCCAGGTAACCAAAGGTAAAGCTGGGCTTGCCCTGCAGCAGGGTGCGCAGGTAGTGGTAGTCCTCTTTGTCCAGGAGGGGGTACTGGAAGCTCCAGGTACCTACCTTTTCCCGCACCACTTCCCGGTGCATGTACCCGGCCTCGTCGCGCCCGGAATCGCTGGAATCCAGGTCGGAAAACGAGAGTTCCTGCTCTTCGGCGGTGCCCAGCATGGGGGAGCCGTCAATGGTAAAATCGTCGCTTTTATTCCAAAGCATCAGGCAAAACCTCCTGTTGCAACGCTCTGTTTGCGCTGCCAGCGCTGTACGGCGCGGCCTACATCATCGTCTGTCAATTCAATGTCGTAAATGGCTTCCAGGATCTCCCGCAGCACGGCCAGCAGTTCCTCAAAGCCGGAAAGCAGGGTGTCGGTGTTGTCGGCCATGGCGTCGGCCAGCAGGTTATGCAGCACACTTTGCGGTGCGGCAATCTCGGGGTTGGATGCCGCGCCGGAGTATTCACCCATCATGGCAAGGGTGGGCTGGCGGATCACGCCGCCCCGGGCCAGCATGGGGATCTGCGGCGCGCTGACATGATCCAGCGCAAAGCCAAAGCTGGTGCCGCCGATCAGGGGCACATCCTCCGGCACATCGATCTTGAAGCGGTTCAGCACATCGATCATGCCGTTGACCATGGCGGCCGCACCGGAAAGCAGGCGGTTCATAAAGCCAATGGCAGTGTTCACGGCAGTGCGGATGGTGGCGACAATGCCGTTCCATGCCGCGTTGGCACCGCTGTTGACAGCCTGCCAGGTATCGGCAAACTTGTGCCGGACATCATCCAGCCTGCGGGAAAAGAAATCCGTGATCTGGCCCCAGATGCCGGAAACGCCGTTCAGCAGGCCAAGCACCAGGTTGCGCCCAATATCGGCAAACACTGTGGAAGGGGAGTGGATACCCAGCATGTTTTTGACAGCGTTGACCAGCGGGTCGATCATGTGCTGCTGGATCCAGCTGCCGATATCAGCCAGCAGGCTGATCATGCCGTTCAAAAAGCCCTGGATGCCGTTTTGGCCGATATCAGTAAAGTGGGAGCTGATCCAGTTCCCCACGCTGGCAAAGGTGGGGGCCAGCAGCTCAACCATGCTGCCGATGAAGGTGCCGATCAGGGTGAACAGACTTTCCACAATGCTTGCCCAGTCAATGTTCTGCAGGCATTCCAGTGCGGTCTGCCCCACCTGCGCCCAGTCAATGCCGCGCAGCAGGTTGGTCAGCCCGTCCAGGATGCCCTTGGCCGCGGTGCTCAGATCCCCGGCGGCCTGTACCCAGTCCACGTTGTTGATGCCGGCCATGGCGGCTTTGGCAAGGTCACTGCCAAAGGCGCCAAAATCAAAGGTCTGCACAAAGCCGTGCAGGGTTTCCAGCAGGGCTTTCAGTTTGTCGGTCAGCACACGGCCCAGGCTTTCCCAATCCAGCTCCGCAAAGCACTGGTTCAGCGCGTTGCCAATGCCGTTGCCCAAGGTGTTCCAATGGAAGTGCTGGACAAAGGTATCCACAAACAGCAGGGCGGTGTTCAGTCCCTGCGCAATGGTGGAGCCAACCAGCCGACAGTCCAGCCGGGCAATAAAACCGTTGAGGGTACTGGCAATGGTTGCGGCCCAGGTCTGGGCTTTATTCTGGATGCTGGGCCAGGGGATAGCCGCCATGGCTGTGTTGAGCTTTTGGGCCACAAGCTGCCCGACCTGGTTCCAATCGCCCGCTTTGACGGCGGCCAGAATGCTGTCCAGGAAGGGACTTTGGCCGTCATAGCTGTAATTGGGGGGAATGCCGCCGGAGCCGGAAGAGCTATCAGGTTTGCCCAGTCGTTCGACCTCATCAAAACCGGCAAGGCTCTTGGCGGCATCCTGCACCTTTTTGGAAGTGCCGGATGCCGTGCTGCCCACTCCTGCCATGCTTTTTGCTGCGGTGCGTGCGGCGGAAACGCTTTTGCCGGTGAACAGGGCAATGATCTTTGCCAGGCAGGCAAACACCGCCGCGGCGGCATTGGCCAGGGCAGCCAGGGCGGGAGTCAAAACCTGCACCAGCGGTGCAGCGGCTGTGGCGGCTGCGCCCTGCAGGTTGCCCAGGGCAGTTTTCAGCTGACCGCTGGTAAGGGCGGCACTGCCCAGGTAACTGACCACCTGCCGCAGCCCCGCCGAAATACCGTTGAAGATCAGCGCACCGGAGACAATGCCGCGCAGGCGGGCCGTAAAGCTGCGGCAGCCTGTGGAAGCGCTGGCAAACCGGCGGTCAACCTGGGTAAGGCGAGAGACCAGCCCGCCCAGGGCCTGGCTGCCGACAGCAGAAACCCGCCCCAAGCTGGCAGAAAGAAGGGAACGGAGCTTGCCGCCAAGCGGACGGAGCAGCCCTGCGCCGGACTTTGCCAGGTTGGCAAAACCGCTGAGAAGCGAAAACTTTTTGGCGGGCGGAGCCTTTGTGGTGTTATTCTGACGCGCGGCGGCCTGTTGGCGTACCGCGGCCTGTTCCGCTGCCTTGGCAGCTTTATCATAGGCGCGCTGTTCGGCAGCGGCCTGGCGCTGGGCGGCAGCCTGCACCTGAATGGCAAGTCGCTGGCGGGCATCCTCAATGGCGGCATATCGCTGGTCCACGCGCCGGGCAAGGGCATCAACGCTTTTGGGGGCTTCCTCGCCCAGTTTTACCTGCGCCATGGCGGCGTTGAGCTGGTTTTTGCTTTCCTCAAAGGCGCGGACAGCTTTGTTCAGGCTGAGCTGCGCCAACGCCACACTCTTGCTCCAGGCGGCACCGGCGGCCTGGGCGGCCTGGGTGCCGGTGGCGGAAATGCTTTTCTGGATCTGGTCCCCAACGCCGTTAAAGGCGTGCTGCACCTGGGCTTTGGTGCGGGCTGCAGCCGCCTGCAGTTGGGCGTTGATGGTATCCTTTAAGGCCAGGTCAAAATAGATCGTGCCGACACTGGTTCCCTCCGGCATCAGGGTTCACCTCCAAACAGTTTTGCCATTGCTGCTTCCAGGCTGTCCATCTGGCGGCGCAGGGCTGCGGGCGACGTAGTTTCCAGGGCCCGGCGGGCAAGGTGTGCCTGCCACTGCTGATGAATGCGCTGCGCCCACGGCCCCATGGCGGCCAGTTTCTTGCGGTCGGTTTCGCCCCGCACAGCCACAACGCGACCCAGCGGGGTGTTGTCCATCAGGCCGCCCACCAGCTTTGCCCATTCGGAATAGGGCAGTTCTTCCTGCGCTGCGGGCAGAATGCCGTACTGCGTGGCCAGGCTCTGCTCGATCAGCACGGCGTCAAATGCGGCGTCGTACAGCGGCTGCGGGTCATTCGGCGGGGTCCTGAAATCGCTGCTCCACAACCTCCGGCTTTTCACCGGTGGCGGCGCTGATCACAAGGGTGAACAGCTGCATATAAGCGGGGAACGGCAGGTCCATCTCGTTCAGCTCCTTGGCGGCGGGCTTGCCCAGCGCCAGCTCCAGGCAGCGGTCGATCACATCCGCAGAGGTGTTTTTGGTGGCGCTGGTGGCAGCATCCAGAATTTTGGTCACGGTCTTTTTGCGGTTGTCCACGGGGTAGATCTTTTCGCCCACGCGGATCTCCGGTGTTTCGGTCAGCAGCTTGCCGTCCAGGGTATACAGTTTGCCCATAGGGAATCCCTCCATTGTGTTGTATTCATTTCAAACCCCAAGCCCGCCCGCCGGTTTGCCCGGCACAAAACAAAATCAGCCGGATGCAGCGGGGGTAAAGGTGGGTTTGCCGTCACTCTGCACCTCAAATTCCAGCCCCGCCACGTTGGTGGAATCACCGCCGCCGGGGTTGGTAACGCTCAGTACACAGTCAAATTCCAGCTTAGCACCACTGGGGAACTCCCACTCAAAGCTGCTGTCGCAGGTGGAGCCGGTGCCCCAGGCGCTGTTGGCAACATAATCATTGCCGGCATCGCCGATGCTGCGCTTGCCGGACAGGGTGATCTTCAGGCTTTTGCCGGTCACCATGCGGCGCACCCAGCCTTCGGCCTCCATCGGCTTCCACTCCTCCACGTTGCCGTCAATGGCAACGGTAAAGGTTTCCATATCGGCGATGGTGTTTTTGGCGGCGGCGCCGCGGGCACCAATCTTGAACTTGTTTTCAAATACGGGATAAACACCCGTTTTGTTTGCCATGGTTTTCACTCCTTTTTACAGGTCATTGTCAGGTTGATGGCGTACTCAAACACGCCGTCGGCCCCGCGCCCCAGGGGGATGGACCCCGCGCCGGGGTCTGCCAGGAGCACATCTGCACCGGCCATCTGCGCCCCGGTAAGGCCATAAAACAGCCCCCATAGGGCAGTGGCCTGGGCTTCGGCCTCCGGCTGGGCTTTGCCCCAGCGCAGCAGCAGGCGGAAGGCCTGCACCTGGTAGCTGGTTTGGGCAGCACCGCCCAGGGCAATGTGTGCCGGGCCGCTGCGGGCAGCAGGGTAAACGCCCAAAAAGTATTCAGCGTTGGCGTCTACGGCCCCCAGGCGGATGCAGCTGCCCAGCTCCGGCCGCCGGGCTTTGATCCAGTCTTTCAGCTGTTCGGTCGTCATTTGGGCAGCCTCCGTTTCAGGGCGGATTCATAGGCGGCTTGCAGCCAGCCTTCCTGCGCACCGCCCGGCATCCAGTCGCGCAGCCATTCACCGCGGGCGTTGGCATTGTTTGCAGTCTGGAAATTATATTCCGGGTGAAAGTACAGCCGCCGCGCATAGGGGGTATCGGTAACCAGCGCGGTGTGTATCGCGTCCGGCAGTACCTCCTGCACCACGCTGGTGCGGGCGTTCTGCATGGTGCCGGTATCAAACGGCATGACCTGTGCGGTGGTCACTTCGGTGCGCAGCAGACCCATAGCCTCCAAGGCTGCATCCTGCATGGCGCGCTGGATGGCTTCGATCGCGGGCTGATTCAGCTTAACTTCAATTTCCATCAGCGCACCTCCAGGCGGGTAAAGTTCACACTGCCGTCCGGGTTGCGGCATTTGCTGCCGCGGTAAATCGTCCAGCTGCGGCCATACAGGGTCAGCGTTCCGGCAAGAATGTCAATATCCGGCGCAATGTCACCGTCAAACAGCGCTGTGCCGGACAGGGTAATCAGCCGCCGTTCCGCGTCCAGCTCCTGCCGGGGCTTGTCCTGCCAGTTGCAGGCAAGGGAAAGCTCGGCCAGCACCTGGGGCGCGCCGTCCTCGCCCTCCGCGCCGGTCAGCACCACAGTACAGGGGGTGCAGCACACGGCGGGGGGCACAAGCCGGGGCCACCTCATGGGATCAGCCGGACCGCAAGGCCCGACTGCCTCAGCTGCGCCAGCACGGCATGGCTTGTGGTAACGCCGCCCTGGGTTACGGTTTTGCCGCTGTCAAAGCTCATGCTGACCCCGTTGATGCCATAGCTGGCCAGCGGGCTTTGCAGCATGTCTGCATACTGGGCAAGGAAAACCGCGTGCAGGCAGACGGCTTTCTGGACGCGGCGGCGCTGGAACTCGGTCAGGTGTTCAAAGCCGATGGCAGCAATGCGGCCAAAGCACAAATCATTTACTTCGTCCTCTGCCTGTAAAATGCGCTGGGCATCATAGGGCTGGCTGCCGTCCGTCAGGGCCATGTAATCGGCTTCGTCAACGTAAGCGCCCATCAGCTTTTGGCCACATCAACAAACACGCTGTCCACCTTGCCGTCCTTGCCGTTCGGGAAGGTGAACACATCGCTCAGTTCACGCTCCTGGTACAGGTAGCCGTCCCCCTCGGTGTGGGAGCCGGGGTTGAAGTAATAGATGGAGCTGATCTTAGGCACCAGCTTGGTGGTCAGCGGGGTGGCGATCAGGCAGTTGATCTTGTGGGCACCGGCAGCGGGTTCAAAACCGCCGTTCTCGCCGTCAAACTTGAAAGCATCATAGAACACTTCATCGTCGATCACTTCCATCACGGGCACGCCGTCGATCTCGGTCACGCGGGTCTCAATGCCGGTGCCGCCGTCAGCAATCTGGGTCACTGCAATGGTGCGGGTAAAATCCGGGGCCTGCTCCAGCGCGTCCATAATGGCGCTGGTCACATAGGCAATCAGGGCACCCTTGGCCTTGTAGCGGCGCAGCTTGCCGGCAGACAGGCAGGTTTTCAGGTAGGGGTAAACATTGGCCTTGGTGATGGTGGCGGGGTCCGTCTCGGTGTGGTAGCCGGTCTGGGCCAGGGCTGCGGCGGCCACCTTGGCAAAGAACAGGGCGTCCTTTTCGGGTGCGCTCTGGGTTTTGGTAAAGGTTTTGGCAATGTTCTGGATGGATGCAGTGGCGTTGGTTTCGTCCACATCAGCCTTGTCCACCAAAAACTCAATGTCACGGTAAACGGGTGGTCGGTCTGGGTATAGGTGCCGCGGTTCCAGCCGCCGTTGCGGCTGTGGTTCTTAAAGCCGCTGGTGCTCATGCTGGTAAAGTGGAAGGTTTTGGCGTCCAGCCACTTGACATTGGTGGTGATAAAGGGGGTGCAAAGGGTTTCCTGCGTCATGATCTCAAGCAGCTCGGGGCTCCAGACCTGCGCATAGTTCTGGGTGTTTGCCATGGTATCAGGCTCCTTTCAGGATCGTTATTTGAACCGGTTCCAGCGTTTGACGCTGGCCGGGTCTTTCTTGGGTGCGGCTGCTGTTCCTGCCGCATCGGGATCGGCCCCAAGCTGAAAACCGCCGGTGGTCTTTTTGGCAGCGGCGGGGGCTTTCCATTCCGGGTGGCGTTCCAGCACGTGCTGCATGGCAGCGGCAATGGCAGCTTCGTCAGCGCCCGGCCCGGCTTCGGCGCGGGCCAGCGTGATGGCATCCGCCACCATGGCGCTGTCCACACCGGCTTTGTAGGCGGCAAGCTCACAGTTGGCAGCCAGCAGGGCAGCTTTTGCCTGTGCAAGCTCGGCGTTTTCGGCAGGGGATTCCTCTACCTGTTCCGCCGGGGGCGTTTCTTCCGGTTCAGCCGCTTCGGGGTCAGGCTGTGGGGCGGGGGATGTTTCTTCCTTCTGCCCGGCGGGCGGGTCATTGTCCGCGGGTGCATGGGCATCATCCGCCGGGGCTGCATCCGGCTGGGTATCCGCAGCGGTGCCTGCGGTATTGCCTTCCGGCTTTGCTTCCTGCCCGGCGGGGGCCTGGGCAGTGGTTTCAGGTTTCTTCTTTGCGCTCATCAGGGTCTCCTTTCTTGATTTTTGGTATAAAAATTGCCCGCACCACCCTCATGCAGGCGGTACAGGCATGAAAAAACCACGGTGCGGTTTGCATCGTGGAGAGTGAGTTTATAACTAAGTTGTGAAATAGGAACGGGGAACGGCATCAAAACCGTTCCCCATCGATTGGCATTTGGCAGGCGTACCATCCTCCTGCATCTCTCAGGGCAAAGCCCTTGTCATTACCAGCGGCGTGTGGTCGGTACGAAATCTACCACCTCAAATGCCTTTCTTATCCTATGCTTATTGTAGCATTTTTACTTTGCCTTGTAAAGAATTTCTTTGTTGTGGATGAGGCGTTCCCATTCTTTTTGGCGGATCTTCAAAAAGGTGATAATGGAGTTTTTATAGTGTACAGGGTCCTGCGATGCTGCAAGCCGAAGTGCAATTCGGAAATGTTCGCCGGTTTCACCAACGGTAATTTCTTTCAAAAGCATACCGGTTTGTGGGCGGGGGTCCCGGATGATGTAATCGGGACTTTGGATAATTTCGGCCAGGTATGTACTGAACCGTTCGTAATCATCCGGGTGGCGCTCCTGGATGTGTTGAATGCGCTCATCAGTGATGATAACCTCATCGGTTCGGATATCTTCCGTTACGACCTTATACAGTTCTTTGTCCAGCTTACATACAAAATTCACGTCCGGGTTCACACCAATCCTGTTTGATGTGTCCAGTATACCACTTGCTGCAGAGGTTGTATAGCGTTCCAGCGCTGCCGTGTCCCTCTCCCGCCACACATCCCGGCGCAGCACATCCCCATGGTCGGCCACAAAATCCCGCAGCTCCTTTTGGGCGGCGCGCACACGGGTGCGGGCGGCTTTTGCAGCGGCGGGGTCACACAGGCCCGCCGCCTGGCGCTTGGCTTTGCGCACGCTGCGCTCCAAAGCGCGCTGTTTGGCTTCCAGCTGGGCGGCGGCTTCCACTTTGGCTTTGTCCATCGGGCGTGGGTGGGTGCTGACACCCTCTACCCAGGTGCTCAGGGTGTGGCGGCAGTTGGGGTGGAACAGCCCGCCCTGCATGGCAACGGACAGCAGCGGATACTGCCTGCCGTTCCGGCTTATGCCATATGTTCCGCCGGGCGTATGCGGGCCGCTGTATTGCTGGAATACATCATCAATGTAAACAAGGCCCTGCCAGGGCAGGCAGGTTTTGGAGCAGGCGCCGTACTGGCTGACCAGCACCGTGTCCAGGCCAAGGCGCTCCCGCTGGGCGGCTTCTCCCATCAGCATGGCGCGGGTCCCGGCGGTGCGCAGGGCCATTTCGGCATAGGTGGAAATGTTTACCCGGCGGCCATCGCGGTAGCGGATGCAGGCAATGCCCTGTTCCAGAAAATCACGGGTCGCCGCGTCGGTGGCCTGCTGCAGGGTCTGCCCGCCTGCCTGCATGGCAGCGGCGGTGCGCAGAATGGTTTTGCGGTATACGTCATTCATGTAGCGCAGGGCGGCGCGTTCGCTTTGCTCATTGGCCTGCTGCATCTCGTTCAGCAGCGCATTCATCCGCGTGTCATCCATCCGGAAAAATTCATCCGAACCGTCTTGGACGGCTTCCTCCTTCAGCAGAGTGCGGGTATCGGCATCAATGCGGTCCCGGTATTCACCCAGGATGGCGGTGTTTTCCCGGCGGAACCGCCGGATGTCTCGCAGCTTTGCGGCCTGCCATGCTTCCCAGTGTTGTAGTACGCCGTCTTTGCCGCCCTCGGTCTGCTCCTGCTGCTGGTGGCGGGCCAGGCAGCGGTGCAGGCTTTTTATCAGATCCAGCTCCAGGGCATCAAACAGGGCGGCAACGTCTTGGGCGGTCATGCGTCAGGGCCGGGCATCAGGCCGGACGGTGCATCCAGCTCCGGCTCGGCTGCATCGGTAATGCCCTGTTCCAGCCGGATGCGCTGCACCTCGGCGGCCTTCCAGGTATCGTCTTTGCTGGAACCCCACAGTTCATCCACCTGGGCTTCCACGCTCATCACGCCTGCACTGGCCGCGGCGGCAACGGTCTGGACCCGGCTGTCAAAGCTGGGGGCACCGTACTCGCCAAAGCTGCAGGAGGCGTGGTATTCACCGGGCAGCAGGCCGTTCAGGATATCCTGCGCTTTCAAAGCAGTTTCGGCCAGACAGGGCAGGGCTTTTTCCAGCGCATCGGTAATGGCGTTTCGGGTGTATCCGGTCACGTCCTTCTTTTCGCGCTGCGCATCTGCGCTGGACATTTTGCCCAGATCAATGCCCAGTGTGGCGGGGCTCATAATGCCCTGCAGGCACATGTCCAGTGTGGCGGTGTAGCTGGCCAGGAAAGCATCATACCGGATGTCCGGCTGCTCGGTCTGGATCTTGTCGTCCGCGTTTTCCTTGCTGCTCTCGTGCACAGCCACAAAGCGGCAGCCAAAGGCGTTGGGCATCCGCAGCGCGCCGTTTTCGGGGTCACGGGGAATCAGGGATTCCGGGATATAGCGCTGCACCCGCCCCGCCCGCACCGCGTCCATCCATTGGCTGATGATCTCGTCGTGGGCGTCAAAAGCGTCTGTCTTTTTGTCAAAGATGCTCTGCCCGCGGCCGCGCCAACGGGCGGACGGCCAGAACTGCAGCGGCACAGCCAGCATAAAATCCCCGGCAAAGGTCACATCCCGCAGGTTGGCAGTGTCCGGTTCCGCGGTGACGGGCAGAACTTTATCTCCGTCCAGCAGTTCATACCGCACGCAGCCGGGAGCGTACACTTCCCGCAGAATCCGCCCGCGCTCCCCGACAGGGGAAAGAAAGCAGATCTCCTGAATGCGCCCGTGGCTGGTGCGGTATTCCACCTGATCCGCGCCCCGAAATTCCAGGATCGGATCTGTGCTGACGTTGGGGTCCAGGCTGATCTTGAACGCCCCGTCCCCGGTCACCAGCGTGTCGGCCACAGCACGGCTGACAAGGCCCGGCAGGTCGTTCTCTTCGGCCAGCTGTGCCCAGCGGGCGGCAGCGTCCTGGGCGGCGGGGCCGTCAAAGTCCAGTTCGTTCAGGTCGGCTTTCACAATGCCGGCCAGAATATCCACCATAATGCCCGGCAGGCCGCTGTGGGCCTTGCGGATGCTTTCATCCTCCGGCGCAGCGGCCCAGAACCTGGCCCGGCTCACCTCGTCATCCCCCAGCAGCTTGAACAGCTGGTCCAGCTCGCAGGCATCGCCGCGGTACCAGATGCGGTTGCGCAGCACGTTGGTTTCAAAGCTGACTGGCTCGCGGATCACAAGCCCTTTGCCGGAGGCAGGCTGAATTTCCAGCCAGCTGCGGATCATCGTCTTCACCCTTTCTATCCATCTCATCCAATCTGCTCCTTATACGGCAGCCAGGCATACTGCTCGGCGTTTACGCAGTGGTCGTTGCGGTCCTCCGGGCAGTTGGGCTTCTTTTCGTCCCAGCTGTATACGTTGTATTCCTCAATCAGGGGGGCACAGGCTTCCTGCACAAACAGGTGGTCCCCATGGGCCAGCCAGCCGCATTCCAGGTTGATGCGGTCCAGCACCGGCAGCCGCTTCCATGCGGGCACAAAATCATACATGCAGCCGTGCAGGCGGCGGTACTTCTGGCATTCGGTGATCGTGGCCTGGTCGGCGGAATCCAGATACACGGTGCGGGCAAAGCCCCAGGCCCTGCGCTGTTGTTCCAGAAATTCCAGCAGCAGGGGCGGAATATCGCTGGGGGCCAGCGGCGGCAGGCTGTGTTCGGCGCGGGTCTTGTTGTTGTGGGCCTGGGCCGCCAGCGTGACCTTGCGCCGGTCAGAGAGAATGCCGTCCAGCACAAAGGCAAAAGTATCGGCGGTCTGCTGGCTGTAGCTGGTGTCCACCCCGCAGGAAAGCTGCACCCAGTGCAGCGGGTGTTCCGGCCGGGTCAGCAGGGCACGCAGCTCTGTCGCACAGATCAAATGGCGCGGCTCCAGGCTGAAGATCAGCCCGGTAGCACGCCCGCGCAGCCCCAGGATTTTGTTTTTGTACAGCTTTGTGCCCGGCGGTACCATGCTGATGATCTGCTGGCGCTTTTCTGCAGATAGTCCCAGATTGTGCTCAAATGAAAAAAACCAGTGTACCCAACCCCGCTTTGCGGTCTGGCACAGCTGAGCCGTGATTTCTTTTGGGGTATCCTGGGCCCACCGGGGCAGGGGGCGGGCATGGTCGATAAACTCCGCATAGATCGGCAGGCCGGGATCGTCGGGATTCAGGGTGGCCAGCAGATAGTCACAGCGCATGGCGGCTTCCCGCACAAAGTCAATGTCCGCAATGTTGATCTCGTCAATGTACAGGCAGCCATACTGGCCGCCCAGGGCTTTTTTCCAGCGCGCTTTGTCGGCATAGCCCATCACATAGATCTTGCGGTCGCCGCCGGGGGCGTGCAGCAGCAGATGGGGCAGGCGGTCTTCACCGCGTCCGCCCGGCCAGTACTCTACCAGGTCGCCAAAATCATCCAGCACGCCCAGCTCCTTGGTGATGATGTTCTTTTCAATCGTGCCCTGGTCCAGTCCCGCCAGCACATGCAGCCGCTTTGGGCTGGCCGCGCACCGCAGGATAAACTTGAACAGTCCCACCGTGGTTTTGCCTGCTGCGGTCGTTCCTTCCAGAAACTCCACCGGTGCGGTGCAGCGCAGGAACGCCTTGTACTTGTCCGAAAGCAGCAGATCAGCCATCCGGCGCCTCAAGCTGTTCCAGCACTTTGCCCAGCTGGCCGGTGTTCAGCTTGGCATCCAGCTTCAGCTTGTCCTGATACATCCCCAGATGCTTGCCGATCAGCTCCAGCGCACGCAAAGCGCCTTTGCTGTCAAACTGGTATTTTCCGGATTCCACCATGCCGCCTGCATCGGGGTCATACACCAGCACCGGCTCCGGCTCCCGGCAGCAGCGGTAGGTATCCACAAGCTGCTGCAGAACATAATCCTGCGTTAAAGCAAGGCGGGCGGTCTGTTCACGCTGCAATTCGCGCACGCGCGCAAGAATGTCCGCATTTGTCAGCATCCGGCTGGCAGTTTTGCGGGCAGAATTTTCAGCGTACCCCGCCCGGATGGCGGCCTGCGCACCGTTATAGTCAATGATGTATTCCTGGCAAAAGCGTTCCTGCTTGGAAGTGATAGAAGACACAGCGTCCACCGCCTTTCTGCAATAAAATACCCCGCCGGGTCCGGCAGGGCTGAAGTTTTGATAAATCCCGGCATACACGGGCAAAAAGGAAAGAGAATTTTGTTGTGTGAGCCTTTGCCGGTGCCGGGAATGGAGCCGCGCAAGGGCCTTGCACCCTTGCTGTGCCGTTGCTTGGGAACACAGCGCCCCTGCCAAAGGGCCGGCTGTGCGGCATAAAAACAGCCAGGCGGGAGCATGGCCGTCTGGCTGAAATGGGGAGGATAAAATGACAATACAAAAGCCGTAAGGACGTTTTGGGTTCCTTACGGCTTTTGATGATAGGATTATAGCATGTTTATTGGGGGTCTGTGAGGGTCAAAAATTCACTTGACAAAGAAACAGGAATGCAATATAATGAGTGCATGGATGATAACTAAAAAGTTAATATCCGATGAATAGGGAGTAAATACTAAGGAGGTTGCCCAATGCTTACGCCGTTCGGAAAGACGCTGAGAGTATTTCGGCTGAACCGTGGTGAGTTGCTGAAGGACATGGCAGAGCGTCTTGAAATCACTCCGGCTTATCTGTCAGCCATTGAAAACGGAAAAAAGGTGCCGACCCCGGAACTGATGGCAAAGCTGTATAAGGCTTACGACCTCAGCCCGGAACAAAAAGAAGAAATCGAAGATGCCCGCGCAAGAACAATCAAGATGATCGACATTACGTTTAAGAAGGACGTTGATGCTGACCTTGGAATTTTATTTGCTAGAAAACTGGAAAGTCTATCCGACACCCAGCGGTTAAGTATCAAGGAAATTTTAAACCGCATGAACTGAGGAGGTCTTTTATGGGGAATATTGCCGTAGACCCGTTGTCACGAGCAAAAATTCGCAGATATGCCGCTTTATGGCGTAGTGTACTGGGGTTAGAGGGATTTTACATACCGATTGATACGGTACTAGAAATCATGGCCTGCCCGCTGAAAGACGGTGAACCGCTTATTGAAATGGAAGTATGCGAAGATTATGAGATGCCCAATGAATATGCGGTATATTCACCCCAAAAAAACTTACTAAGAGTTCGCAATAGTGTTTATGAGGGTGCTTGTGCCGGTAATCCGAGAGATCGATTTACCTTGGCGCATGAATTAGGGCATTTTGTCCTTCATCGCCATCAAGGTGATCAACTTGCACGATCAGATAAGGAGATTCGCGCGTATCAGAACCCCGAGTGGCAAGCAAATGCGTTTGCATCAGAGTTCCTTATGCCTCACGATAAAATCCAGGGGATGAGTGTCGATGAGGTAATGAAACGTTGCGGGACTTCTAAACAAGCAGCTGAGATAGCCTTAAAAAACTAAAAAAGCCGAACTGTTCCAAGCAGTTCAGCTCTTTTAGCCACTGACATCTGGAGAAACAACATAGCCAATGACATACTTATTAAGTTTTGCATCTTAAGTATACCATGAAGTTTCTTCTCTTGCAAGTGGTATCTTGTAAAGAAGGAGGAGTCTGTGGATGAAAAAATATACAGCATATATTACGACCAAATCTGGTCGACGTATTTATGCTCGTCAGTTTGGTCTGAAAGCTTTCTGCATCGATGTAGAAGAGCCGGAACCCGATAAGCGCGCAGAGTAATCACAAAGGCAAGCTCTTAATTGGCAAGAGCTTGCCTTTTTTGTTACATTATGCAGGTGGTTTCGATTGCCTGCTTATGCCTCCTCCTAACCCACCGGTATTCCAGGTGCATCTCCACAGCGATCTGTTCAAAGCGCTGGCCAAGCAGGTATCTTCTGCGCAAAATTTCCTGATCGCGGGCATCGGTAATTTGATTGATGATTGTGATGATGTCGCGGCGGGTATCTGCACAGATAGCAATCTGGCGTTCCAGCTCTTGCTGCGCCTGAATGATGCGCTCCACAGCACGGGGGATGCCTTGCCCGTCCGGGGTGCCGGTAGGCATGGCGGAAAGAAGAGGCGTGACGCGGCAAGCCTGGCTGCGCAGTGTGAGCAGCTCCTGCTCAAGCTCCCGCTCCTGGCGCAGACTTTGCTGGTAACGCTGGAGATACTGGACTTTCTCGTTATAGGTCAATCGGCCTCACCTCCATGCGTGTGATCCATGTAGATCTTCGGTTCGTCGTCCTCGTCCAGGTGGGCGGCGGCTTTTCCGGCGCAGACCCCGGCGGTGTAGGCGGCGGCCAGCAGCGCGGCCAGAACGGCGCTGCCGATGATCGAAAGCAGAATGTCCATCAATCGCGCCACCTTTCGCCGCGGCTGCAAAAATCGCTTGGCGTGTTGCGGCCGTACAGCGGGCACTGGACGGTGGCCCAGTAGCGGCAGCGCCCGCACCGCGGCAGACCCAGCAGCCGCAGGTTCAGCGCGCGGGTGATGTGCAGCCCGCACCACGCCAGCCCACAGATCAGCATGCCGCCCGCAAAGAGCACGCAGGGGGCCACAAGAAACACAAGGGCCAGGCACTTGAGAACATAAAGGCAGTTGGAATCAAAGACAGGCATCCGCCCCACCTCCCAACAGCCGCAATGCTTTGCGGATGACGGCACATCCATGCCCATACACAAAACAATTATGTTCCAGCCCGCAGCCAAGGCAGGCTTCGGGGCGGCGCTCGATGGCAAGGCGGTGCAGCTGGCGCAGCTCTTCCGGCGTCATCCGTTCGGCAGGGATGCACCGGTTGTTTTCCGCATCGAACCGCATGCCGCTTGAAAAAGGCATCATAATTCCACCACCTTGATGTAAATGCCGGGGGTATCGGCCCAGAACTTTTCAACCACCTCACTGCACACGAATGCGTCATCGCACCAGAAGTGCAGGCGGGTCATTTCGTCTTTCAGGGCTTTTTCCAGGTTGTCGGTATCGGGCTTGGTGGTGCGCCACTCGCCGTCATTGTGGCGGCCGTCAGTGGGAAACAGCCACTTGACCAACAGCCGCACCGGGCCGCTGCAGGGGGTAGGCGGTGCATAAGGGGCCAGGTAGGCGTGCAGCTTGGCACGGGTGGCTTTCAGCTCCGGGCTGTCGTGCAACACGGCGCAGGGCTTTCCGCCGCGCATAAAGGCATGCAGCTGCTTGGCATTGTGGGTTGTGGTGGGCGGCTGCATGGGAATAAAAAATTGCATGTATTTTCACCTCGTTCTTTTTTTGTGGCCAACGTGTTGGGGTGGGTTCCCGGAGGGATGGGGGCTGTGTACGCCCCATCCTCTGGGATACCCCAACACACGGACGGATTTTTACTATATATATAAGGCTATTTTCCGTCCGTATTTGGTACGGATAGCGGCTATTTTCCGAAATACGGAAGTTCGGACGGATTTGTGATAGCGGCTATTTTCCGTGAAATATAAGAAATATTATCCGTTGCTTCCGGGCTCTTTCAGCCCCACGCTGGTGCCATCAATCCAAAATCCGCCGTCGGATTTCAGGCGTCGGCGCACGGTATCGGGCTTCAGGTTCAGGTATTCAGCCATGCTGTAAATGGTCACTTTACCATCCATGGTGCAGGCTTCAAAGGCGGTGCGCAGTTCGGCACGCTTGCTTTTGGCGGCAGTATCTTTGTCTCCCCAGCGCTTTGCGGCACCGCGGGAGCCAAGCTGCTTGTAATCGCTTTCTGGCTGCAGGTCCTCCAGCAGGCCGCTGTCCAGCTTGTGTACGGGATAGTCGAACCAGAGGTTGACCGGGTCAAAACGGGCAAACTCGCGCAGAGTGCCCTCAATGCGCCAGGCGGTCATGGCATCGGCGCGCTTGATGGCAGCCGCGGTGTCTGCATCCAGGCGGTGCAGATCGGGCAGCGGCAGGTGTTCCTTGGCAATGGCCAGCATCCGGCTGCGGCTCAGGGCATCGTCCGGGCCGTAAGCATCGGCATGGCCGCGGGCATCCAGCAGGGCTTTGGCTGCGGCGCAGGCCGCTTTGTTGTGCAGCTGCTCCCGGATGGCATCGGTGGGGACCAGCTCGGTCATATCCAGCATGGCATCCGGGTCACGGGCAAACACACCGGAGCCGGAAGCACGGTCCATGCTGCGCTTGCCGCCCTGCGCGCCCTTGCTGTGGTGGTGGCAGTAGATGACGGCACAGTCCAGTTCCCGGCAGACCAGGTCAAACTGGTTGCAGAACTTGGCCATCTGATCAGCGCTGTTTTCATCGCCGGTGATGACTTTATAGATCGGGTCCAGCACAACGGCCAGGTAGCCTTTCTTGGCAGCCCGGCGGATCAGGCGGGGAGCCAGCTTATCCATAGGGACGGAGGCACCGCGCAGGTTCCAGATGTCGATGTTGGCAAGGTTCCGGGGCGGCAGGTGCAGGGCTTCGTATACATCTTTGAAGCGGTGCAGGCAGCTGGCGCGGTCCAGTTCCAGATTGATATAAAGCACCTTGCCCTGCGCACAGGCAAAGCGGCCAAGCCAGGGGGCACCCTCGGCAAGGCAGATGCACAGTTCGATCAGGGCAAAGCTTTTGCCCGCTTTGCTGGGACCGGCCAGAAGCATTTTGTGGCCCTGGCGCAGCACTCCTTCAATCAGGGCATCTGCCAGCGGCGGCAGGCTGGCCCAGTCATCGGCAAGGTTTTCGGTATCGGGCAGGTCGTCCGTGCAGGCTTCAAACCAGTCTTTCCATTCCTCCCAGCAGGATTTGCCAGTGCTGGTTTCCAGCAGGTACTGCTTTTTGCCGCCGCGCAGGATGCCCGGCATGCGGGATAGGCGGGCAGGGTTGCGGTTGGCTTCGTCCAGCGTCAGGCCGTTCTTTTTGCAGGCAGCGTACAGGTAGTCAACCCGGCGGCGGTACTCGGTATAATCCGGCGCACCGACCCGCACAATGGCGTGCAGGCTTTTGCTGCCGCTGTACACCAGGGCCGCGCAGGGCAGTTCCAGCTGGCGGATAATGGCCTGCTGCTTTTCCAGCTCCATGTTGTCGCATTCCACCAGGGCATAGCGGTAGTCGGTCACATTGTTGTTGCTGCGGCCGCCCTCCACGGGGTTGAAGCAGATCCAGGCACCGGCGGCGGGGTTGTAATCGCCCACCACAGCGCCGATGTCCCCGCCGCAGCGGGCAAGCTCGTCCATCAGCTGACCGGCGGTGCGGTCCCAGCAGCCTTTTGTGGGGGCATAGCGGTCATCCCGCAGGTAGCTTTCGGTCACATAGGCCACATGGTCCTCCGGCTCAAACAGGGCTTGCAGGTAGCGGCGCAGCTGGTCGGCGGGGTCCCATTGTTCAGGAATGTTCAGCTCCTGCACATCCAGCCAGCGGGTATCCACCACAACGCCGTCCGGCCGGGTGCCGGGGGCGCAGATCGCGTCGTTCCAGTCCAGCTCATGCCCGGCGGGGCCCGGCCAGCCGTGATTGCGTGCCAGGGCGAAAATGCTGTTCTCGGTGATCGGTTTGGGATTGCCGCGGAAACTTTCCCACTTGCGGGCACATTCGCCCTTGTGGTACCGGCTGCCATCGCGGGAACTCCATTGCTCCCATGCGGCGACAGGGAACCCGGCTTCTTTCAAGCCCATGCCCACCGTGACCCATTCCTCATAGGTCAAGTTTGCCGGGGAGATAAAGTCCAAGGCTTCCTTGAGATCATTTGCATTGTCCATTCCGTTTACCATCCGAAGTCAAAGATTGGGGTTGTTTCCGCAGAGGGCATATAGGTCTTTGGGTCCACGCCCTTGGGGGTGCCGCGCCAGCCGCAGGCGGCGATACGGTCGATCATGTGCTTGGCGGCGTTGAAGCTCCAGGTGCCCACATGCTGGAAGCCGTATTTTTCCAGGCAGCGGATCTGCTTGGGGGTGGTTAATCCCTCATCCCGGCGCTTGTTCAGCCGGTCCAGCAGCAGGGATGCTTTGCCGGCGGATTCCACCGCATCGGGGCAGATGCCCTGCTTTTCCAGCGCGGCGGTCTGTTCGGCGCTGGGGGGACCGGCTTCCCACCCAAAGGCGGGCACATAACCGGCCAGATCCTCAGCCTGGATGCTCATTTCGTATTGCAGCGGGTCAACCAGGCGGGCGCGCTTGCGGCGCTGTTCTTCCAGCTGCTTGGCAAGGGCTTCCTCCCGCTGGGCCACCACGTCTTCGGCGGCCTGCCGGGCGGCTTCCTCCACGTCCTCCGGGCAGGCGGCGGCAGCCAGGTTATCGGTCATCTGTTGGGCAACGGCGTGGTCCTCGCACACAAGGTCGGCCGGGCGGCAGAGCTCGTGGCGGTCGGTCAGCCAGAGGAAATCCAGGAGCAGCAGGTCCTTTTTGCCTTCGTGCAGGCGGGTGCCGCGGCCCACCATCTGGCTGTACAGGCTGCGCACCTTGGTGGGGCGCAGCACCACAACGCAGTCTACACTGGGGCAGTCCCAGCCTTCGGTCAGCAGCATGCTGTTGCACAGCACGTTGTAGGTTCCGGCGTCAAAATCTGCCAGGACCTGGGCGCGGTCGGTGCTCTGGCCGTTGACCTCGGCAGCATGGAATCCGTGGCGGTTCAGGGTATCCCGGAACTTCTGGCTGGTCTTGATCAGCGGCAGAAAGACAACGGTTTTGCGCCCCTTGCAGTAGTGCGCCATTTCGGCGGCGATCTGGTCCAGATAAGGGTCCAGGGCGCTGCCCAGCTCGCCCACGGCATAGTCCCCGCCGGACATGCCCACGGTGGAGATGTCCAGCCTGAGGGGGATGGTCTGCGCCATAATGCGGCACAGAAAGCCGTCCCGGATGGCATCGGTGAGTTTGTACTCATAGGCCAGGCTGTCGAACACCTCGCCCAGATTGCGCAGGTCGCCGCGGTCTGGCGTGGCCGTTACGCCCAGGACCTTGGCCGCGGGAAACCAGTCCAGAATGCGGCGGTAGCCGTCGGTCACGGCATGGTGGGCTTCGTCAATGATGATGGTGCTGAAATAATTGTGGGGGAACTTTTCCAGCCGCTGGGGGCGCTGCAGGCTTTGCACGCTGCCAACGGCAACGCGGTACCAGCTGGCCAGGCAGGATTGTTCGGCTTTTTCCACCGCGCAGCCCAGGCCGGTTGATTTTTGCAGCTTGTCGGCGGCTTGTTCCAGCAGTTCGCCGCGGTGGGCCAGGATCAGCACCCGGTCCCCGGCACGCACCTGGTCTTCGGCCACGGCAGCAAACACAATGGTTTTGCCGGTGCCGGTGGGCAGCACCAGCAGCGTGCGCAGCCGCCCCTGTTCCCACTCTGTATGGATCTGTTCTTTCGCCCGCTGCTGATAGGGGCGGAGGGGGAGAGAGTTTGTGTTGGGCATAAGTATCCTTTCCGTGTTAGTGAGGAGTTAGGAGTTATTGGA
>ERZ773169.1274-NODE-1274-length-23178-cov-5.521126_pt1 | contig 23178 bp, 19 predicted proteins | sample MGYA00580536_ERZ773169 | MGnify/ENA primary metagenome ERZ773169 (study PRJEB29015, sample SAMEA2737814) | human gut metagenome | biome: human gut; feature: human-associated habitat; material: faeces | place: China | collected 2012 ... | reverse complement strand
ATGTGGGGAGCAACGATCTTATTTACCAGACAGTTTCCTATATATCAGCAAATTTTAAGAAGAAGTTTTCTCTGGAAGAGATGGCAAAAGATCTGGGGGTGAGCAAATATGTTTTATCCAGACTCTTTTCCAAAACATTCCATAGAAACTTTAATCAATATCTTAACGATGCAAGGCTGAACTATGCATGCCATCGTTTGGAAAATACGAGTGATTCTATTACAAACATTTGTCTGGATAGTGGATTTGAAAGTCAGAGAACATTTAACCGAGTATTTAAAGAAAGATATAAAATATCACCGAGTGACTACCGGAGTACATGTCTGAAAGATATGTTGTCATAACATATAGATTAATAAATTCAATAAAAATCTGATTATCAGTCTGAAATAAGTATCTCTGGGTGTTATTTATAATATGGGGTAGTGGTTAATTATTATGTCATGTATGAATGGGGAAGAAACTTAAAAAAGACAGCTGTCGGTTTTTGATACCGATAGCTGTCTGATTTTTCAAACCTAGTTTACATAATATATTTTTACGTAAACTAAAGTTAAATAAGTGGATTTATTTGAGTTATAATAAAAATAAATACTCAAGATTGCGAAACAGCAGAGGTATAAATAACAAAGAGATATCGTAAAGATAAATAATGTTTTAGCAATTTTATAAACTTACTTATAAATTCACTACAGACTTTTTGCAAGGAAAAAATAACAACAATGCAGCAGGAGGAAGTTAAGCGATATGGACAAGAGAGAACTCATAGCACAAAATATTTCACAATTTTGAATATTCTACGGTAAACGCAGAGATAAAAGGCAAAGTAGAAAGTATCTTAAAGCCGAAGAGCGGAACAATAAAAGCAGATTGCATCAACAAATTGATTTTGGAAGAAAATAGTTATAGGACAAAAATTATTTGTCCAGGGGTAATTTGTCGATTAGAACACGCAGAGTAGTACTGGATAAGCGAGAAAAGTTTAGCGGACAAATACAGATTTAACCGCTAAAGTCTGGATTTTTTATTTTTGATATGTTAAACTACTCCCAAACAGTTACTTTTAGGAGGTTTTTTATGGCAAAACAAATCACTTATCGAGAACAGGAAAAAATTCAAAATACAATGAAACTTCGAGAATTTTTATCGGAACTTCCACCCTACGCAAAGGATTATTTTCGTGCAAAAGAACCGACGACATCTGATAAAACCCGTTTATCTTATGCGTATGATTTACGAGTTTTCTTTCGGTTTCTTCAAGAAAGTAATCCGAACTTAAAAGAAAAACAAATTTCTGAAATTTCACTTTCTGATTTATCGGCACTTCAGCCAGTTGATTTTGAAGAATTTGAAGATTATTTAAAGGTTTATCAGACACCAGATGGACGCACGGAAACAAATTCGCGTGTCGGAATTGCACGAAAGCTCTCCTGCCTGCGTAGTTTTTACGAATATCTCTGTAAACGTCAGCTATTATCTGAGAATCCAGTACGCTTGATTGATATGCCACGTTTAAAGGAAAAAGCCATTATTCAGCTTGATCCTGATGAAATTGCATCATTACTCGATTATATGGAGAATTATGGAAATGGATTAACAGGTGTACAACTTTATCACTATAATAAGCAAAAGTATCGTGATATTGCAATTGTTACCCTGCTGCTCGGTACAGGCATCCGTGTTTCCGAGTGCGTTGGACTTAATATTTCTGATGTAGACTTTAAAAACAATGGAATTCGCGTGTTAAGAAAAGGCGGAAATGAAATGGTTGTCTATTTCGGACTTGAAGTGGAAGCTGCGTTAAAAGACTACCTGGAACTTTCCAGAAACAAGATAACACCACTTTCAGGTCATGAAAATGCCCTGTTTTTATCCGGTCAGAGAAAGAGAATCAGCGTCGATGCGATTGAAAAAATGGTCAAAAAGTACTCTTCTGCTATTTCGGTAAAAACAATCACTCCGCATAAATTAAGAAGCACCTATGGAACTGCGTTATACCGCGAAACAGGCGATATTTACCTGGTGGCGGATGTATTAGGTCACTCAGATGTAAATACTACCAAAAAGCATTATGCGCGCTTGAGCGATGACAGACGTCGTGCTGCTTCAAAAGCGGTTATCTTACGAGAAAAACCAGATTCACACAATTCTTAAAAAGAAAAGAAAGGCGGAAATATCCATATATCGAAATATCGAACATAAGTTCAAACAGACATTTTTGCCTTTCTTTTTTATTTTTCAATAGCAAAATAACACGAGAGAATGTCAAAGAATGTTTCAGCAATATTACTTACCCAAGCGCTACATCCAGAATCATCATGACACTAAAACCAACAGCAAAAAACAAAGTACCGATATTAGAGTGTTTTCCCTCTGACATTTCTGGAATCAACTCTTCTACTACAACATAAAGCATTGCACCTGCTGCAAAACTTAAAAGATAAGGAAGTGCCGGAACAATTTGATTTGCCATTAAAATCGTAAAAACTGCTCCGATTGGTTCAACAATTCCGGAAAGTACACCACCGACAAATGCTTTTGATCTTTTCATGCCCTCTGCACGAAGCGGTAAAGAAATAATTGCACCTTCTGGAAAATTTTGAATTGCAATTCCAAGAGACAATGCCATTGCTCCGGCAACTGTAATTTCAGAATGCCCCAACAGATATCCTGCGTAAACCACGCCAACTGCCATTCCCTCTGGAATATTATGGAGAGTAACTGCAAGAATCATCATGGTTGTTTTTTGCAGACGGCTTGCAGGACCTTCTGCTGTTTCACTGTTTTGATGCAGATGCGGAATAATATGATCTAACAATAATAGGAATAACGTGCCTATCCAAAAGCCAATAGCAGCAGGTAAAAAAGCCCATCTCCCCATTGAATCAGACTGTTCAATAGCAGGAATTAACAAACTCCAGATAGAAGCAGCCACCATTACTCCTGCTGCAAATCCAGTTAAAGCACGCTGAACCTGTTCTTTTAAAGTTTTCTTCATAAAAAAGACACAGGCTGCGCCTAAAGAAGTTCCCAAAAAAGGAATCAAGATTCCATAAAACACGTGTTCGTTCATAATGAAAAATCCTCTTTTCTTTTTATAGATTATAATATGCGATTAGTCTTAACTAACTACATATTATAACGGACTTCTTTTAATTTGTCTACTATCCTGTTGGAATAGACAGTTATTTTTCCTTATGTTATAATTCAGAGTAGTAAAATTATTGTTATATCTAACTTAAAGACGATACGAAAGGATTTTTTTATGCCTGGTTTTATCTTACATTTAACTGCAGCTCAAATACTGTTAAAAAGACTTCCACATCATCCTGATTTTCCATACGAAATTTCTTCGGTAAATGATTTTTTGATCGGAAATCTTCTTCCAGATACAACAAAACCAAAAGATGCCTCTCACTTCCGTAACTCAGCTTATTATGAAAAAATGATGGTATTTCCGGATTTAACACGTTTTCTGCAAAAATATAGTTCTCTGCTTGCAAATCCCAGTGTGCTTGGATACTATTTTCATCTTTATATTGACCGAAAATTTTTCAAAGATTTCATTCCTCAGGTCGTAGAATTTTATGACAAAAATGGACAGATTACAGATATTCGAGATGAGGTTGCGACAGTTTATATTAAAAAATCGCAAACTTCTATCCCATTTTCCAAGTATCTCACTGAAGAATACTATTACGGAGATTATACAAGGATGAATACTTATCTGGTCAATCAATATAAAATTCCACTTGATTTAAATCCAGAAGTTGTAAATCCAGGAATTTCAGAAATTTGTTATAAAGATGTGCAGGAGGTTCTCTTACAACTTCATGGCTTTCTAGCTGTTTCACCGGAAGCTGTAAGAGAACTTAAGGTATTTCCACTTGAAAAACTGCTTTTGGCTTTGGAAGAGTATGTTGAAGAGTTTTTATCTGTTCCAAATAAATATTTGTGATTAGACGAAATATTTCGTACTATTCTTCATGCTTTATAGTTTCATTTTCGCCCAAAATCTTATAAGTTTTTAAAATTTTTTCAAAGTCTCTATCATGTTTTTCACGTTCTTCTTTTGTATATTTTGTTTCTCCAATACAAATTGCTTTAGGTATACCATGCTTCAATTCTTCGCTCATTATATTTCTCCATAAAGTATAATATTTGCCATTATAAATTCATTAATCAAGAGATAGGTATTTACTTTAATAACTCCAAATAACGAATGGCTTCATATACATTATATACATTAGAAAAAATTTTACAAAGTGTATTGTATCTTGATTATTTTGGGATTTATATATTTATAAGTTAATAAACTCAATAAAATTCTCAATAAATAAATAATAGTTTCCATAACAATATATTATGGAAACTAAAAAGCAAAAACTGTAAAAGATGTAAAACTATTTCATGCTCATGAACAGGAATAGGAAGAAAAATAGATAGAAAGTCAAAAAAGAACCTCCTTGAATAAGGAGGTTCTTTTTGCTTCTTATTTATTATTCGTTTTTAATTTACAATGTTTGTTTATCACAATTCGTTTAATTAACGAAAACTCTTTAACCAGTTTACTAAAGAATCATGCCAGATATTCTCAGCTACGGTTCTCTTCATATCTTCTGTAACTGGACCATTGTTTGCCATTTTTCCAAGAATCGCCGTCTGTAACTCTTCTACTGTCATTTCTTCTGGTGTTTTATTTGCAATTACAGCCATACTATCAACAGCTTCTGCCTGTTCCGCTTTCGTTTCGGATTCGGAAGCATCTGAATTTTCTAAAGTCAATTCTGAAGTCAATGAGGCAGCAGGAATTGATTCTTCTACAGATTCTTTTACATCTTCTGTTTCGGAAGCTTTTTCAGCTATATCTGTAACATGGTCAACTGGTTTCTCAATTACCTCTGTTTCCTTATTTACTTCTTCTATTACAACTTCTTTCTCTGTTTCTTGTTTGCTTTCTTTTTTAGCTTCTTTAGGCAGCTCTACTTCCGGAAGTTTTCCTTCCATATCCGCCGGAATCCAGATTTCTCCTCCATTTGCAGGAACTGTAACATGGATTTGTCCATTTTCAACAGAAACTTTCTTACCGCTTAATGCGCCAATATACTGAGCTGTATTTCCGGCAGAAAGAGTCATCTGTGCATCATTGTCATCATTATTCACGGTTACAATTACTTTTATATCATCTAATTCTCTTGCAAAAGCAAATTGGCGGTTTGTCAACTGTAGTTCTGCATATCCACCATAACTTAATGCAGGAGTCTGCTGTCTTACTTTTCCAAGTGCGGTAATTAAGGCAGTGCAAGGATTTTCTTTGACTGCGTTTTTATAGTCTTCTAACTTTAACGCCGGACGCAGGCTGTCATCTGAGAATTTTTCTTTCTTTCCTTCTATAGCAAATTCAGAGCCGTAGTAGATGCTCGGTATACCTGGTAATGTATAAAGAAGAATATGCACCGGTGCCATATGTGCCTTATTAGAAAGCTTGGTATAAATACGTTCTACATCATGATTATCTACAAAATTATATAAATCAAGTTTTCCCATATTCAGCAGGTATTTTACGGTATGCGCAATTTCAAAATAATTATGGTCGTTATGTCCACTGTAAAGTGCCTTATGCAGTGCATAGTTTGTAACACTGTGCAGAGTATCCCCATTTACCCATCGGCTGTAATCCCCATGAATGACTTCACCCATAAGCCAGAAGTCTTCTTTCACTTCTTCTGCGGTACGGCGCAGAGCGTGCATGAAATCAAAATCAAGCACATCTGCTGCATCCAGACGGATTCCATCCACATCAAATTCAGATACCCAGAATCGAATGACATCGCAGATATAATTCTGAACTTCCGGATTTCGCTGATTTAATTTTACAAGCAGATTGTAACCGCCCCAGTTTTCATAAGAAAATCCATCATTGTATTCATTGTTTCCACCAAAATTCACATTGCAATACCAATTTAAGTATCTGGAATGTTCTCGATTCTGCTGAATATCTTTAAACGCAAAAAAATCACGTCCTGTATGATTAAAGACACCATCAAAGATTACTTTAATCTGATTTTCATGGCATACTTCTACAAATTTTTTTAAATCTTCATTGGTTCCAAGACGAGAATCCAGTTTTTTATAGTCCGTTGTTTCATATCCATGTCCAACACTTTCAAACAACGGACCAATATATAATGCAGTACATCCTATTTCTTTTATATGGGAAATCCAGGGAATTAAAGTGTTCAGACGGGAAACAGGAGTTCCATAATCATTTTCTTTTGGAGCACCCGTTAATCCCAATGGATAAATGTGATAAAAAATTGCCTCGTTATACCAGCTCATAGTACACACCTCTGTCTTTTTATTTGTTGGAGTAAAAAGTTTTACCCCTTAACATCTTTGTATATAATAACAGATTTTTTACTTGTTTTCCAGATTATTTTCTATCATTTCGCCATAAATTTATATTGTTGTCTTTTCTGGAGTGTGGTAAAATAATTTTCGTTTACAAAAATAATTTTCGTTTACAAAAGAATAAAAACATAAAACTATTTTTTGAATCAAAGGGGGATTCTGATTATTATGGAAAGGGATATGACAAAAGGCAGTCCTTTACTTGTTATTTTGAAATTTACACTTCCGCTGATTATCGGAAATATTTTTCAACAGCTTTATAATATGGCAGATACAATTATCGTTGGGCATTACGTCGGAGCCAATGCACTTGCAGCGGTAGGTTCAACCGGAACAATTATGTTCTTGATTGTCGGACTTGCACAGGGAATTACTGCTGGTTTTACTGTTTTGACTTCCCAACGTTTTGGTGCGAAGGATACGAATGGCGTAAAGCGAAGTGTCGCAAATGGAATTTTACTTTCACTTATCAGTACATTTTTATTGACAACTTTCAGCGTATTGTCGATGCACTGGATTTTAACAAAAATGAATACTCCAGCAAATATTTTTCAGGATGCTTATACGTATATCATGATTATCAGTGGTGGACTGATTACTACGATTTTTTATAACCTGCTCTCCTCTTATCTGCGTGCGGTAGGAAACAGTCAGATTCCATTAGTATTTCTGGTTTTTTCTGCTGTTTTAAATGTAATTTTAGACTTGATTTTGATTATTAAATTTAGAATGGGAGTTGCCGGTGCTGGTTACGCTACGATTCTTTCTCAGGGAATTTCGGCTGTTTTGTGTTTTCTTTATATTTACCGTTATATGCCGGATTTAACTCCACAAAAGGAGCACTGGAAGTTTTATTTGGCGGATACCCGCCATCAGTTATCTGTCGGGATTCCAATGGCACTTCAGTTTGCAATTACTGCATCAGGTACGATGATTATGCAGTCCGCAATTAACCTTTTTGGTTCAGATGCTGTTGCTTCCTTTACGGCAGCAGGAAAACTGCAGACCCTGGTTACACAAGGGATGATGGCAATGGGACAGACTATGGCAGCTTATAGTGGTCAGAACTTTGGAAAGGGTGATATTTTACGAATTAAAAAAGGAGTAAAATCTGCCCTTCTTGCTTCAACGGTTTATTCCATCGTCGCCGCTGTTTTGATTTGTTCTCTTTTAAAACCGTGTCTGGGACTTTTCTTTACTGGAGATGTCGATATTACAGTAATGTTGCCTTGGGCAAAGACTTATGCTTATATGTGCGCAATTTTCTATATCCCGCTAAGCACAATCTTTATTTTCAGAAATACCATGCAAGGCTGTGGCTACGGTTTCTTGCCTATGATGGGAGGCGTTTCAGAACTGCTGGCACGTCTGCTGGTTGCAATGATTGCAATGTCTGTGGCAAGTTATCCGCTTTCCTGCTTCTGTGACCCTGCTGCATGGGTAACTGCGGCGGTCTTTACCGGAGTTTCTTATCTGTTTGTCATGAAAGATATCGATAAAAAATACCGACAGGCATCGTAAACTAACAAAAAACAAAACAGGAACTGGAACAGCTATATTAAAAGATTGAAAGAGCTAATTTCATCATATAGAATCATATAAATAAAAAGACTTGTTGTCAGAGCATTTTATGGCAGCAGGTCTTTTGGTTTTATGCTATAATAAGTAAAAAATGAAAAAGAAAGAGAGTGATTTTTATGTCTTACATAACAGATAGCTACGCATTAAGCGGTGAAACCTTAGTAAAACAATTTAAGAAACGAAACATGGAAGCGTTTTATTGCGCAACCAAAGAGGAAGCCAAAGAAAAAATCCTTTCCATGATTCCAAATGGCTCTTCTGTCACCTGGGGTGGTACAGAATCTATGGAAGAAGCCGGTGTATGTGAAGCCATCCGTCAGGGAGATTATGAATTTATTGACCGAAAAAAAGCCAAAACACCAGAAGAATCCCGTGCACTGTATGGTCAGATAGTCTGTGCGGATTATTTTTTAACCAGTTCCAACGCTTTTACAAAAGATGGAATTTTAGTCAATATTGATGGTGCGAGCAACCGTGTTGCCTGCATTGCGCATGGACCGGCACACGTTATTTTCTTAATCAGCATGGACAAATTATGTGCAAATGTTGATGAGGCGATTGACCGTATTCACACACATGCCTGTCCTCCAAATGCACTTCGTGTAAAAGCAAATACACCTTGTTCTAAGACCGGTGTCTGTGCAGATTGTTTAAGCCCGGACTGTATTTGTTGTCAAACTTTAATTACAAGATTTTCTCGCATACCAGACCGTATTAAAGTGATACTTTGCGGAGAAAAACTGGGATTTTAAATTTTTTTGACCCAATCAAGTAATGAGGCAGATTATAAATATCTATTCAAAAAGACCTTCTACGTTCTGAAAAAATTGTAGAAGGTCTTTTTGAATAGATATTTATTTAATTTTAATAAAATCCACAGCCACTTTTTCCATACTCTTTTATATAGTAAAGCGCCTTATTCTTTTTCACTTTGAAAGGAAATAAATCCAAACAAAGTGGCGACAATAATTGTGATTATAATACTCCAAGTACTTACTCTTTCGATTTTTATTTTCCGTTTCATTTTCACTAAAAATCTCCATATTTATTTTTTATGTAATTATACTCTCTTCAAGCTATCTTTTCAATTTCGTTCTACAGAACAATATCGAAAATTTTATCAAAGCCATTAATTTTTCTTGTGTTTTTAAACAGATAGATTTAAAATTTTTATTTTTTGTGTGTGGTGTTGGTTTTTGATGTTATAGATATATTTCATACTATAACATTGTGATAACAAAAAAAGAACCGACCGAATTTATTTTTTCACAGCCGACTCTTTTCCCCTATTTCTTATTTTACACGAATCTGATAGCTCTTTTCAAATATTTCTCCTGCTTTGAGTTCATTTCCCCATTCTCTTTCTTCTAATTTCTTAGAAAAATCTTCTTTATCACTTCTGCCATACCAAGGTTCAATGCATACAAATGGCGCACTCTTCTTTGCCGGTGACCAGATTCCAAATAATGGAGCATCAAATTCTACTTCCAGATAAGTCTCTCCCTGAGGATTCACAAGCCCTACTCTCTTTGCCTGATTTCCTTCGATAATTAACGCATCTTCATCAAATAAATCTTCTACTATTCTCATTTTATGATTGGTTAATTCAAATTCTTTTTTTCTGGCAGTAAGCAGTCCGGTCTCTCCTAAGATACTGCATACAAGAGTTTTATCTGTATCAAAGCTCAACTGATAATCACTTTGTTTCTCTTCTGCTTTTAATGGACAGTTAAATGCAGGATGTCCTCCAATTGAAAAATACATCTTCTTCTCATTTGGATTTTCTACTTTCCAAAGCACCTCTACACTTCGCCCATCCAGACGATACCCTAAATGCAGACGAAATGCAAACGGATATTTTTTCAAAGTCTCTTCATTTTCTTTTAACTCAAACCAGATTTCTTCTTCTTTTTGGCTTTCTAAAGTAAATTCCATATCCCTTGCAAATCCATGTTGGGACATAGAATAAGTTTTCCCTTCAAATACAGACTCTTTTTCTCTGTAATTTCCTACAATCGGAAATAAAACCGGTGAAGTTCTTCCCCAATATGCAGAATCTCCATGCCATAAATACTCTTGATTCGTTTTATTATCTTTTAAAGATTTCATCTCTGCTCCCTTAGAAGAAATCTTTAATGTTAATTCCTGATTTTTTAACTGGTACTCTGCCATTTTCCTTCCCCCTCTAGTCTTCAAACACCTGTCTGATGCTGTCATAATGCAGGAAAATTCCCTGTTTTGCATAAGCCTTGATTTGTTCTACTGTCGCAATTTCAAATCCCGCCACTTCTTCGTCCTGTACTTTTACATCTTTTTCATCAAACTCCAGCACAAACTTATAAATATCTACAAAATAATTATTTTTTTCTTCCGGATTAATTCGCTGATAGGTAAATACATAACCGCCTCCGGCATTTGAAACATCGATTCCTGTTTCTTCTTTTACTTCACGCATGGCAGCTTCTTTTGATTCTTCTCCGGCACGGACTCCGCCACCTGGCACCTCCCACCAGCCTGCTGCCCATTCCTTATCCATACGACGCTTTGTAATTAAAAATTTCCCATCCGGTCTTTGAAGCACTCCAAGTACGGTAAGATGAAATTCATCCGGTTTCATATTCCAGTCGTTACGCTTCATTGTTCTTCCCATTTTTTCTTTTTTTTCATTATAGATATCCCATAATTCCATTTTACTTTCTCCTATTTTCTCTTATTTTGTAATTTCTTTTGCAAGTTCTGCCAGTTTTTTACTGCTTTCTTTAATATTCGGCTTTGCATAAATTCCCGACACAACCGCCACTCCTGCAACACCACTACCCTTTAACTGCAGAATATTCTCTTCACATACACCACCAATAGCAACAACCGGAATTGAAACACTCTCACAGATTTCTTTTAATACCTCCATCGAAATCTTATTTGCATCTCCTTTGGTTGTTGTTCCAAAGACTGCTCCAACCCCTAAGTAATCTGCTCCCATTTGTTCTGCTTCTTTTGCCTGTTCTACGGTTCGTGCAGATACGCCAATGATTTTATCAGCCCCTAATCTTTTTCTTACCTCCATAGCTCTTGCATCTTTTTGTCCGACATGAACTCCATCTGCATCAGATGCAAGTGCAATCTCTACATTATCATTAATAATCAGCGGTATCTGATATTCTTTAGTTAATTTTCTGATTACCTTTGCTTCTTCTAAAAATTCATCTTCCTTTAAGGACTTTTCTCGAAGCTGAATACAGGTCACTCCACCTTTCAGGGAATCTTCTATCTGCTCTTCAAATGTCTTATCTCCTACCCAGGCACGGTCTGTCACTCCATAAAGCAGCAATGCCTGTTTTACTTTTTCTCTTTTTTCTTCTATCGTCACTTTTGCTATACCTTTCTTTCTATCTCTTTATTTTTCCTCATTTTGACCCCATTCTATCATAGATTCCAAAAAACTGCAAAACCAAACGTTTTGTATTTTTTTCAGAACCTGAATTTATGTCGTTGACTTTATTTTTATCTTGTGCTACAAATAAACTCGTAAGTTATATTTCTCTTCTTTTATGGAATACTATGGTAAAAATTTCTCTTTTTACGATAGACCATTTTACATTTCAAAGAAGAAATCAATCATTTTTGATTGTTTCTTTCATTACAAGATTCCATTTTTATTCTTTTAAATTCGAATCTTGATATAGAATGGTTTCGTTTTGTATACAATATACAATTTTACCATATCTTACCAATTTTAGACTTTTTACTACCAGACTCAAAAAGAACAGGAGGTACTTATTTACTATGATGAGACAAGAATGGAGAACTTTTAATGGCGGAGCATGGGAAAAAGAAATTAATGTCCGCAATTTTATTCAAACGAACTATATCCCTTACGACGGAACTTCCGATTTCTTAGAAGGACCAACCAAAGATACTACCGATTTATGGAATGAAGTACTTGACTTATATAAACAAGAACGAGAAAATGGCGGTGTTCTCGATATGGATACGAAAACTATTTCTACCATTACTTCTCATAAGGCTGGATATATCGACAAAAGCAAAGAGAAAATTGTCGGTTTACAGACTGATGTCCCGTTAAAACGTTCTCTCCAACCTTATGGTGGAATCCGTATGGCAATTAAAGCGTGCGAAGACAATGGTTATCATGTTGACCCTGAAGTCGTTGAATACTTTACCACGCACAGAAAGACGCACAATGCAGGCGTATTTGATGCCTATACCCCGGAAATGCGTGCCTGCCGTTCCAATCATATTATTACAGGACTTCCTGATGCTTATGGACGTGGACGCATTATCGGTGACTATCGAAGAGCTGCTCTTTATGGAGTAGACCGTTTAATCGAAGAAAAAGAAGAACAAAAAGCAAGCACCCGTACTATTATGTATTCTGATGTTATCCGTGAACGAGAAGAACTTTCCGAGCAGATTCGTGCTTTACAGATGTTAAAAGAACTGGCTAAAATCTATGGCTGTGATATCTCTGCTCCGGCAACGAACCTACTTGAAGCAACACAGGCATTATACTTTGCTTACCTTGCTGCCGTAAAAGAACAAAATGGGGCTGCAATGAGTCTTGGACGTACCTCTACCTTCCTTGATATTTATGCAGAACGTGACTTAAAAGAAGGTACATTTACAGAAAAAGAAATTCAGGAAATCATTGACCAGTTTATTATGAAACTGCGTCTGGTTTGCTTTGCCCGTACTCCGGAATACAACCAGTTATTTGCCGGTGACCCGACCTGGGTAACTGAATCCATTGGTGGTGTCGGAATTGATGGCCGTCCACTGGTAACCAAAATGTCCTTCCGTTATTTAAACACTTTAAATAATTTAGGTGCTGCACCAGAACCGAATCTGACTGTTTTATGGTCTGTTCAGCTTCCAGAAAACTTTAAAAAATTCTGTGCTGATATTTCCATCAAACATTCTGCCATCCAGTATGAAAATGATGACATTATGCGTGTTGTTCATGGCGATGATTACGGAATTGCCTGCTGTGTTTCTTCCATGAAAATCGGAAAAGAAATGCAGTTCTTCGGTGCTCGTGCAAATCTTGCAAAATGCCTGCTTTACGCAATCAATGGCGGTGTTGACGAAATTTCCAAAAAACAGGTTGGACCAAAATACCGCCCAATCACTTCTAAATATTTAGATTTCGATGAAGTAATGGATAAATACAAGGATATGATGAAATGGCTTGCAGGTGTTTACGTTAATGCATTAAACATCATTCACTACATGCATGACAAATACAGCTATGAGCGTCTTCAGATGGCTCTGCACGATAAAAAAATAAGACGCTGGTTTGCAACTGGTATCGCAGGATTTTCCGTTGTAGCGGATTCTTTATCAGCAATTAAATATGCAAAGGTAAAACCAATCCGTGATGAACAGGGGATTACTGTAGACTTTGAAGTTGAAGGAGATTTCCCGAAATACGGAAATGATGATGACCGTGTTGATGCACTCGCAGAAGAAGTACTTCACACCTTTATGCAGTATATCCGCGGAAATCACACTTACCGTGGCGGAGTTCCGACAACTTCTATTCTTACCATTACTTCCAACGTTTCTTATGGTAAAAATACAGGAGCAACTCCAGATGGAAGAAAAGCCGGAGAAGCCTTTGCTCCCGGTGCAAACCCAATGCATGGACGTGATACTCACGGAGCAATTGCTTCTCTTGCCTCTGTTGCCAAAATTCCATTTATGGATGCGCAGGATGGAATCTCCAACACCTTCTCTATTGTGCCGGGCGCACTTGGCAAACATGGAAATGATACTACAAACTTAGTTGGAATGTTAGATGGTTATATGACAAAGGGCGGACATCACTTAAATGTTAATGTATTTAACCGTGATACTCTTTTGGATGCCCAGAAACATCCGGAAAATTATCCACAGCTTACCATCCGTGTATCTGGATATGCTGTAAACTTTATTAAATTAACAAAAGAACAGCAGGATGAAGTAATTTCCAGAACGTTCCACGAACGCATGTAATTTTGATAAAAAAGGAGATTAAACACTATGAAAGGTCGGATTCACTCACTAGAAAGTTTTGGTACAGTAGATGGACCAGGGATTCGTTATGTTGTATTTTTTCAGGGCTGCCCGATGCGCTGCCTCTACTGCCACAATCCAGATACCTGGAGTACAGAAGCTGGAACTTTAATGGAAAGCGATGAAATTTTAAACGCCATTAAAAGAAATCAGACCTTTTATACATCTGGAGGTATCACCGCTACTGGCGGTGAGCCTCTGATGCAGATAGAATTTTTAATTGAACTTTTCACAAAAGCCAAAGAAACGGGAATTCATACCTGCCTTGACACTTCAGGAATTTTATTTAACCGAGAAAATCCTAAAAAACTGGCACAATTTGACCAACTGCTTTCTGTTACGGATTTGATTCTATTGGATATCAAACATATCAATCCTGATGAGCATAAAAAACTGACTTCACATTCTAACACTAACATACTTGATTTTGCCAGATATCTCGATGAGAAGCAGATTCCTGTCTGGATCCGTCATGTGGTTGTTCCTGAAATCACTTATAAAAAAAATTTTTTAATAAAACTGGGAGAATTTCTTTCAACCCTTCATAATGTAAAGGCCATAGAAGTACTTCCTTATCATAGGATGGGATGTGTGAAATATGAGAATCTTGGTTTTGAATATGCATTAAAAGATGCACCCCAGCTTACAAAAGCTGAGGCGCAAAGAGCAGAGGAAATTCTTTTAGAAAGTATCAAAGCGCATACAGGATGCGAATTTATTTCTGATTTTGGACGGTAAGTTTAACTCAAATATCTGTGAGATAGGTTTTTAAAAATTCATAAATCTCTGTTTCTGTAGGGGGACATCCTTTTAAGTGACATGCAAATTTTGCGGTACAATTTCCGATTCCAAGCGTTCCGCTTTTTCCTCGGAATCCCTGTCCGATTGCAATTTTTGTATCTAACTTTTTAAGAAGTCCCTCTTCTTTTAAACGGTCTAATGCCGGCATCAGATATCCATAGCAGGCACTGCAGGATTCTACCTCTTCTACCGCATCTAAAAGTTCTACAATTTTTCTCTTTCTTACTTCTAAAATCGCCGCTTCTGTTGGTGTTTGAGTTCCACAACTTTTTATCACTGCATGTTCAATATCCGCACTGCCAACTCCAAGTTTTTCTGCCATTAAAATATATGGCACTTCTTTTATCTCATAATTCAAAAAACGACACACATAAGCGTCACATAAAACAGGATCTGTTACCGCCAAAATTCGATTCATCACAACCGGATTTCCACCATCTTCAAAATCCAAATCTCCGCAGATATTATCGACTACAATAAAATCCTGCTGAAGATACGCATTCAAGTGTGCAATCGGCTCATGCAGACCCATTGTGTGAAAATGACGTTTTTCCTTATTTGGAATTAACCCCTTTAAATTCTTAAGCGCACAGGTCAGCTTCGTCTGACAGTGTCCTTTTAAGACTGGTACATTAATCAGAAAATCTAATTTTAAAGCTGTATCACAAATCAGAAGTTCCATTCCTTTACAATCGCAAAGAGAACTGCTGTCTTTCTGCATATCTGCAAGCGGTACCTGATATTTTTCAGAAAGTTTCTGATATCCGCATACCTCAAAAGATTCTTCTGTTTTATCACCAACCCAGGAACCCTCTAAAATCACTAAATTTTGATATCCTCTCTCCTGAAGATATTCAATAATTCCCTCTACCACCTCAGGATGTGTTGTTCCACCATAAGAGGCCTCACTCGGTGCGACAAGATTGGGCTTAATTCCGATTTTACAATTTTTATTTTCTCCATTTTTTTTCTTGATTTCTGTTTCTAAATCTGCCGCTTCTAACAAATGCTTGGTATTTTCTTTATAGTCTGTACCCTGTATCATCCAGATTTCATTTTGATTCATTTTGATTCCAACTTTCTCCACGTTATTTATAATTTAAAAAAGAAGCCACAAAAACCTTCTTTCTGGCTTATCTTAACAAGCCGGACTAAAAAGTTCAAGTAACTTCTTCTCATTTACTTTTTATGCTGTCTCTTCCGCAAAATTTCCGGTATAAAGCTGATAGTATTTTCCTTTTTCTTCCATCAGCTGTTCATGTGTACCTCTCTCAATAATTCGTCCCTGCTCCAGTACCATAATACAATCTGAGTTCCGTACCGTAGAAAGACGGTGTGCAATAACAAAAGTTGTTCTTCCTTTCATCAGACGGTCCATCCCCTGCTGCACCAATGTCTCTGTTCTAGTATCAATTGAAGAGGTTGCTTCATCTAAGATTAATACCGGCGGGTCTGCAACTGCTGCTCTTGCAATCGCTAAAAGCTGACGCTGTCCCTGACTTAAGTTTCCGCCATCTCCACTTAACTTTGTCTGATATCCTTCTGGTAATCTGCGCACAAAGCTGTCTGCATTCGCCAGTTTTGCTGCCGCAATACACTCTTCATCTGTTGCATCCAAACGACCATAACGAATATTATCCATAACGGTTCCGGTAAACAAGTGAGTATCCTGAAGCACGATACCAAGAGAACGTCTTAAATCTGCTTTTTTGATTTTATTGATATTAATGTTATCGTATCGGATTTTACCATCCTGAATATCATAAAAACGGTTAATCAGATTTGTAATTGTCGTTTTTCCGGCTCCGGTACTTCCTACAAACGCAATTTTCTGTCCAGGCGTTGCAAATAATTTCACATTATGAAGTACAATCTTTTCTTCATTATATCCAAAATCGACATCATTAAAGGTAACATCACCTTCGAGTTTGGTATATGTTACCGTTCCGTCTGCCTGATGTGGATGTTTCCATGCCCAGACGCCCGTTCTTTCTTTTGTCTCTTCTAATGTTCCGTCCTCATGTTCTTTTGCATTGACAAGCTCTACATATCCATCATCCACTTCCGGCTCGGCATCTAATAAGTGAAAGATACGGTCTGCACCAGCCATTGCCATAACAATACTGTTCATCTGCTGACTGATTTGAGTGACTGGCTGGGTAAAGCTTTTATTCAATGTTAAAAAAGAAACCAGAGTACCAAGGCTGAGTCCGCAAATTCCACTGATTGCCAGAATTGCACCAAATGCAGAACATAAGACATAACTGATAATACCAAGATTATTATTAATCGGCATCATAATATTGGCAAAGGTATTCGCGTTATCTGCGCTCTTTCTGAGTTCTTCATTTAATTTTTGAAACTCTTCGATTGCTTTTTCTTCATGGCAGAATACTTTTACGACTTTCTGTCCATCCATCATTTCCTCGATGTAGCCATTTACCTTACCAAGGTTCATCTGCTGTTCCCCAAAGTATTTTCCGGATTTTTCCGCCAGTTTTTTCGATACAACTGTCATCACACCTACCATTAAGAGCGTCAGAATTGTAAGCGGGATATCGAGTACAATCATACTGATAAAAGTCATTACAATCGTAACCGCCGAGTTTAATACCTGTGGAATACTTTGTCCCATAAGCTGTCTTAAGGTATCTACGTCATTGGTATAAACAGACATGATATCTCCATGTGCATGGGTATCAAAGTATTTAATCGGTAATGATTCCATGTGTGTAAACAATTCAACACGAAGATTTCTCATCGTTCCCTGACTAATATATACCATGATTTTATTATATGCTAAAGAAGAAATAACTCCAACAGCAAAAATTCCAGCCAGTTTGGTAAGCGCCTGCATCAGAGGAACAAAATCTGGTGTTTCTGCTTTTGTCATCGGTACAATATAATCATCAATCAAAGACTGCATAAATAAACTTCCCTCTAAGGTTGCAAATGCAGTAATCATAATACATATCACGACCAGAAGAAACTGAAACTTATAATTTTTCAGCATATATCCAAGCGTTCTTTTTAATGTTTTTGTCGGATTCGGCGCCCCGTTTTTTCCAAATGGTCCCCCTGCCACTCCTGGACCGCCTCTCATTACTCTTGCCTGTCCTGCCATTATTTTGCACCTCCTGTCTGGTCAAAATCTCCTCCACCTTTTACCTGCGTATTATAAATTTCCTGATAAATCTCATTGGTTTTTAACAGATTTTCATGTGTATCAAATCCATTAATCTTTCCGTCATCCAATACTAAAATACGGTCTGCATCCTGCACACTTGAAATTCTCTGCGCAATAATAATTTTTGTCGTATCTGGAATTTTCTTTGCAAAGACGGAACGAATTTTCGCATCTGTTGCAGTATCAACGGCACTGGTAGAATCATCTAAAATCAAAATCTTCGGTTTCTTTAATAATGCTCTTGCAATACAAAGTCTCTGTTTCTGACCACCGGATACATTACTTCCACCCTGTTCAATATACGTCTCATATTTATTTGGAAAACGCTCAATAAATTCATCTGCACATGCATTTTTACATGCTTCAATGCATTCTTCTTTGGTTGCCATTTCATTTCCCCAACGCAGATTTTCTAAAATTGTACCGAAAAACAGCACATTTTTTTGTAATACAACTGATACCTGATTTCTTAATACTTCCAAATCATATTCTTTTACATCTTTTCCGCCAACCAATACAGAACCTTCATTTACATCATAAAGACGGCTGATTAAATTTACCAGACTTGATTTTCCACATCCCGTTCCTCCAATAATACCAACCGTTTCTCCGGAATGAATATGTAAATCAATGTCAATTAACGTATCTTTTTCTGCTTCATCATTATAAGTAAATTCCACATGATTAAAATCAATACTTCCATTTTTTACTTCCATAATTGGATTTTCTGGATTGACTAAATCTGCTTTATCATTTAATACTTCCGCAATTCGTTTTCCACTTGCAACACTAAGTGTTGTCATAACAAAAATCATGGACAGCATCATAAGGGCCATTAAAATTGACATGATGTAACTAAACATAGAAGTCAGTTCCCCTGTTGTCATATTTCCAACTACAATGAATTTTGCTCCAAACCAGGATAAACAGATGATGCAAAAATAGACCACCAGCATCATAACCGGACCATTAAAGGCTAAAATCCCCTCTGCTTTTACAAACAGTTTATAGACATTTTCGGCCGCTGTGATAAATTTTTTATTTTCATAGTCTTCTCTTACGAACGCTTTTACTACACGGATGGCAGAGACATTTTCCTGGACACTGGCATTTAACGCATCATATTTTTTAAATACCATATCGAAGATTTTCATTGTTGTCTTTACCACTACAATAATGAAAGCTCCCAGTACCACAATCGCAATTACAAAAATCAGACTTAATTTTGCATTAATCACAAAACACATAATCATACTGCAAATCAGCGTAAATGGTGCTCTCACCGCAATTCGTAATATCATCTGGTAAGCATTTTGTACATTGGTTACGTCGGTAGTCATACGGGTAACCAAACCGGCTGTACTATATTTATCAATATTAGAGAAAGAAAATGTCTGTATATTTTCATACATAGCGTCCCTCAAATTACAAGCCAGCCCCGAAGATGCATTTGCCGCATATTTTCCTGCAAGCACACCAAACAACAAACTAAACATGGCAAATACCAACATGATACTTCCATATAGTCCAACTTTTTTCATATTTCCAGCCTCAATACCCTGGTCAATAATCATCGCAGTAATAAAAGGAATTAATACTTCCATTACTACTTCAAGTGCTGCAAACAAAGGCGTCAACAGTGATGATTTTTTATACTGTTTCACCTGTGCCAATAAAGTTTTCAGCATTTTTTTACCTCCTAACACACGAATTTATTTTATAAGCCTTTATATTTTTACATATTTTCTCTAGAAAGTAAATTTAATTTTTGTTATTATTAATTAAAAAATTTTATTAATATTTCAGAAAGGATTTTTATTATTATGAATACTATGCAGCTCGAATGTTTTCTCGCAGTCGCTGATAACTTAAGTTTTGCAAGAGCAGCGGAACAGCTTCATGTAACTCAACCGGCAATTACCCATCAAATCAATTCTCTTGAAAATGAATTGCAAGCAAAACTAGTCCGAAGAACTACCCGTATTGTAGAACTGACTCCAGATGGTAGAACTTTCCTGGGTTATGCCAAAAATATTTTAAAAGCAACACACTTTGCCAAAAAACGTTTATCCGAACATCACCAGGATTACATCCAGACTTTTTCTATCGGATGTCATAACCCATCCGAATTAAACTTAATTTCTCCGGTTTTAAAACAGCTTTATCAAACGTTTCCGATGTTACATCCTGATTTGCGCATGATTCCCTTTCCTGCTCTCAGAAATATGGTCGAAGAAGAAGCGATTGATGTCATGATAGGATTTCGAGATGAAAAAATCAATCTTGCTTCTGTCACTTATGTTGAACTTGCCCAGTGCGGAATTACCTGTGCCCTGTCAAAAGAACATCCCCTCGCTAACAGAAAATGCCTTACCCTAGAGGATTTAAATGAAGAACCCCTTGTTTTATGCGAACCAGACCGCTGCGCAGAAGCAATCGCCCATATTCAAGGACAGCTCCTTGCTTCTCGTTCTCCTTCTCAGATTTATTTTGGAGAAAACTTAGAGTGTACACTGGCATTTGCAAAAGCCGGGATTGGACTTGCCCTGTTACCTGACCTCCCTTTTATGTGTCAGCAGGATTTAGCTTATATTCCTCTTGAAAATGAAAGTGTCATTTCCTTTGGACTGTATTATAAGTCTTCCTTTAATTCTTCTGTTTTAAAAGCATTTATTCAGATTTTAAAAGATATCTGCAATGATTTCTAAATTAAAATCCGCAGGCACCAAAAGTACCTGCGGATTTTAATAATACATTTTTAATAAACTATAATTGTGTCAACACCAACAAAACATTCTAATTGGAGAGCTGATTCATTTAATTCGGAGAACATAAAACTATATACAAATAGTCACTTATTTCATTTACGAAACATTTCCATTTTTATCACAATAAATATAGAACTATATTTTAAAATATACAGTTAGCTTTCTCCCAAAAATGCTGGATATCCTTTCGGAAGATATGCAATTCTTATAAGAATTGTACTACTTTCATTTTGCAAAGAAAGTTTACTCATGTCAACTTTAAAATACATAGAATCATCTTTATTCCAAACTTCGGTTAATTGATACGTATCCCACTTTTTCAACTCTTCATAAGTAATTTCAGATATCCCTTTAGAATTAGATTCCGTAACTTGATTTACATCCATGAAAGTATTTGTTGCAGGAACATTTCTTAAGCCTAATTCTGCCGAAATAGTCCGTACTAATTCTTGAGCTATAGATAATGTCTCTTCTTCCGATAATTTTGAAAACTCAAATCCATATTGAGTTAACTCAGCATCATCTGTATCATCAGAGAATTCTAACCAGGGATAATACTCGTTTTCATCGAAGCTAAATGTTTTATCAACTTTATATAATAATGGAATTTGAACTTCTAAATCTTCTTCTGACAATTCAAGAAACTTCAGAAGCTTTGTTTTTGATTGATTTAAGTATGAGCACGTAAGTGTGACTTCTTCCTGATTCGTTTGTTGGTTGCCCTGTATTTTATTTGAAGCACCGCACCCATTTTGAAAACACAAACTTCCAAAAACAATTAAAAAGAATATATAATTCAAAACTTTTTTCATGCGCTCAACCTCCTTATTAATGGTATTATAGGCGTTTGCGAAACTCTAAACTAATTGAAAATACTAGATTTTTGGAATATGTTAAATTAATATCTCCTCAAAAACTCTATTTTCTCCGTTTGCTGATACCTGTGGAAATATGGATAACTTTTGTAAATTACTTAGTTTTCAATAATTATTTTTATTTAGCACCTCACAAAGCTTATAACTTCGTTGAAAAATAAAATAGTTATCCACACTAATTATATTTCTCGTTTCGCAATTACCTATTCTATATTCTATATAAATTAATTATATAATAAGTTTTTATATTTTGTAAATACTATTTTGCATTTTATCGACAATATGTTCTTGAACTATTCTTTGAAATGTTAATTTTCAGAATTTATTTCAAAAGTTCCGATGAACTCATGCTAATTACAACCTTCCTTTCATGTCATGTTTCAGCAGGATTTAGCTTATATTCCTCTTGAAAATGAAAGTGTCATTTCCTTTGGACTGTATTATAAGTCTTCCTTTAATTCTTCTGTTTTAAAAGCATTTATTCAGATTTTAACCGAATCAAGGAAGTCCCCTGCTTCAATTGCAAAAAGCAATAAGCAGGGGTGGGGACTTGCTTGTATCAGAAGGGGCTTGACCCCTCCTGATAAGCTGCGTAGCAGCTATTTGGTTATGAGCAAGTAGCAAAAGCGGATTGCGAATATCCGCTTGACAAGATATCTGCAATGACTTCTAAACGAAAATCCGCAGGCACCAAAAAGTACCTGCGGATTTCTTTTTTATTTATTTGCGTCTCTTTCCTTATCTAGCTTCACGTTGCGAAAATATAGAATCATATCGATTGTGATTTCAATCATATTTAATACATAGAAAAACCAGACCAAATAAAACAACCAGCTGGTTTCTTCTCCCACATTCACCTGAATAATTTTTCTGGCAATTCCAAATACATAACCAATCCAGATAAAACATTCAAAAAACAGACTTTTTCCTTTTGCTGTTCTTGATGTCCAGGATTTGCGAATTGAAATCGGCCAGGACAACCCAAAACAAAGTATCATAAGTGCTTCTAATAGATCGGTAAGTAATTTTATATCTATCGCAAGAAATTCTCCATTCCTTCTTCTTTATTCTTTTTCTTTTTTTATTTTGTTTCTTTTTTCTGTTTTAAATATGCAGCTCTGCCCTCTTCATAAAGGTTATTCCCCTCACTGTCAATGATTACAACAAGAGGCATATCCTCCACATATAACTTTCTGAGTGCTTCAGCTCCCAAATCTTCATATGCAATTAATTCTGCTTTTTTAATACATTTTGCAAGAAGTGCGCCTGCACCTCCGATTGCTCCAAAATAAACACCATGATATTTTTTCATCGCATCAATTACTTCTGGAAGACGTGCACCTTTTCCAATCATTCCTCTTGCGCCGACAGACATCATAGTTGGTGCGTAAGCATCCATTCGACCACTGGTGGTTGGTCCGGCTGAACCAATTACCTGTCCCGGTTTAGCCGGTGTCGGTCCTACATAATAAATCGTTGCATC
>ERZ773169.1273-NODE-1273-length-23186-cov-9.180148_pt1 | contig 23186 bp, 15 predicted proteins | sample MGYA00580536_ERZ773169 | MGnify/ENA primary metagenome ERZ773169 (study PRJEB29015, sample SAMEA2737814) | human gut metagenome | biome: human gut; feature: human-associated habitat; material: faeces | place: China | collected 2012 ... | reverse complement strand
ATTGGCAGTCCATTATTAAGTTTTTTATTATGTTCCCTTTGTACACCGTTGCAAGAGTTCTCATAGAGAAGAAGAACGGGTCAAATCCTTCCAAAGCAGCGCTAACACCTGGAAATTCGTACTCTGGAATAAATGTCGATACAATTTCAGAAGCACATCCATTTTTATTGGCTTTCCAAGTTGCTGCGCAACCACGTCCCCTTCCTAAAATAGGTCGCTGGGCAAAGTAAAATTCATCGACGGCAAGGATTTTTCTGCATATGTGTTCTGCCACGAAGATATCCATTTTGTCCTGGGAATAGGCACGCAAGTTGACTTGGAACATCATTCCAGCAATATCACTCTCAGGATTTTTGCGCTTGTTGATAACATAAGCTGTTACCAAGGTATACCCCTGCTTGAGGCCGATTTTAGAAATATATAAAATAACATTTGAATCACAGACCAAAGGGTATTCTTTGTTCTTACTAAACTCTTGCAGATCAATAACAACTGTCTCTTTCTGCGGATGACGTGTATACGTGCTTACATCAACTTTTTTTCCCTCTTTGTTAGTAGTTTTATCAGAAGCTTTGGTGTAATCGCCCCAAGTCACATCCACATTGAAAGATTTTGTACTACTTTCTAGGTAAAAGCTGATGCCAATGGAAGACGGTGCTTTAAATCGATTTGTAAAGACCGGCTCATTATCATCGTCTTCGCCCGCAGTATAATCTGCATCCCCTTCGAAAGAAGCATCTCCATCGACTTCCTGCTCATTCGAATCATTTTCACTGGTTTGTGGCGCAAGCATACCCACGATATATTCAAAGCGCGGGTTTTGATTCAGTATTTCATTTTCACTACTCGGTCCCAACAAGTCTTTCTTTAACATTTCTATGACTTCTTGGCGAGCCTCAGCAAACTTAAATCTATCTGCCATGTGGTGCCTCCCGTTAAAATTTAAGGACAATGTTAATCAGAAGCAATGGATTGATTTCCTGAGACTGATTAAATCGATCAATTTCAGCCTGCGCCTCGTCTTGAATCTCTTTTCTGCGCTTAGGTAGGTCGTGTTGCAGCTTATCCATTTTTTTCTTCGCTTCAGCTGCTTTTTTTCGGATATCCTTTTTTTCCAGCGTGTCAGTAGCCGCCATTTCAGCAAGTATGTACTCCTCAACTTCTTTTTGGGCATCAGTAAGCTGAACATGAAGCTGTTCTTGTTGGACATTGACCCAGTTTTCAATCTTCTTCTTGTTATATGCGATAGTAGGGGCTACAGTTTTATCATGCTGATCCTGAACTTCTGAAATCAAGCGAGCATAAATCCGGTGAAAATAAGATTGTTCTTCTTCTGTCGGTTTAAAATAGCGAACATCCGAATCATTAGCCTCCTCCAATGCGGAAACAATCTCATCTTCAGTAAAATTGATATACTCACCATTTTCATCACAAAGTAGTAAAACTGGGAAAAGGAGTTCTGTATTGTCCATGAATGCTCCAAGAAACAAAACGCCATGTGAACCAAATATCTTTTCACCCCAGTTGTCGATTTTCCAGTAATGTAGCTTGTGATCCACTTCTTGTTCTTCAAACCGGTTCCAATATTCAACATCACGTAGATATTTATCGATATCAGCCTTGGTCTTTTCCAACGCTCGCCCCTTCGCCTCTCTACTTTCTGTAAGCAGAATTGAGCGAAGTTCTGCTGCATGAGCATTCTTCCTTGCATCTAGCTGCCTGTTCAAAACTGCAAATGCTTTCCTTACCGCAGTGATATTCTTACAATTCTGGTAAATATCCAGAATACGCTTTTCAAAACTCACACCAGATTCAAGTGCGCCCAGCGCAACATCCGATGCACCAAACACGCCCTCGAACAGTTCAAACTTCTTAGAAAGGATATCATATACTCTGCGATCTGCTTCATTGTCCGTATTCAGCAGATTGATTGCTACCACATCATGAGTTTGTCCATAGCGATGACAACGTCCAATTCTCTGCTCAATTTTCTGCGGATTCCAAGGCAAGTCATAGTTAATGATTGTATTGCAAAATTGTAGATTTAGACCTTCTGAACCAGCATCTGTAACAATCAAAATCTTGGCATGACTCTTGAAATAATCGACAATTGCGTGCTTATATTCCACACTTCTGCCATAGTTTGTTTTACCAAAATTCTTAACCTGCCATGCTCGAAAGATTTCCTTCGTCATAGCATCATCAAAGTCACCATTAAAGAGAAGGATATCTTCCTCGCTATAGCCAGATCTTCTTAGTTCTGCGGCTATATATTTCTGTGTTCGCTTAGACTCTGTAAAGACAACAGCCTTCTGATTCAATCCCTCAGAAATCTGGTGGTCAAATGCAGATTTCAGTGCTTCCCTCAACGCGGCGATCTTTGCATTCGTCTTTATAGCCCTTGCCATTTCAAGAATATGTCTTACAATCTTGAGCTCAGCCTGAATAGCCTGTTTCTTCTCTGCTGTTTCTTCATCATCGTATTCGTTGAAACCATCCTCATCGATTTCATCTTCTACAAACCCCCAGAATAAATCGAAACCCTCCTGGGCATAAGCAGATTTAGTGCCTTCATAGAGTTTTTCAAGACGTTTTTCTAATACTTCAAAGGTTTCTATCAAAGCAAAGCTGGAAGATGCAAGCAGCTTTCGAATAACAAGAATAATCAGCCCACGATTCGCATTTGGAATGGAATACAGCGGATCACGACGCAGAAAATCATTGGTCACATCATAGAGTTCTTTTTCTTCTGCGCTCAAATGGAAATCGACCGTAATACAGGTTCTCTTGCTGAAGGCCATGTATTTTCCGACATCGCGTCGAAGGGTGCGATATAACACCGGAAGAAGTTCTTGTTTCAATTCCTCATAATCACAGCCATCCACAAATCGACGGTTGAAAACCTTTTCTGACCCGAAAATACGAGGATCGATAAAAGAAACCAGTCCATGAAGATCAGTAAGGGAATTCTGTAGCGGCGTAGCAGTCAAAAGAATTTTAGGAATTCCGTGTGTCAAATCATAAAGATTTTTTGCTCGCTTTGTGCCATGAAAAACATTCCGCAGATTATGAGCCTCATCAATAATCAAAAAGTCCCATTTGACATGAGGAAAACGCTTAATTAGTTTCGATGAATAATCATAGGAAGCAATGACAATACTAACCTCATCTGCGTTTCCAAGGTGAGTTTGCACATTGGCAAGATCATGCTCAACCGTGTATCGATCCAGAATGACAGCTTGACGCCCAAACTTTTCTAAAAGTTCTACTTCCCATTGCTTTCTCAAAGTAGCTGGAAGAGATATCAGTACCTTTTTTGCTCCGTTATCCAGAACATAGTTAAGCACTAATCCAGCTTCGATTGTTTTGCCCAGACCCACTTCATCTGCCAGAATGATACCGCCTGTCTTTAATGCTTGAATGGCCGCGCAAAAAGCATTGACCTGATGGGGATTCGGTTCAATATTCGCATTCAGTAGACATTCAAATGGAGCCTTGGCCAATTGTTGCTTCTTATACCAGCTATATTGTTCAAGTAGGAGATTGCTTTCCATCGATACCCTCCTTACTTAATTCATTGGCGATTCCTTCTGCGATGCCTTTAGCCATTAACGTAGGAACGGCATTGCCTATCTGTACAAATTGAGCCGTTCTCGGGCCTTCAAAGAAATAATCATCCGGAAACGATTGGATGCGAGCGGCCTCCCGGACAGTAATCGAACGGTGTTGCTTAATATCCGGATGAATAAAGTAATGTCCATCTTTTGAGATATGAGCCAACATGGTGTGGCAGTACGCCTCGTCTCCCTCTACAACTTTAAATCGATCCAGAAACGATTTTCGGTTTTTGTGTGTCTTCAGTTCATCCGGCAAATCATTATAGTTCAGACGTTTGTGCCCATCATTCCAGAGTTCAATTGTACGCCGATAAATCTCAATGTCCCTGTCTTTATTGGGTCTTGCGCAATGATGCGTCAGAATGTCAGAATCCTTGCGGATTCCAGTGCTTCTTAAATAATCGCTGAAAGCATCTGTTCTGTATTCACCCGATTTTCCTCCTGGCTGCAACGCTGGCAGATCACTGAGAATATCGTTAACCGTAGCATCCGCTATTGTCTGCTCAAACTGCGGATAAGAAAGCCCGCTATTCTTCAACCACCCGACAATGATCATTCTTCTTCGGTTTTGCAGCACACCAAAATTCTTTGAATTTTGCTCATGGCATTCAATCTCATAGCCAACGGAACGCAGCGCTTCCTGGACTTTCTGCCAAGTTGCACCACCGTTTGCTGACTTGATTCCCATAACATTCTCAAAAACGAACATCTTTGGCTGATATTTCTGAAGGAATCTCGCATACAGCTTATAGAGATCATTTCTAGGATCCACCGACATCGGCGTTTCCATATGCTTGCTTTGCGCCCTTCCCACCAAAGAATATGCCTGGCAAGGCGGTCCACCAATAATGACATCTACTTGATTGATGCCTCTTTGCGTAAGGATCCTATCTATATTTTCAAATAACCTTGGAAGAGTTTCATTTGACATCGTTTCGCAAAATACGGATTGTAGCTGCTCCTCTGGAATATGTTGCAGAAATTCGTCGCGGGTGATTTTTCCGCTAATATAATCCTTGTAGATATCAAGCTTCCCTTGTGCTTTGAGATAATAGTATCCCGTTCGCGTTTCCAATGTTTGAGCAGCATATGGGTTCATCTCCACATGCGCTACAGGTGAAAAGCCCGCTTGGATGAAGCCTTCGGACAATCCACCAGCTCCTGCAAATAAATCTATAAAATTGTAAGAGCCTGTTGTGGCGTTGATACGTTCCATGATGAACCCCTATCTGTGTAATTAATTTAGTCTTCAAACACACCGTCTGTGTCAAAAATATGGTCTAACTCATCCGTATTGATTGCGGCAAGTACCTTATTGCGGATACTACCTTTTGCAAGATCTAACCGCTTAAAGCGATTTTCTCCTGCTGCGTCTTTTCCAATACGTATCAGCTGCACTCTGCCAATTCTTGGTTCATTTGCAGCATAGTTTGCAAGTCCCTTAGCTTTGCCCAAGTTATCCTTGAAATCCGGATTGTGAGGTTCCAAAATATCAACGATGTACTTGAGAATTGGATCTTGGCGAACAATGATGAAATCCGGATAAAGCTCCTTGCATTTCCCGTCCATTTCATAAGGCATCCGCAGTGACCAAGACTGTCGGGACGGATTCCGCAGCCAGCAAACATAATCCTCTCGTTTTTGCTCTTCTGCCAAAACAGCCTGTTCCCAGCTATTCAACTTAATTTTTGCTATTCCATCTGCATTGGCAAAAAGATGATCCGTGTACTTTATGCCATCTGCTTCGACCTTGGCACTGATTGTCTCCGGAAGAGTAAAGTTGTGCTTACTGATTTCATCGCCGTTAGCAACAATATCGCTATACTGCTTTTGACACTTCTCTGGTTTAGCCACAATATATTTACGATACTGGTCGTTCAATTCATGGAACTTCTTCTCAGCGTATTTATTTAATTCCGCAATACACTCGCTGTCGAATGCGAACAGAATACAATCCACCTTAAAGGCATTCGGATTGTCAAAGTCGATATATTTACGCCCATATGCCAAGTGGAAACCGCATCCACCCATTTTTGCGTCTGCTACTCTTAGCTGACGATCAAGGTCAGACTCGGATGCAGTAAACATATCTATCTGGTTATCGTTTTGTATTTTCTCACCGAAAACATCGAATATCTGAACAGACAGTTTCATCTCCATGACTTGCTTTGTAAGCTCGTCATATTTTCCGGCATCGTGCAAGCCATTTACATAGTTGCGAATGAGTTCTGCAACATCGTTTTTCACATCCTCAGCTGCCGTAATACAGATATTGAACTGTGATAGCAGCCCTGCCAAACTCATCAAAGACTTCAAATAGCTGTTGATTTTTACCGCACGGACGATATAAGTCAGATAGCCCTGTTCATTGATGAACTTTGTGATTCCTTCACGATCTATTGTTGGAAGCATCGACATCTGCGATACAGCCGGTGTCAGCACTGGCTGCTCTTTATTCACAGATTGGTTGCCTTCACTGGTTCTCTCAGTTTCTTGACCTGCATGTACATCGTTTCCAGACACTGTTTCCAGCGGAATCGTCTGGTGTTGTCCTTCTGCGGGAATTTCTGAATCTGCTCCACCTTGATTCGCTGCCACAGCTCCAGAATTTGACATATCTCCAACTGCTGTGGAAGGTGCCGCAGCAGGCTCTTCTTGGAAGCCATTCGGGTAATCAAAGATACTCAGCTGACCAACCGTCTGTTTTTGCGTTTTCTTTCGCTGGGTGTGAACCGACCATGTATCATAGGTCTGATCTTCCAGAGATTCACCATCGACAACTGTCGGGATTTCTCCGCCTTCGGTTGCCTGCAATTCATCAATAACCTTTTGGACGGTATCCTGGTTGAAATACGGCAGGAACAGACGCACATCATTCAAAGAATCGTCAACGAGAACATGACACTGAAGTGGAGTGCGAACCATACGTCCGAGCAGCTGCGCAATATAGGTTGCGTCTTCTGCACGCCGGAAGGACATCATAGTTTCTGCACGAGGGCAGTCCCAGCCAGTGGACAGATTTTCTTTGAAAAGAACAACACGAATGCGGCGATCTTCTGCGATCTCGGATGGCTCGATATGCGGCACGGTCAATCCGTGAATCGACAATGTGCCCGTGGAACCGAAGGTGTGTACAACCTCGTTTTCCTTGAAGCTATCGCCCATACGCTCTTCGATTTTGGCAATTACATCGTCCAGATCGGTGTCAGATACTTTCGTACCGGATCCAGCGCAAACTTGGATAACAAACACCGGATTTACATTGGTGTAGTGCTGCTCATAGGTATACTGATACCAGTGCTTGCACTTATCCTGCCATTCGTCTGTTGCAGCCTGGAGAACGGCCATGTCACCGTGTTTGATTGGATCTTCCGGATAAGTGATTACAATACGATCTTTGAGCAATCCGGATTGGCGAACCTGGGCCGGGGAAATAACAACCTTATGTAATGTAGAGTTTGTTGCCTGCCCGACAAGGGAATTAAAACGTTCGGCAGTTGCACTCATTCCGATAACGACCGGAATGGGCGACAGATTCTGCTCGTTGCTGCCCTTGATAAAACGCTGCATGATGGTCGTAGCCGTTCCCGCTTGGCGTCCCTGCATACCACGATGTGCCTCATCAATAATGAAATACAGACGATCAGCTTTTTCTCTTGCCGTATTTTCAATGGTCTCCCAAATCGTATACTGTCTCGTATCCGAATGGCGGCTCAGATTACCGGCCTTGCCAAGCTTCTGCGTATTCAGGAAATAGATATGACCGTCCTCCAGAATTTCTCTGTCGAAAGATTCATCTGAAATCACTACGCACTGATCCATGCGGACCTTATCTGCCTTCAGCTCGATCTTCTGCTTGGACTGTTCATTCAGCTGCGGAGAATCCGAAAGCCATACAAAAATGGCCTCCGGCTGTTCAGTAAACTGCTCTGAACCGTAAAAGATATCTTCAATCAGGGCAGACATGATAATCGTTTTGCCAGAACCCGTTGGTGCCTGGAGCGAAACCACCTGAGGGATCTTCAGCATGCGATAGTTATTCAGCGCCATCGCCACGCGGAGGCGCATTTCATTGACCGCCTGTTTTTGAAATGGGAATAATTCACAAATCATTCTTAGTTTCTCCCTCTGTTCACACGGAAGTGATCCAAGTAATCCCGGTAAAGCTGATACGTCTCTGTAACATTCAGATTTTTTACCATCGATTGATAATTCACTTCATAATCAGTTGCTAAGAATACGGTTTGGATTTCAGGATGTTCTGCAAGCTTTTCTGCGAAATCGGCAAATGTATTCTCGTTGATCAAAACTGCAAATTGATTTTCCGGCAAGATCAGCATATCCGGCATTTGCTCTCCGGTCAATTCCGGGCATTTTCCTTTTGCACCAGTTTTCAACCACAACGTAGGCAGCATTTCCGAAAAGCGCATACCGAGAGAAACCGCCGTCGGATCTAGGAAGCCAAGTTTGAAGAATGCTGCATTTGCCTTGAAACCGTCTGCCATATGCATCGGAGGCTCGCCACCAAGATAATCGCCCTTGAGGGGATTGCCATTTACATCTTGTCCCTTAATGGAGCAGACCGTGCGCGGCCAAGTAACATAGTGGGCGATGCCGAGTTTTTCCCATTCCGCATCGCCGGGCTGATAGCCTTTGTCTTTCAACATCTTCGCTTCATCTGCGGAGACCTCATTGTTGGTCACCATAATGCAGCGTCTGTGCCCGCCGTCCTCGGCGTTGAGCAGGTTCACGGCGTGCATAGTCGTGCCGCTACCTGCGAAAAAATCAAGAATAAGAGCATTGCGCTTGTTAGCAATTGCAAAATTGATGGCATCATGCACGGCATATAATGCTTTCGGGTAAGAGAATCTCTTTCCTATTATTGTTTGTAAATATTTGCTCCCATGTTCTGTTGCATCATGAGTTTTAATCCTCCATTGTGTTCCCGGAACAAAGACTGGATTATATTCTCCAACATCAAAAACAATAGCTCCATTTTCATTGCGTCCGGTAGTTGGTATCGTTCCATCTTCGATCTTTTTTTGCATTCCTGAAGATAGATAAGAAATGCTCACATCGCCTTTTTCATTAAATCCACTAAGGCGGACATATCCTTTACTATATGCATCCATAAGTGAATCTTGTGTGAGGTGCCAAATAACTTCCTCTCCCTTAGTATTAATTGGAAATACTACCTTTTCATTTTCTAGATGTTGAATTGTACTCAAATCGGTGCCTGCAGGCAACGAAGTACCAACGCGGATGATTTGTGTTCCCTCTGCATTTGTAAATATCGGATAAAACATGGTAGGTGTTTTTGCGTGAGGTATATTTCCCCTCACAAATGGTTGCCATCTATACCTGTTATGTTTTGTGTTATCAGCATTTCCGATGAGCCAGTCATTATTTAACGGAAGTGCTTGTGGCTCAGATTCTCCAATCCAAACATAAAAAATGTATTCATCCGTTCTTGGGAATATCTTTCTCTGCATTGACCCTTTAGGATTGATGACTGAAGAGATCATCTGCATATTAGCCTCCGGAAACATTTCCTCCAACAGGCAGCCAAGATGCAGATATTCCTTTTCATCAATAGTTACAATCAGTACAGAATCTTTGGGATTGAGTAGCTTTTTGGCAAGCTTCAGGCGCCGCTGCATGAAGGAGAGCCACTTGCTGTGACGGTAAGCATCATTGCCGTCCACATAGTCATTGTTGTATTTCCAGTCCTTTGCGCCGGTGTTGTAGGGCGGGTCAATATAGATGCAGTCCACCTTACCCGCATACAAATATTCCAGAAGCTGCAAGGCGTGATAGTTGTCCGCTTCAATCAGCGTGTGCCAAAGGCTGCTATTCGGTGCATTGCAAACTGAATCCAGCGGCTTCAGATAGGGATAGATGGATTCTCCAAATTCCGCAACACGAACGATGTCCTTCAGCTCAAAGGTGACCGCTCCATCTTTCTGTTCCGGTTTAACGCAAACAGCAGTATCGCCTTCAACCTTCAGCACAACATAGATAGCTTTGTCATCCTTGCTGTCCCGGAGCATAACATTACAGCCTCTTTTGATAGGCATATCATAGAGAGGCGTGCTTTCCGGCATATGTTCTTCAAAGACCAAGCCGAATTTCTTCTGCTTGGCCATTTTACTCACTTCTTCCTGGATTCTATTTCGAAGAGTCTCATCTTGGATCTGGCTAATTAAATCATTGATTGCAGCCATTGGTACGACCCCTTTCTTAGTTTTCTTTTGTCTTCACGTAGCGACCACTCTTGATTCTTGCGTCAGCTGGCTTTTCCGCATCCGCTGGAATCGCCCAGTATGAACCGATTTTCGTTGCTCCGGGAATTCGTCCGGCTTTACAAAGATCACTGATCCATCTTGCCGAAAGGTTCCATTTTTCCGCTGTCTGTCTAAGTGATAAATAGCCCATACAATTCTCCGATCTAATCCGAGCAAATTCTACATGTAATCGCAATAATTGCACTCCAAACCTCGCGGAAAGTCAAGCCGTGACCCGTTCCTCGTGCCCAATATTTTATGCACCTTACTAATTGGCAAGCAATGTTTCCTTGGCCAAGTCCTGCGAAAACCGCGTTATCCGATTTCGGGATAACTTGCTTGTTGGGATAATCCCAAACCCTTATCGATCATCACTTCGTGATGGCTGCGCATTCCTGCGGAACGCTGAAAAACAGGGTCCAATTAACAGCACCTTGTCTGTTATCCGAACCCTTTCCCATATCATACTTTAATGAATTTGATTTTCCCTCTGGTGTTTCTGCTCCTCCTCTTTGCGTTCCACATCATAGAGGGAAGCGATATTTCTCTGCGCGATCAGAAGCTCCTGAGCCTCATTTTTTACCTGACGGTACTCTGTGTAAGTCTGCTTTTTTGCGGTCAGGACCTCTGCATATTCTATGCTTAGTTCCTTCACCTTCGGAAGCTTCTTTACGCCCAATTCGTCAAAGGCCGCTTTGGCTGCTTTGTGAAGAGTGATTTCTTCCCAATGCGCCTCCAGAAACTTTTTGCTGTAACCAACCTTGCGGTACTCCTCATACGTTGACCGGGTCTTGGAATAGTTGATGATGTGCTTTTTCAGTGTTCCAATCTCCGCCAGGCGCTTTTCTGACTGCTGGATGGAGGTGAAAAGCGCATCTCTTTTGGCAACCTGCTGCATTACCATAACCATCGCAACGCTTGTTCGCGCCCAGGACCTTGGCATAGGACTGTGCCACCGAGGGTTTCTCGGCAAGTACGAGTTTCATAATGGGGATACCTCCTTACATAAAAATAAGCATCCCTGAGATTTCTCCTAGGGACGCTTATGTAATCATGCAAATACAGTCTTCCTAACACAACCTATGCCGGCAGAACCAAGTATGCTTCCTGCTATTGCTCCGACAACCGGATGTTTTTTGAAGATATCCACGGAGATGAAATGCTTCACGTAGATCAGGTTCGGTTTGCTAAGTCCCTGACGCTTTCGCTCGATCAGACCGACCTTTGTTTCCAGATCCGTTAACAGCTGGACGGCTTTTTTGTTTCCGCAGTTCATGTCTGCCATGATCTCTTCGATCGTACAGATGATATACATGCGGCCCTGCTCGTCGATCCAGCCGTTTTTCGCAGAAAGAGGAACCCGATCCAGTAAGATGCCGTACAGGGTTTTGGCTTCAGCAGACAGGTATTTAAACCGGTCATTCGTAAAAAGTACTTTGGGAACCCGGTAGAAGGCAAACTGTTCGGACTGGGCTCCGTAGAAATAATCAAACACTCATTGTCACCACCTGCTTTCAGGAGAATTTATCGCGCTTGAGGGGCTTCTTGCGAAACACGTTGTCCTTCTGCCCGTAGGGACATCTGGTGAACTGACACCGGCGACACTTGAAATCCGGACGATGGTAATGGCAGTGGGCACAGCTTCCGGGCTTGCTTTCAGTCGATTCTCTCTTCGAAACCTTGATCAGCTTCTCGCTTTTGCGAAAGCTCTCATCCTGCTTACTCATCTGCGCCACCTTCTTTCCGGGCACGCTTGGCTCGCAGCCAAGCCTCCAGATCCTTATAGCAGGTGACACTCACGCAGGGCTGACCCTTGGCATAACAGCAGCCTTCACATTTCTTTTCCTGCTCGGTCATCACAGCCTCGGCCAGGTAGTAGCAGTTCTGTTTTCCCAGAATGCAGCCGACCTTGCGGTTCTTCCAGAAGAAGCACATGCGGCAGGTCTCCGGCTTTTCCGCATAGTACCTGATCCCGTCGATCAGAATGGTATTGCGTCTCGCTTTTTTTCTCATCACGATATCCTCCATAAATTTTGATACGCTGCCGGGAAAGTCCCGAAACGACAAAAGCCCCGTGATGATTTTCGTCACCACAGGGCTTATGTAAGATATCTGCATTTTGTTTTCTTTGGTTCTGATTTTGTCTTAAAATGCTGTCTGAAAGCTCGTATTCTGCATACGAGTTGTATAAATATTTCCAAAATGCTAAAATAGGGGAGATATTTTAGATATCTAAAATATCTCAGCCTGAATTTCTAACGCGATTAGAAATCCGGTTCTCAAGCAATTCTTCCATCTGGTCCGAATTACAGCAGATTCTTTCCGTCCGGATCGATTTATCACAGATTTACACCCAAATACACCGGTAGAAACGGAACCTTACGCCATTTTTAGCAGATGGCCCCGATCAGGTTGTTTTCGCTCGTTAGATAAATAGCCCGTTTTTTAGCAGTTCGTCAATTGATCCTCTTTTTTATTAGCAAAAACGCGGAAGATTTCGTGAGAAACCTTCCGCGATAGTGCGCTGGCGTCCCCGATGTGATTCGAACACACGGCCTTCCGCTTAGGAGGCGGACGCTCTATCCAGCTGAGCTACGGAGACAACTATGAATTTTCCTTGATTTTACGCGGCTTTTCGCGTTCCGGTCAAGGTCCCGGTTTATATTCAGAGGCGAAAATCCATTAGAAAAATGGCCTTTTTTCTAATGGATTTTCGGCCTTTGAAGGCTGTTTTTGAAAAATTGTTCATGCCACCAATATTAGAAAAACGCTTAAATCACGATGCCATTCGAACCAAAGTTCAGATTTTTAAAAATCATTTGGCGCGTGATATCCTTTTTCTTAGGAGGCGTGTGCTCTATCCAGCTGAGCTACTGAGACAGGTAACAGTTGCTATTATACCTGTTTTCCGTCCGGATTGCAAGTGCCCGCTGCAATTCTGTGCCCGGTTTCTGATTTTACAGGATGGGCATGAACCACTCCACGGTCTCCGGCTGCGGCACCTCGCTCGCCGTATCGGCACTTAGAATTATGCGGTATTGCCTTAACATTCTGAAAGCAGCAGAAAAGGTTGGCAGCAAAAAAATCCAACCGCCCGGAAGCAGTTGGACATCTCTATAAAACGCACTTTGAAAATCGGTCACTGCCTTTGCCGATTTTGTGCGATACAGCAAAAAAGCTGCGGCAATATCTTTGCCACAGCTTTTTGGTGGGAGCTGGTGGATTCGCAAGCCACGGTCTAAAAAACAGTCCGCAGGACTGTTTTTTGCCGTCTGCGGACGGCCGACCTGTTCGAATCCTACCAGCTCCAGCACAAAAAAGGACCCGCAACCTAAGTTGCGGGTCCTTTTTGGTGGGAGCTGGTGGATTCGAACCACCGAAGCATTAAGCAGCAGATTTACAGTCTGTCCCCATTGGCCACTCGGGAAAGCTCCCATATTTTGTTTTGTGTCTGCCGTGTCACCCGGCGACGTATGTTATTATAGCAAAGGTGTTTCCAAATTGCAAGCCTTTTTTTGAATTTTTTTGAGATTTTTTCAAAAAAGTTTGTTCTGCTCGCAGCATCGTGCAAAAACTATACTTGACATCCTTTTGCGGTTAGCGTACATTTATATATAGTAGAATATATTAGCAACGGGAGGTTTTTACAATGGCGATTCGTGTTGGTATTCTGACTTCCGGCGGCGACTGCCCCGGCCTGAACGCTACCCTGCGCGGCGTGGCCAAAGCGCTGTACCACCGCATGGGCGATAAGGTCGAGATCGTCGGCATCATGAACGGCTACGACGGCCTGATCAACGGCAACTTCCGGGAGATGTCCCCGGACGAGTTCTCCGGCATTCTGACCGTGGGCGGCACCATTCTGGGCACCAAACGCACCCCGTTCAAAAAAATGCGCGTGGTCGAGGAGGACAAGGTGGACAAGGTTGCCGCGATGAAGAAAAACTACCGCGCCGCCAAACTGGACTGCCTGCTCTGCCTGGGCGGCAACGGCACCCACAAGACCGCGAACCTGCTCAGCCAGGAGGGCCTGAACATCATCGGTCTGCCCAAGACCATCGACAACGACATCTACGGCACCGACGTGACGTTCGGCTTCCACACTGCTGTGGACATCGCCACCGAGGTCATTGACCGCATCCACACCACCGCGGGCAGCCACAGCCGCGTCATGTGCATTGAGATCATGGGCAACAAAGCCGGCTGGCTGACGCTGTACTCCGGCATTGCGGGCGGCGCGGACATCATCCTGCTGCCGGAGCTGCCCTACGACATCAAGAAGGTCGCCGCTGCTGTCGAGAACCGCGCCAAGGCGGGCAAAAACTTCTCGATTTTGGCCGTGGCCGAGGGTGCCTTCTCCACCGAGGAGGCCAAGATGAAGCGCAAGGAGTGGACCGCCAAGCGCGCCGAGGCCGGTTACACCACCGCCACAGCCCGCATTGCGAAGCAGATCGAGGAGATGACCGGTGCCGAGACCCGCATCTGCGTGCCCGGCCACATGCAGCGCGGCGGCAGCCCCAGCTCCTATGACCGCGTGCTGGCCACCCAGTTCGGCTCCTACGCTGCCGGTCTCGTGGCGGACGAGCACTACGGCGTGACCGTCGCCATGGTCAACCGCCATGTGACCGCCAACCCGCTGGCCGACATTGCCGGCAAGACCCGCGGCGTGCCCGGCGACTGCGACATGCTGAACGTCGCCCGCGCCATGGGCATCAGCCTGGGCTGATTTTCCCTGCAAATCACAACCGCTCCCCTGCCATTTTCCCGGCAAGGGAGCGGTTGTTTTTATTCCAGTTATTCCAGATAAAAATCCCGCAGCGCCTTCAGCCTTGCGGCGTCAAGGCCGAATTCATCGGCAAAGTACGCCTCGTAGCTCGGGTAGCGCTGCAAAATTTCGTCGATGGCTCCTGCGCCCATCGGCTCGCTGACGCCCTCGACGGGCAGCAGCAGATCGCGCTCGGCAGCGGGCTTATCCGCCAGGAAGCGTTCAATGATTTCGCGGCGGTAGACATTGGTCAGCATATAATCGGCCAGCGCGTCCGCGCGGGAGACGCCCAGCGCCAGCAGGATCAGCATGGCCCCGATACCTGTGCGGTCCTTGCCGCAGGAGCAGTGGAACAGCACCGGCACGCGGCGGCCCTCCAACAGGGCAAACAGCGCGTGGTAGGCCGGATTGCGGAACGGCATCTCCCGGTACAGAGCGCTGAACCACTCAAAATCGTGCACCGGGCGGCCCACACTGCGCTCAAAGGCTTCCTTTTCCTGCCGCAGGCGCTCGATGCCCTGACCGGAAAAGTCCATCTCGGTGCCGTCGGCGTTGCGCATACCGCAGACGCGCTGGTAGTGCGCCCCCGGAACTGCCGGATCGGGGTGCGCAGCGCTCTCCCCTGCACTGCGCAGGTCCAATATTTCCCGCAGACCCAGCGACGCCAGCCGTGCGTGGTCGGCCTCGCTTTTCAGCAGATCAAGGTTGCCGCCGCGGTAGAGCAGACCGTATTTTACCTGCCGCCCATCCGCCGCGCGGTAGCCGCCCAGCTCACGAAAGTTATTTGCGCCCTCAAATTTTATCTCAGCACCCGGGGAAAACACGACCTGCATGAAACGTCTCCTTTTGTGTTTTTTGTCATTATACCATGGTTCCAAACAGACGGCAAGGCCGCCCCCATCGCACGGGGGCGGCCTTGTACCGTTTTCTTATTTATTCCTCGACGTACTCCTTTTTCAGCAGGCTCAGGATCACAGCGCCGACGACGCTGCCGACGATCAGGGCAACTACGTAGAGCAGTGCGTGGTCAACCACCGGGAATACGAAGATACCGCCGTGGGGTGCGCGCAGGGCGCAGCCGAACACCATGGAAAGCGAACCGGCCAGCGCGGAGCCGATGATGCAGCTGGGCAGGACGCGCAGCGGGTCAGCGGCAGCATACGGGATCGCGCCCTCGGTGACAAAGCAGAGGCCCATAACGTAGTTCACGATGCCGTTGCGGCGCTCGTCGGGGCTCCACTTTTTGGGGCAAAAGGTCGTAGACAGGGCAATCGCAATCGGGGGCACCATGCCGCCGACCATGACCGCGGCCATAACCCCGTAGTTGCCGGAGGCCAGCGCCGCCGTGCCAAAGACGTAGGCCGCCTTGTTGAAGGGGCCGCCCATATCAATGCTCATCATGCCGGCAACGATTGCGCCCAGCAGGATCTTGGACGTGCCGCCCATGGCGTTCAGCCAGTCGGTCATTGCCGTGTTGATGATGCCCATAACCGGGTTGATGCCGCACATGACCGCACCAATAATGAGGATGCCGCCCAGCGGATAGATCAGCATCGGGCGGATGCCGTTGAGGCTGGCAGGCAGCTTCTCGGTGATCTTCTTGAGGAACTGCACGATGTAGCCCGCGGCAAAGCCCGCCAGCAGCGCCGCCAGGAAGCCGCCGGAGATGCCGGTGGTCTCACCGTGGGCAAGGCCGGCAAAGTTCGTACCGCTCATGGCCAGCACGCCGCCCGCAAAGCCGACGGCCAGACCCGGACGGTCCGCAATAGACATGGCGATAAAGCCTGCAAGGATCGGCAGCATATAACCGAACGCCGCACTGCCGACGGTCTTAAAGAACGCCGCCACCGGCGTGTTCATGCCGAAGTTGGACGGGTCAATCGCGTAATCGTCCAGCAGGAAGGCCAGCGCGATCATGATGCCGCCGCCCACGACGAAGGGCAGCATGTGCGATACACCGTTCATCAGGTGCTTGTACAGGCTGTGGCCAAAGCTGTCGCTTGCGCCGCCCGCGGCCTGCCGGGTCTTGGCCCCGGCCTCGGCGTGGTAGACGGGAGTTTCACCGTGGGCAATTTTCTTGATCAGCTCCTCCGGCTTGTGGATGCCATCGTCCACGCGGGCAAACAGCACCGGCTTGCCGTCGAAGCGGGCGGTCTCGACGTTCTTGTCCGCCGCAATGATGATGCCGTCACAGGCGGCGATCTCCTCGGGGGTCAGCACATTCTTGGCTCCGTCGGAGCCGTTCGTCTCGACCTTGGTTGGCAGACCGAGCTTGTCGCCCATCTTGGTCAGGGCCTCAGCGGCCATGTAGGTGTGGGCAATGCCGTTGGGGCAGGCCGTGACGGCCAGCACACGGTAGCCGTTCCGGGGGATTTCCTGTTGGGTGAAGCTCTCCTCGCCAAATTGGGCATCCTCCTGGGCGTCGATGGCGTCGAGAAATTCGGCGGGCGTCTTGGCGGCGCGCAGCTTTTCGACGAAGTCGTCGTTCATCAGCATCTGCATCATACGGGCCAGCATGTCAATGTGCAGACTGCCATTCTCCGGCGCGGCAATCGCAAACAGCAGGTCGGTTTTGCCGTCGTCATCGGCGTTGTACTGGACCGGGGTGCTCAGCCGCAGCGCCGCCAGGCTGGGGCGGGTCACGCAGGCTGTGCGGGCGTGGGGCACCGTGATGCCGTTGTCCACGTAGGTGGATGCCTCGGCCTCGCGGGCGTAGAGGGCCTTTTTGTAGGCGTCCTTATCGGTGATATTTCCGTGGGTCGCCTGCAGATCAACGAGCTTGTCAAGGATGGCGGCCTGATCCGGGGCAGCGACATCCAGCGCGATGGACTGCGCAGTGAACAGTTCCGTGATACGCATAGGACAGTTCTCCTTCAATTATAATGTATGTTTGTATAGGGGCGAACGGCCCCGGAGGGGTCAAGACCCCCTCCCTACAAACTGAGGTTTATGGGTGCCTTGTAGGGAGCGGTCTTGACCGCTCCGCAAAAGCCGCTTACTCCATCGTCTTGAGCAGCTTATCAATATCCGCCTTCGTCGCCAGACCCAGGCTGAACGCGGTGGCGCTGCCGCAGGCAGTGCCCAGGCGGAGGGCGGCCTCATAATCGCCGCCGCTCTGCTGGTAACCGGCCACAAAGCCAGCCACCATGCTGTCGCCCGCGCCGACACTGTTGACGACCTTGCCCCTGGGGCAGCCGATGCGGTAGACCGTGCCGTGCTCATCCAGCAGCAGCGCACCGTCGCCCGCCATGCTGACCAGCACATTGCGCGCGCCCTTGTCCTGCATCATGTGGGCAGCAGCGGCAATTTCCTTATCATTCGTCAGCCTGACGCCCGTGATCTCGCTCAGCTCGTGGTTGTTCGGCTTGATGAGGAACGGCTTGTAGGGCAGCACGTTCACGAGCAAATCGCGCGTGGCATCGACCACGGCGCGGATGCCGCGGCCCTCTAACCGGGCCAGCAGCCTCTCATAGGTCGTCTGGGCCAGGCTGGCCGGAATGCTGCCCGCCAGCACCAGAATGTCATCCTTTTGCAGGGCGTCGAGCTTTTGCTCCAGCGCCTGCATGGCGGCTTCCGGGATGTCGGGGCCCGCGCCGTTGAGCTCGGTCTCCTGCCCGGCCTTAATCTTGACGTTGATGCGGGTCATACCGTGGTCGAGGTGGACGAAATCGGTTTTCAGGCCCTGCGCAGCCAGGCCGCGCTCCAGCCAGGCGCCGGTCTCGCCCGCCACAAAGCCGAGGGCGACGCTCTCGCAACCGAGCTGGGCCAGCACGCCGGACACATTGATGCCCTTGCCGCCCAGCACGCAGTCCTCGCCCCTGGCGCGGTTGACGTCGCCCACCTGCAGCTCACGGTCCAGCCGCACAACGTAATCAATCGCCGGGTTGAATGTCACTGTGTAGATCATTGCTCTGTCTCCTTTACCAGTGTCAGCTGTCTGTATTTTGGGTCAGGGCAGCGGTTCGTCAGGATCGCGCCGCTGTAAATCTCCCCGATGACGGCCGGATAGACCCGGCCGAATTTGCTGTCATCCACCAGATACCAGGTCTCCCGCGCGCGGCGGACGGCAACGGCCTTGACGGCGGCCTCCTCCGGGTCGGGCGTTGTGAATCCGACGTTCAGCGCCACGCCGTTGGCCCCGATGAACGCCTTGGTGAAATTGAACTGCTGCAGCGCCGTGATGGCCGCCGCACCGATGATGGCCTCTGTCCGGGGGCGCAGCAGACCGCCCGGCACGCAGACGTGGCAGCTTTTTTGTGCCAGCAGCCGCGCGTGGGCGATGCCGTTGGTGACGTAGTGGGCCTCCAGCGCGGGGCCGCTCAGCGCCCGGACCATGGCCAGCGTGGTTGTACCGGCGTCGATGTAGATGAAATCCTCCGCCCGGATCAGGTCTGCCGCGGCCTGCGCGATGCTGCGCTTCTGCCCGACGGCAAGCGCCTCCTTGGCGGCCATCGTCGGCTCATCGGCCAAAAACTGGCCGTCCGGCAGGGTCGCCCCGCCGTGGACCTTATTCAAACGGCCCTGCCGCGCCAGCTCGGTCAGGTCGCGGCGGATCGTGGATTCACTGGCGTTAAGTGCCTCGCACAGCTCCTGCACGGTGGCGGTGCGTTTTTCCGCCAGCAGGTTCAGGATCAGGGCAAAGCGTTCCTCGGCTAACATAGGGGTTTGCTCCTTTCCCGGTCTTTGTTTGACCGATTTTGGTGTTTTGTGGATGTTTCTGATTGGCTGTAGCTTTATTATAGCAGATTATCCGTCAAAATCAATCAGTTTCGGTCATTTTCACTCACCAAAAATGAAGGGTAGTTTTTGTGCAGGATGTACAAAACAAAAAAGGCTTCCCCCTCGGGGGAAGCTGTCACCGAAGGTGACTGATGAGGGGCGAGTTTGCGCAGCAACCCTTTTACGGGCAATCACGGCAAGCTCGCCCCTCATCCGGCCTACGGCCACCTTCCCCCAAGGGGGAAGGCATGATACGTTTCAGATAAATTTCCCCGTCCTGCTCTCCGGGTTCCGCTTCACCTCGGCGGGGGTTCCGCAGGCAACGACACGCCCGCCCTCCTCACCGCCGCCGGGTCCCATGTCGATGAGATAGTCCGCGCTGCGGATGACGTCGAGGTCATGCTCAATGACGATGACCGTCGCGCCGTTTTCGATTAGGGTTCGGAACACGCCCAGCAGCGTGCGCACGTCCAGCGGGTGCAGGCCGATGGTCGGCTCGTCAAAGACAAACACTGTGTCATGCTGGGCCCTGCCCATCTCGCTGGCCAGCTTCAGCCGCTGTGCCTCGCCGCCGGACAGGCTCGGCGTTTCCTCGCCCAGCGTCAGGTAGCCAAGGCCCAGATCCTGCAGCACTTTTAAGCGCTGTGTCACCAATTTCAAGTCTGTACAGACGGTCAGCGCCGTGTTGATGTCCATGTCCATGAGCTGCGGCAACGTACAGGTCCCGCCGTGCCTGTTCTCGTGCCGCACGGCGTCGGCGTCGCGGCTGTAGCGGGAGCCGCGGCACCCGGTACAGGGAATTTCCACATCGGGCAAAAACTGCACGTCCAGACTGATGACGCCGGTGCCGTCACAGACCGGGCAGCGCAGCTTGCCTGTGTTGTAGGAGAAGTCGCCCGCCTTGTAGCCCAGCCGTTTGGCATCGGGCGTGCGGGCAAAAACCTTGCGCAGCTCATCGTGTACATTAGCGTAGGTCGCCACGGTGGAGCGCACGTTGATGCCAATCGGCGTTGCATCGATGAGCTTTACCTGCGCGATGCCGTCGGCCTCTACGGCCCTTACGTGGGGCGGCAGCGGCTTGCCCGCCGTCTGCGCCGCCAGCGCCGGGACAAGGCTTTCCAGAATCAGCGTCGTCTTGCCGGAGCCGGACACACCCGTGACAACGGTCAGCCGCCCCTTGGGAATGTCCACCTCCAGCGGCTTGACCGTATGGATGGCGTCCGTCGAAAGATGGATGCGCCCCTCAGCAAACAGCTCCGCCGCCGGGCGGTTCCGGGGCGCAGCACTCCCCTGCCCGCCCAGAAACGGGCCGATTTGGGACGCCGGGTTCCCGGCCAGGTCGGCCACCGTGCCCTCGGCAATGACGTGCCCGCCGCCCGCACCGGCCTCGGGGCCCATCTCGATGAGCCAGTCCGACTCCGCCAGCACCTGTGTGTCGTGATCAACGAGCACCACCGAGTTGCCGTCGGCGATCAGGTCGTGCATGACGCCGTTCAGGCCGATGATGTTGGAGGGGTGCAGCCCGATGGACGGCTCGTCCAGCACGTACAAAACGCCCGTGGTGCGGTTGCGCACGGCGCGGGCCAGCTGCATCCGCTGGCGCTCACCGGTGGAAAGCGTTGACGACGCGCGGTCCAGCGTCAGGTAGCCGAGCCCCAGATCCAGCAGCCGACGTGCGGTCTCGCGGAACGAGGCGCAGATGCTCTCGGCCATGGGGCGCATCTCGGGCGGCAGGCTGGCGGGCACGCCGTCCACCCAGCCGCAGAGTGCTGTCAGCGTCATCCTGCACGCCTCATCCAGCCCGATGCCCCGCAGCCGCGGCGCACGGGCGGCCTCTGACAGGCGCGAGCCGCGGCAGTCCGGGCAGGTATCCACGCGCAGGAATTTTTCCACCCGCTTCATGCCCTTCTCGTCCTTGACCTTGGCCAGGGCGTTCTCCACCGTGTAGACCGCATTGTAATAGGTAAAGTCCAGTTCCCCGGCCTCGGGCGTGCTTTTGGCTTTGTAGAAGATATGCTTTTTCTCCGCCGGGCCGTTGAAAACGATGTCTCTTTCCTTGTCGGTCAGTTCACGGAACGGCACATTGGTGCGCACGCCCATGGCGCGGCAGACGTCGGTCATGAGCGACCACATCAGGCTGTTCCACGGCGCGACGGCCCCGTCGTCAATGCTGATGCTCTCGTCAGGCACAAGCGTGGCACGGTCCACGGTGCGGACCAGGCCCGTGCCGTCGCAGGTGCGGCAGGCGCCCTGGCTGTTGAAGGCCAGCTCCTCCGCCGACGGCGCACGCACAAGTGCGCCGCATTCCGGGCAATAAATCGGCTGCTCGGCGGCGACGTTCAGCGTTGGCGGCACGTAATGGCCGTTGGGGCAGCGGTGGCTGGCCAGGCGGGAGAACATGAGCCGCAGACTGTTCAGCAGCTCGGTACCCGTGCCGAAGGTGCTGCGGATGCCCGGCACACCGGGCCGCTGGTGCAGCGCCAGCGCGGCGGGGACGTAAAGCACCTCATCCACCTGTGCCTTGGCGGCCTGGGTCATGCGGCGGCGGGTGTAGGTGGACAGCGCGTCAAGGTAGCGGCGCGAGCCCTCGGCATACAGCACGCCGAGGGCCAGCGACGATTTGCCCGACCCGGACACGCCCGCAATGCCGACGATTTTGTTTAAGGGGACATCGACGTCGATGTTTTTCAGGTTGTGTACCCGCGCACCGCGGATTTTTATTGCGTCAATCATAGTACCTCACACAAACAGCTCGATCACAAACACCAGCACACAGCAAATGACCGGCACAGGGAAAAGCCCTGCATCCCCACGCAGAACACCTTGCGGCAGCCCTATAGCTTCCCTGTGTTTCATTATAGCGCAGGCACAGGGCAAAAGAAAGAGCGGGCCGCAAAAATGTTGCGTGCCGCTGCAATCTTGACGCCCGCTCCCTCGTACTTTACAATGAATACGAAAGGGGTTTTTACCATGTCCCGTGATTCCATCAAGATGGTTGCCATGCTCACCATGCTTATCAACCACATTGCGAACGTCTTTCTGCCCGCCGGGCAGCCGCTGACAAATCTGTGCCTCTGCATCGGCTACTTTACCGCCGTGACGATGTGCTTTTTTCTCGTCGAAGGCTACGGCTGCACCCGCTCCAAACGCCGCTACGCCGGGCGGCTGCTGGGGTTTGCCGTGCTGGCGCAGCTGCCGTATCAGCTGGCCTTTCCGGCAAACGGCATCGCCGGGTTTGTGCAGTTCAACATGCTGTTCACGCTGCTGCTCTGCTTTCTGGTGCTGCTGGTGCAGGAGAAGATCCGGGACCGCGTGCTGCGCGGCGTCTGCATCGTGCTATTGATCTGCGCATCGCTGTTCTGTGACTGGGCGCTGCTGGCCCCGGTGTTCACGCTGCTGTTTGCCTGGGCCGGGGGGAACCGAACGCGGCAGAAAGCCGCGTTCGGCGCGGCGGCGCTGCTCTACGGCGGCATGGCCGGGTTGGGCAGCGGGCAGATGTGGGAGGCCGTTGGCTGCGCTGTGCCGATCCTTGTCTCCGCGTTTGTGATCCTGTACCTGTACAACGGCCGGCGCGCCGCCCGCGGGCGCACGTTTTACAAGTGGTTCTTCTATGCCTTCTACCCCGCGCACCTGCTGGTGCTGGGGCTGCTCCGGCTGGCTGTATGATTTTTGCCGCGCCGGGACTTGACGCCCGCACCGCTTGTGTATTATAATGGATAAGTTATAAGAACGAGGTGTTGCGCAGTTGGTAGCGCGCGTGGTTTGGGACCACGAGGCCGCAGGTTCGAGTCCTGTCACCTC
>ERZ773169.1266-NODE-1266-length-23376-cov-7.815188_pt1 | contig 23376 bp, 27 predicted proteins | sample MGYA00580536_ERZ773169 | MGnify/ENA primary metagenome ERZ773169 (study PRJEB29015, sample SAMEA2737814) | human gut metagenome | biome: human gut; feature: human-associated habitat; material: faeces | place: China | collected 2012 ... | reverse complement strand
TGCTGGCATGGAATCAGGGCATCGGCTTTTTCAGCAGCGAGATCGGCCCCTCGGCACTGTTTCAGGCGTACAAGCTCATTAAAAACGGCGAAAAGCAGGGCAAGTCCCGGGAGGACATCTGCAGCGCGCTGCGCGAGAAATTTGGAGAGAAGAACCCGGAAATGCAGGTTCTGAACTAAAAAGCAGAAGGAGACGAACGACAATGGATAACAGGATGTTTTGTTTTCAGTGCGAGCAGACGGCAGGCTGCGCTGGTTGTACTGGAAAAGCCGGCGTCTGCGGCAAAACCACTGAGGTGGCGCAGCTTCAGGACGAGCTGACCGGCGCACTCATTGGTCTGGCACGTGCCGCTGACGGCGATACGCTGGCAACGCCAAATACATGGCGGCTGATGGTCGAGGGACTGTTCACCACCGTCACCAATGTGAACTTTAACGAAAGGACTATCCGGGAGTTGATTGACCGGGTATATGCGGAAAAGGCACGGCTGGTGCCCAACTGCTATAGCTGCACCTCCCGCTGTGGGCGGAACGACGACTATGACATGCGCCTACTTTGGAGCGCACAGGAGGATGTGCGCAGTCTCAAATCCCTGATCCTTTTCGGTGTGCGTGGCATGGCGGCGTATGCCCATCACGCCATGGTACTGGGCTATGCCGACGAGGAAGTGAACCGCTTTTTCGCCAAGGCTCTTTTTGCCGTGGGCGAGGACTGGGGCATGGATGAGCTGCTGCCCATCGTCATGGAGGTGGGCGAGAAAAACCTCAAGTGCATGGCGCTGCTGGACAGGGCCAACACCGAGAGCTACGGCACACCTGTGCCCGTCACCGTACCTCTGACCGTGGAGAAGGGGCCGTTCATCGTCATCACCGGCCACGATCTCCACGACCTGAAGCTGCTTCTGGAGCAGACCGAGGGCAAAGGCGTCAATGTCTATACCCACGGCGAAATGCTGCCTGCCCACGGCTATCCGGAGCTGAAGAAATACCCGCACCTCAAGGGTAACTTCGGCACGGCGTGGCAGAACCAGCAGAAGGAGTTTGCAGACATCCCCGCACCGGTGCTGTTCACCACCAACTGTCTGATGCCGCCGCGCCCCGGCTATGCAGACCGTGTGTTCACCACGGCGCTGGTATCCTATCCTGAAATCACCCACATAGGCGAAGATAAGGATTTCTCCCCCGTCATCGAAAAGGCACTGGCGCTGGGTGGCTACAACGAGGACAAGCCGTTCACCGGCATCAATGGCGGCGGCACGGTCATGACCGGCTTCGGCCATGGCGCGGTGCTTGGCGTGGCGGATCAGGTGATCGAGGCAGTAAAGAGCGGTGCCATCCGGCACTTTTTCCTGGTCGGCGGCTGTGACGGAGCCCGCCCCGGACGGAACTACTACACCGAGTTTGTCAAGCAGACGCCTGCCGACACTGTGGTGCTGACGCTGGCCTGCGGAAAATACCGCTTCAACGACCTTGACCTCGGGACCATTGGCGGCCTGCCTCGGTTGATGGATGTAGGACAGTGTAACGACGCCTACGGGGCCGTTAGAATTGCGCTGGCCTTGGCGGATGCCTTTGGCTGCGGGGTCAACGACCTGCCCCTGTCTCTGGTGCTCTCGTGGTATGAGCAGAAGGCGGTGTGTATCCTGCTGACGCTGCTGTATCTGGGTATCAAAAATATCCGTCTCGGCCCCACCCTGCCGGCGTTTATCTCTCCCAATGTGCTGAACTATCTCGTGGAGAACTTCCATATTGCTCCGGTCACCACCCCAGAGGAGGATCTGAAGACGCTGCTGAAGCGTTGACAAAGTGCAGCGCGGCTGTAGAGAGGCAACTTTCTACAGCTGCGTTTTTATGCTTCAGGTACAGGGCAGGACCCGGAATCTAAAGAAACACGACCACTTGCCGGAGCGTCATGAAGCGAAAATCGGCTGTATTGTAAGCATAGTTCCGGGTGGAAAGCCAGCGGGAAAATGATACAACACCAACAGAAGACGAGGTTTCTTTCGTTGCCTGAAATTAGAGACTGAAGTTGCTCTGGACACAGCGTAGGAACCACATAATAGTACGGCTTAGGCCGAAGGAGGCACCGACATGAATGTAAAAGATAAGGAATATGAAGATAGAACAAAAGAAGAAAGACGCCTCAGAATGGAAGCAAAAAATGAGGCGATCCGCAAGGAAGACATGGCAAAATCTGTCATTTTAAGTCTGCTTCTTTATCATAAAGCATTGGCGTTCAGCTTTTCAAATTCTACGTAGGCTACGGCAAAGGCACAGACCTGCCGTGTGCAGCTGGGGGTGGTATCCTTGAGATAGAAATGTGGTTATTTTTCTCGAAAGAGCGAAACAGAGTTTAATAAAATCGATATTCCTACACATACCCACAGAGCCTTGCTCATGGTTGGCATGATATCCATCAAGCCTCCCCAATCTTCATTTAGCACACGCATCGCTCCGTCTGAATAAAACGAACATACGGTCAAGGCAGTGAACGATAGGGCTGCGAATCTAAACCACTTTTCATTCTTATTTTTAAAAGAGTAAATCAGATTGAAGCCTGTAAAAATCATCGCAGAAATTCCGAAAAACAGCCACATATATATGATCTCCTTAATCTCACATACCCTGCGCTCTTTTGAGGCAAGGCCCGCAATCGTATCGCTTACGGACAGGAACTGTCGATGAGAGGATCATCCGCAGCCCTTTACCGATTCTCCGCCAGATACTCCTCCGCATAGTGGACGGCTACCGCGCCGTCCGCCACGGCGGTGACCACCTGCCGCAGCGCCTTGGTGCGCACGTCGCCCACGGCGAACACGCCGGGAAGATTCGTGCGGGTGGATTCGTCTGCCACGATATAGCCGGACTTATCCAGCACCAGCTCGCTTCGGAACAGCTCCGTGGCCGGGGCGCGTCCCACGCTGATGAACACGCCGTCACAGGCAAGGTCATGTTCCTCACCCGTCAGGACATTCTTCAAACGAAGCCCCGTCAGGCGGTTGTCGTGCAGCAGAGCGGAAACGATGCTATTCCAGCAGAATTCTACATTGGGCGCTGCCATCAGCGGCGCATGGTATACCTTGGTAGCCCGCAGGCTGTCCCGGCGGTGGATGAGATAGACCTTTTTTGCGATGCGGGACAGGGTCAGGGCATCCGCCGCGGCGGAGTTGCCGCCGCCCACCACTGCCACGGTCTTGCCACGATATGGCGCGCCGTCGCAGGCGGCGCAGTAGTGAACGCCCTTGCCGACGAGCGCTTCCTCGCCGGGAACGCCCAAGGGACGGGGCAACGCGCCGGTGGCGATGACCACCGTGCACCCCTGAAAGACGCCCTCGCTGGTCTCCAATGTCTTGATCTTCCCGGAAAGACTTACTTTGTACACCTCCGCCAGCTCCGTCACCGCGCCGAAGCGCTCGGCGCTTTGCTGCATTTTTTCGCCCAGCGTAAAGCCGTCGATGCCGTCCTCAAAGCCGGGATAGTTGTCGATCTGCTCCGTCAGCGCCATCTGCCCGCCTGCGGAGAGCTTTTCCAGCACCAGTACAGAAAGCCCGCTTCTGGCGGCGTACAGGGCGGCGGTGTATCCGGCGGGACCGCCGCCGATGACGATCATATCATAGATCTGCTCCATAATCGTGTCCTCACTGCGCCAGCGTTTCCTTGATAAATGCCTCGATGGCGGCCTTGGAACCGGGGGCGACAATGGAGCCGATCACCTCGCCGCCCTTAAAGAGCATCAGCGTGGGGATGGTGTCGATGCCGAAACGCTGGATGAGCTGCGGCTCCTCGTCGTAGTTGATCTTGCCGGTAATGAGCGTGTCTGCGTACTGCTCGCCCACCTTGTCGAAAGCCGGGGCAATACGGCGGCAGTAGGGGCACCACTGGGCCCAGAAATCCACCAGCACGGGTTTGTCCGCGTGCAGGACGTCATTTTCAAAGCTGTTGGTCGTAATGGTAAGCATCGTAAAATCCTCCTATTTCTGTGTAAAAAGCTGTGTTTCAATATCCGTGATGGTAATTTGCGCCAGATAGGCGGCGCACTGTTCATTCATCTGCCGGTAGAGCGCGTCCATCACGCCCGCCATGCCGGAGCAGATGGCGCAGTCCCGGTCAATATCACCGCTGTGCCACGCACAGTCCACAAAGCGGGTGTTTACCGCCTCCGCCACCTGCCGTAGGGTCAGCGCCGCCGGGTCTGCCGTCAGGCGATAGCCGCCGTCCAAGCCCTCCCGGGTCTCCACCATCCCCGCCTTTTTCAGCCCCGCCAGCACCCGGCGAACGCGGGTGGGGTTGGTGCAGATGTTCTCCGCCAGCGCCTCGCTGCTGAGAGAGCGTCCGCTGTGGCTCAGGCAGACCAGCGCGTGAACCGCCAGATTAAAAGAACTGTCCACAACTAGCCCTCCTTCACAAGCTCGTAGGGCCAGTCGATGACGCCGCCGAAGTCGTAGACGTTCTGATACCCCAACGCCAGCAGCTTTTGGGCGGCGTCCTTGCTGCGGCGGCCGCTGCGGCAGTAGATCAGCAGCGTCGCCTCCTTATCGCGCAGAGCCTCGGGCATTTCGCTCCCGATGCTCTCGTTGGGAACAAGGACGGCGTTTTCAATATGCCCGGCGTCGTATTCCTCCTGGGTGCGGACGTCCACCACCACGACCTCCTGCGAGGCCATCATCTCATAGGCTTCCTCAGCGCTGATCTTATGATACGCCGCCTTGTTTGCCATGTCCTCCGCCGTGTCCGCTTTTGCCTTGGATAGTGCACAGCCGCTCAGCAGCGCAAGTGAGGCGGCAAGTGCCGCAAAAAGTAATATCTGACGCATAATTAACCTCCAATGCAACTGTGTTTGCTGGTGATACAGTTTATACTGTGACTATAACAGGTACAGTTCGGCGTGTCAAGCTTTTTCGCCATTTTTCAGCGGAAGCCCTCCATAGCTGTTGACAACAGGGTGAATATGCGTATAATGAAAAACGAGAATAAGAATAGTTCTTGCTTTTGGAGGGGTGCAGTATGCCGAAATACGCAGAGGAGATATTGGCCGCCGTCACGGAGCTGCAGCGGCATCCCACTGCGGAGCAGGTGTTCCTGGAGATGAAAAAGGAGCACCCCAGCATCGCTCTGGGTACGGTATATAAGCACCTGAACGGTTTGGCGGAGGAGGGGCTTTTGCTCCGCATCACCGAGCCGGGTTCGCCGGACCGGTACGACCGGACGGAACGGCACGATCACCTGATTTGCAGCCGGTGCGGGAAAATCACGGACGTTCGCCTGCCGGATATGCAGGAGCGGATCCAGAAGGCACTGGGGCAGAAGATCCTCTCCTACGACCTTAGGATCCGGTACATCTGCCCCGCTTGCCGGGAGCAAAAAAAAGACAATATTATGGAGGAGAAGCATCATGAACGCTAATGTATCGAAGCTGCTCAACGAGCAAATCAACAAGGAGTTCTACTCCGCCTATCTGTATCTGGACTTTGCCAATTACTACGCCTCCGTGGGCTTAGACGGCTTTGAGAACTGGTACCGGGTGCAGGCGCAGGAGGAGCGGGATCACGCCATGCTGTTTTATCAGTATTTGCAGAATAACGGCGAGGGCGTTACATTTGAGGCTGTCGCAAAGCCGGAGTGGGAACGAGGCGATCACATGACCCCGCTGAAAAAGGCGCTGGAGCATGAGAAGTTGGTTACCGCCAGCATCGACGCCATCTACGCCGCCGCATACGAGGCCAAGGACTTCCGCGCCATGCAGATGCTGGACTGGTTCATTAAGGAGCAGGGCGAGGAGGAGAAGAACGCTGCCGACCTCATCACTAAGATGGAGCTGTTCGGCGGTGACAGCAAGGGGCTGTATATGCTCAACAGCGAGCTGAAGGCCCGGGTCTACACCGCGCCCTCGCTGGTGTTGTAAAAGAGAAGATGAGCGTATTTGCAAATATGACCCCGGTAGACTGGGCCGTGATGATAGCGGTGCTTGCCTTGATAGGTGGAGCCTACTGGCTCATCGAGGATTCCCGAAAAAAAGGAGCGAAGGCGGGCGGCAAGCTCTGCGGCGGCTGTCCGCATTATTGCAGGATGGGCAGGAATTGCGATGGGACGCCTAAGGAACAGGCAGGCGCGACGGAGAATGCCAAGGAAGATCCGGAGCTGCCTGATGAGAACGGATAATGGCGGACAGCATGCTTTTTAACCTGCTTCTCAATATAGGGCTTCTCGTTCTGATCGCTACCATGCTGACCAATCTGCCACCGGTGAGGGCCCTCCTGCTGGAGGAAAAGCAGACATTCCGCAGTCGGCTTTGGCTTTCCCTGATTTTTGGCATGGTCAGCATTTGCTCCACCTATATCGGGGTGCCTATTCAGGGCGCAATCGTTAACACCCGCGTCATCGGCGTGATGGCTGCGGGGCTTTTGGGCGGCCCGTACGTGGGCGTCGGAGCCGCCCTGATCGGAGGGATCCATCGATATCTTTTCGACATCGGCGGCTTTACTGCGGTAAGCTGCGCCCTGTCTACCATAATGGAGGGCGCCATAGGGGCTGCGTTTTCCCGCAAATTCAAGGCGGGGGAAATCGGAGGCGGGGAGCTGTTTTTGCTCACGGCGGTGGCTGAGATGGGGCAGATGGCCATCATCCTTTTGGTGGCGAGGCCATACTCGGCGGCGATCGCGCTGGTGGAGAAGATAGCCCTTCCCATGATACTGATGAATTCTTTTGGCATGATGGTATTTATCGGGGTCTTCAACCGTATTTTTCTGGTGGAGGAAAGCCTGTACGGTGAGAAAATGAGGATAGCCCTTGCCATTGCGGAAAAAAGCCTGCCACATTTAAGAAACGGACTGCACAGCAGGGAGGATATGGCGGAGGCGGTGAGGATAATCCACCGCTCCACCGACTGCGAGGCGGTCATGATAACTGACGCTAAGGAGGTGCTGGCAAAGGTCGGCGGAGGGGGCGAATTTGAGGCGCTCGAGCATTGCCCGCTCATCGCGCCCATACCCGACTCAATCCGGACGGGAAATGCGCTGATGGAGATATATACCGCCCAAGGCGATCAGCGGGAGATCTTCTGTCCGGCGCTGGAGGGTAATGTGGTGATCGCCGCGCCGCTCGTGGAGCAGGACAAGGTGGTGGGCTCACTGGCTATCATCGTGAAAAAGCGTTGGCATGGCTATAAGCCCCACCTGATAATCGTCACGGAGCTGGCCCGGCTTTTTTCTACCCAGCTTGAGCTTTCGGATCTGGATTATCAGAGGCGGCTGAGAAAGCGAGCCGAGCTTAGGGCCCTGCAAAATCAGGTCAACCCGCATTTTCTGTACAACATATTGAACACCATATCCAGCGTATGCCGCGAAAACCCGGACAGAGCCAGAGAGCTGCTTTTGACCCTGTCCTTATACTACAGGCAGACCCTGGAGAATGAACAATACATGATACGCCTTTCCACAGAGCTATATCAGGTAATGAACTATCTCAAGCTGGAGCAGGCCCGCTTTGAAGAAAAGCTGGCTGTGGAATTTGATATTGAGGAGGAGCTGGATTGCGTCCTGCCCTCTTTTATCCTGCAGCCTCTTGTGGAAAATGCGGTGCGCTATGGCGTGGATAAAAGGGGCTTCCGCATTATAAACATCAGCGCGGAGACAAAGGAGGATGCGGCGGTCATCGCTGTGACGGATCATGGCTCCGGCATACCCGACGAGGTGGTACGGAGCTTAAAGGCAGGGCAAGGCAAGGGCGTTGGCCTGCTCAATGTGCATAAGCGGCTGCAAAGCCTTTACGGAGAGGAAGGGGGATTACAGATCACCGTTACAGAAAATGGCTCCCGGGTGGCTTTTCGCATCCCCTTGGGGAAGATCGAGGATCTTGGGGAGCCTGCGGCGATTTCGGCGCAGGGACGGGCGGTTTGAGGCAAAGCATGGGTATGAAGGATGAACGGGGGAGAAAGCGTATGAAAATTGCGGTGATAGACGACGAGCGCTCCGCCAGAAACGAATTGATATATCAGATACTGCATACGATGCCGGAGAGCGAGATATCAGAGGCGGACAGCGGAAGCAGCGCGCTTGCGCTGATGAGCGAGAATGACTTTGATATATTGTTCGTGGATATCGGGTTAAACGATATGGAGGGCACGACGTTAGCCGCCGCGGCAAGAAAGCTGCTGCCCGCCGCCCAGATAGTCTTTGCCACGGCTTATTCCCAATACGGGGTAAGGGCCTTTGAGCTGGGGGTAAACAATTACCTGCTAAAGCCCTTTGACCCGGCGAGGGTGCATACCGTGCTGGAAAAGTGCCGCAGGGAACTGGAGGGCGAGGCTGCTAAAGCAGCGGATACGCGGCAGGGCAGGGAACAGCTCCATACCTCGCGCCGCCTGCCGGTGAACATCAACAGGACTATCGTGCTGCTGGATATTGACCAGATCGTATATATCGAAACCCTGGGACGGGGATGCGTTATCCACACCACCCGCAAGGATTACGTTGAAAACGCGCTGCTGGGAGAATACGAAAAGAAGCTCGCCGGCAGCGGCTTTTGCCGGATACATAAGAGCTTTCTGGTCAATTTGAGCTACATAAGCGAGATCCTCCCCTGGGCCAATAATGGATTTGCCCTTAAAATGCAGGGCTATGAGCAAAATATACTGCCCGTGAGCAGGGAAAAGATAAAAACCCTGCGTCAGCTTTGGGATTTCTAAAGAGACGCTTTGAGCCGGCAGCCGATGTGCTGGCTCCGTTTATGCCGCGCATTTTACACTTTACACAGCGCAATATACACTTGGCGCAAATAAGCTTCCCTTAACTTTTCTTTTATGTATAATACAAAATACCCAAAACCTCGGATAAACGGAAGATGGAACCGTACAAAAAGAAAATAAGGAGGGAAAAAGAATGATTAGCTTTTTTGTATGTCTTGTGGTTTTGATCGTAGGCTTTTTCACTTATGGGAAAATAGCGGAGAAGGTTTTTGGCTCCGATGACAGGACGCCGCCTTCCCTTGCCATGACGGACGGCGCGGACTATGTGCCTATGAGCACGCCGAGGGTCTTTCTCATTCAGCTTTTGAACATCGCAGGCCTTGGCCCGATATTCGGCGCGCTTGCCGGCGCGTGTTGGGGCCCAAGCGTATTTCTCTGGATCACATTGGGCACCATTTTTGCCGGCGCAGTCCACGATTTTATGATAGGCATGATGTCTATGCGGCATAAGGGCGCCAGCGTTTCCGAACTTACCGGAACCTACCTGGGCAAGGGTATGCTTCAGGTGATGCGCGTGTTCTCCGTGGTGCTGCTGGTGCTCGTGGGCGTTACCTTCTCTACCGGCCCTGCCAATCTTCTGGCCATGCTCACCCCTAAGGTGCTGGATACCAAGTTCTGGCTGGTCGTGGTGCTTATTTATTACTTCATCGCCACATTCGTCCCCATCGACAAGGTGATTGGTAAAATTTACCCGGTATTTGGTATATGCCTTATCGTCATGGCGCTCGGCGTGGGCGGCGGCATACTGCTAAAGGGCTACCACATCCCCGAGATCACCCTGACAAACCTGCATCCATCTAACACTCCCATTTGGCCCATCATGTTTGTATCCGTGGCCTGCGGTGCCATATCCGGCTTCCACGCCACTCAGTCGCCACTGATGGCGCGCTGCATCAGGACGGAAAAGGACGGACGAAAGGTATTTTACGGCGCTATGGTGGCGGAGGGCATCATAGCCCTGATATGGGCTGCTGCGGGAGTGGCCTTCTACAACGGTACCGGCGGCCTTGCTGAGGCTCTCTCTCAGGGACAGTCCGTAGTGGTATACGATATATGCTTTACCCTGCTTGGCCCCGTGGGCGCGGTGATCGCCATGATAGGCGTTATCGCCTGTCCCGTTTCCTCCGCGGATACCGCCTATCGCAGCGCGAGGCTGACCCTGGCGGATTGGTTTAACTACGATCAGAAGCCGATCAAGAACCGCCTGATTCTAACCGTGCCGCTGCTCGCCGTAGGCGCGGTGCTGACACAGGTAGATGTGCAGATCGTATGGCGGTATTTCTCCTGGTCCAACCAGACCCTTGCCATGATCGCCCTCTGGGCGGCCAGCGTGTACCTGTTCCGCAGGAAGAGGAACTATTGGATCACCGTGGTTCCTGCGAGCTTCATGTCCGCCGTATCCTGCACCTATATACTGATGGCGCAGGAGGGCTTTAAGCTCCCCACCTCCGTTGCATATCCGGTGGGAATCGCTTTCGCCGCGGCCTGCCTCGGGGTGTTTCTGTGGAGCTGCGTAATGGGCAAGGGCAAAAACGCCAACACGCCTGTTCAGGAAACTCCTTACGAATCAGCGCAGTAAGCCGTAAGATAGGCTGTCGAAGATAATATAGAACACGCAAAGGGGCGGGGACATTCATGGGAATGACTTCGCCCCTGATTTATTTTGCTCCGCGGCAATAGCCGCCCAAGCGTTGTCTTTTGCTTTTTAACGCAGTATATTTATCCCGCCCCTTGCCAAATTGAAGGAAACACGGTATAATATGACTGAAAGAACCGAAGTGGTCATATTTCAAGGAGGCACAGTCTTGGCTTTTACCGATTACGAAACCGAACAGCTTCGCAAGGCGTTGCTGAAGGAAACGAGACGTTGCGCGGTGACGTTAGGAATGAAGAAGACCTCCGTGGATCAGTTGACGAAGGCCGTGGGTATCGCCAAGGGCTCCTTTTATAAATTCTACGAATCCAAGGAAATGCTTTTCTTCGCGGTTTTAGAGGGAGTCCACTCGGAGCTTTACAATGTAGCTGACCGGGCGTTGAGCGAAAATGGCGGCGTGCCGCCATCGGAGCGCGCGGCAAAGGCGGTTCTTGCCGTTTGCAAGCGGCTTTCCGACACCGGCGATATGGTTTTCATCGAAAACGACGCGAAGCTGCTCCTGCAAAGGCTTCCGGAACCCGTCAAAAGGGAGCATTATCACGACGGCGAAGCGCACATACGTGAGCTGCTGGAGAAACACGACCTCGTGCCTAAGCGCGGCGTTTCTCTTGCCGCCGCTACAGTTCGGGGATTGATCCTGACGGTCTCCCACAGGGAGCAGATCGGGGAGTTGTACCCGCAGGCGCTTCAAACGCTGGTATGCGGCGCTTGCAGGGAGTTATTTGAATAAGACAAAATGCCGCAGAGGTGCGGCTTTTCCACGGCGGGGCGGTTAGCTGCATCTAACCGCAAAACCGCACAAGCATCGGTTAGCTATTTCCCGCAGATAAAAGGACGGCTATGAAAGGACGAAAGAATTTCTGGGACAGAGATGCCGGTTGGTACGATCGCTTCAGCCGAGTGTGTAAAAATGGAGGTGTGATATGTCATTCTTTGAAAACACCCGCAAGCCCGTAGGCTTTGGCGGGAAAATTATGGTCGCCATGATGAATGTCGGGCACAGCGCCGTGGCCCGGTGGGGGCTTCAATTTCTGAATGCTGCGCCGGACGCCAAGGTGCTGGACTGCGGCTGCGGTGGCGGGGCGAACATGAAAAGGCTGCTGAAAAAATGCCCACAGGGCATTGTCAAGGGCATCGACTATTCGCCCGTCAGTGTGGAGAAGGCTCGAAGCCTCAACCGAGCCGCAATTCAGGAGGGGCGCTGCGTGGTGTGGCAGGGCAGCGTGGAGCGTATCATTTTCGCAAAGGACTGGTTCGATGCGGTCACGGCGTTTGAAACCGTCTATTTCTGGCCCAATCTGCCGCAGTGCTTCCGGGAGGTTTACCGGGTGCTGAAGCCCGGCGGGACATTACTCATCTGCAACGAAAGCAACGGCGATACGGACAAGGACAAGAAGTGGACGGAGATCATCGGCGGCATGACCATCTACAAGGACGCCGAGCTGAAGACGTATCTGGAGCAGGCGGGCTTTCACGATGTACAGATACACAAAAAGAAAGGCTGGCTCTGCATTACGGCGCGGAAATGAGGGAGAAGCAGACAGATGAAGGACAAGAAGCTCCTATTCGACCGCAAAGGCCATGTGCTGTATTCAAAGCCTTGCAAGAAAGAAATCCTGGCGAAAATCGCCCTGCACTATCCGGAAGCGGAGCGGGAGACGATATGGGAACAGGTACAGCGGCAGTATGCGGACTTTCTCTCCGACTGGCGTACCGATTTGGGCGGCAAGCGGAACTTCCACAACGGCGTAGGCGGCACCTACGACTGCATCGCCATCATGAGCTACTACACAGTCTGCAAAGCCGTCACATCCTTCCGCGAGATCGAGGAGATGGAGGAAAACCTGATCCTGCCGATCTTCCGCAGGCTGCGGTTTGTGGACTGCAACAAGCCGTTCTGGAGGAAGCTGATGTACAGAGCGTTTGTGCGGGCGAAAGGCGGCTGCGACAAATGGCACGATTACGAGATGACGGTTGCACCGTATGAAACCGACAAACCTATTTACTATGAATTTACATCGTGTCCGGCAGCGGAATTTGCCATCCGGCACGGCCTTACGGATATCATGCCCGCCCTGTGCAATGTGGACTATGCTTCCATGGAGCTGCTCCACGCAAGGCTGGTGCGGACGACCACCTGCGTGGACGGCTGCAAATGCGACTATACCATCTGCGGCGACAAAGACCCGTACTTAAAGGAACATCCCGAATACCGGGACGAGGCAGGATTCAGAAGAAACAAATGATACTGCAACGCAAAGGCGGTGAAGCAAATGGAAACTTTTCTCGGAATCATGATTCCTTTCCTGGGAACAACACTGGGCGCGGCCTGACGGCGCTGCTGAAGGAGGTGCCGCTGCTTTTGCAACAGCTATGACATCAGCTACGCCGGTCTGCATCCGAAGATCGTCGGGCATCGAAGGAAAACGCTCGGTCGCGGCGACGACCGCTGGGATTTTTGCATGAAGACCGTTAGAAAAGAAAGGAGTCCCAAGAATGAAGCCTGACTACAAAAACTGGATCCCCAAGGAAATGCTGTTTTTGCTCATCGCGGGGACGGTGCTGTCCCTTGCGCTGCTGCTCGTTTTCGGTGTATTTGGCATCGGTGTGAGCGGAAAGCTGCGCGTCGTGCTGGGCGTGGTATTCGGCATCGCCTTTGTCATCTATGCAAAGTACACCGAGTGGTGCGTGTATGCCTATCGGAGCTTTTCCTATGACGGCGAACGCAAACTCTCAAAGGAGATCATTGACGGCACGGCGGAGCATATCACGCTGCCGGAGGGCGGCGTGGGACTGGATATCGGCTGCGGCAGCGGCGCGCTGACCATTGCCTGCGCAAAGCGCAATCCGCAGGGGAAAATGGTCGGCATTGACCGTTGGGGCAAGGAATACGCCTCCTTCAGCCTGCCGCTGTGCGAAAAAAACGCCGCTGCGGAGAGCGTGAAAAACGCTTCGTTCCGGCGCGGGAACGCCGTAAAGCTGGATTTCCCCGACGAGAGCTTCGACGCGGTGACCAGCAACTATGTCTATCACAATATCACGGGGAAGGACAAGCAGCAGCTTCTGCTGGAGACGCTGCGTGTGCTGAAAAGGGCGGGACATTTGCCATTCATGACCTGATGTCGTCCCGTAGATACGGCGATATGCGGGCATTTGTCCAAAAGCTCAGGGACATGGGATATGAGCGCGTGGAGCTGCTCGACACGACCGACGGCAGCTTCATGACGTCGAAGGAGGCCAAACGCCTGATGCTTCGCGGCTCAACATTGCTGGTGGGAAGAAAGTAAAGCGGCGATGACATCAGCAATGCTGGTCTGCATCTGAGGCTTACTTGGATGAGAACCATGGCATTGGGGCGCGGCGGCAGGCGGTGATCCTCTCTCAGGAGCCGCTGGACGAAAAAGCCTTTCGCGCTGTCATTGACGCCACCGGTTATGCCACGGGGATATCCAAAAGAAGATATGCGAAAAGAAGGAGCCGTTCCCGTTCTTGAGGTGATCTTTGAAGAGCCGCTTTCGGGCGGCTTCTCAAGGACTATATGGTTAGAGCATGCTAACCAATAAACATTCAAAGGAGGCGAGAGCAAATGTCCGAAGAAATACTAGTCAGGCAGGGCGCGCCCACGCTGGCGGACATCAAGACGGGGAGCTTGTTTCCCTGCCCCTGCGAGAACCGCGAGGCGCTGCTCACCGACATCCGGCAGCTGAACCGGCGGCTGTCGCCCAAGGGGCCGTGCCTGCTGCCGCTCCGCTTTCTGCTGGGGCAGGCGCTCCTTTACCTATACCGCCCCGCCGGACTGCGGCGGGATTTGCGGGATGTGCAGGCGTCCGAGCTGCTGCGATGCCGTGCCAGAGCTAAAAGAGGTATCTCCCGGTCATCTTGTGCGCTGTATCAGCATACCGGAGGTGCATCTATGAGCGAAATTCTGCTTGAGGCCAAGGGGCTGGCAAAGGAGTTCACTCTGAAAAACAGAAAAAAAGTACACGCCGTTTCCGACGTGTCACTTGAGATATTCAAGGGTGAAACTCTTGCCCTCGTGGGTGAGTCCGGCTGCGGCAAATCGACACTTGGACGAGCGCTTATCCGGCTCATAAAGGCGACATCTGGAGAGATACGTTCGGCGGAACTAATATCACCGCGCTTAGTGAGAATGACTTCGGCCCATACCGTTGTCGTATGCAGCTCATATTTCAGGATCTCTACGCCTCCCTTAATCCGCGCATGACCGTGCGCGGCATTGTGGCGGACCGCTGAAAACGCACAAGCTCTGCCACACAAGGGAGGAAATGACCGAACGCGTGCCCTCGCTTCTGCGCGACGTCGGTATCCCGGAGGAGTTCCTCTTCCGCTACCTCCACAAGTTCTCCGGCGGGCAACGCCAGAGGATAGGTATTGCCCGCGCCATCGCCCTCGACCCAGCACTCATTGTCTGCGATGGGCCGGTTTCCGCGCTTGATGTTTCGGTTCAGAATCAGATACGCTCCTGTTATTGATATTTTTATATTTTTTCGAAAAAAATGAGCACCTACCTACGCAAGCAACGTAGAAAGGTGCCCAATTCCGTAGGGAGAGAAAAAATGGCTATTCTAATCACAAATTCTTTTCCATCTCGATTAGGTTGTCCTCACCGCCTCTGTTTCGATAGCCGAAGCGGTAAGTATAGCCCATCTTTTCATAGAATGGCGTGGCGGTCACAGAAGATGTGAGCCATACGCGACCTGCAATTGTGCATAGTTCATCACTTTCCAACACTTCAAAAAGCTTCCGTCCGTACCCCCGCCCTATATACTCTGGAAGCAAGAACGCGGCAACGATCTCTGGCGTATTCTCATCAGGAACTACCGAGCCGCAACCGATAATCTTACCATCATGCCAAAGCACATAGGTATGACCCGCTTTTGCGATTTCTGCAATCGTATCAGGTTCATATTTGCCATAGAGATACGCGATCTCATGAGAAGGGCAGTCTGTAGCATTTACCTCCACCAGTGTACGGCGGATGAGGGAAGAAATCGGATGCTCGTTGCCGCTACAAAAAAGCTTTATCTCCACACACAATATCAGGTGTTGGGATAGGGCTCTAAAAATGCGTGGAAGTGACGCATAGGCAGGTTCGTGCCCCAAACAATACGCATATTGGGGATACTCTCACGATCCTCATAGAGTGCCTTTACAGCAGCAATGACATAGTCCAGATGCTCCTTGGTCAGACGGCTGCGGTCGATGGCGAAACGTACCACGTTGGCCACCTCTGCCTGCTGCTCGGGCGTCTTGAGGTCGTACTCCATGGAGTAGTCACCCAGCTCGGAGGTGCGGATACCGTAGCGGCGGATCAGCTCGATGGAGAAGCCCTGGCCGGCAAAAGTGTCGTGACCGCGCTTGCCATCGAAGAACTCATCCATATTGATATAGACGGCATGACCGCCAGCGGGCAGCACCACGCCTTTGACGCCGGCATCGTAGAAGCCCTCAGCCAGATAGTTGCACTGTGCCACGCGCTCTTCCATGTAGTTGAAGTCGCAGCTTTCGTACATACCAACAGCCAGCGCCATAATGTCACGGCCGGACATGCCGCCATAGGAGTCGTTGCCATAGCAGGAGATCTGCTTGACCTTCAGGCGAACGCCCACGTCCATCTTCGTGGTCCCGTCTTCATTGAAGTCGGAGAAGTTCTTCCAGAATAGGCCCTTGTCGCGGAAGGCCAGCATACCGCCCATGTTGGCGTGGCCGTCCTTTTTAGCGGACATGCAGAAGCCGTCGCAGTAGGAGAACATCTCGGTAGCGATCTCGGCGATGGATTTGTCGGCATATCCATCTTCGAACTTCTTGATGAAATACGCGTTCTCAGCCCAGCGGGCAGCATCCAGAATGTAGGGGATGTTGTTCTTATGCGCGATCTCGCTGACTGCACGCAGGTTGGCCATGGACACGGCCTGACCACAGACGGGGTTGTTTGTGATACAGGAGAAAATCAGCGGGACATTATCTACACCAACAGCATCAATGAGCTCCTGGAGTTTATCCAAGTCCATATTGCCCTTAAAGGGATTTTTCTCATAGCGGCCGTCCTCGGGAACCTCATACAACAGTTGCTTATTGTACAGATTGCGAGGGATAGAGCCCATTTGCTTGATGTTGCCCTCAGTGGTGTCAAAGTGACCGTTGGAGGGGATGGTGAAGATCTTACCGGGATAACGCTCGGCGAGAATCTTCTTCACGATTTCCATCAGCACAGATTCGGCAGCACGGCCTTGCTGAATGATGAAAGTATTGGGGCGCTCCATCTGGGCAGCACCACCATTAAAGAGACCACCCTCATACTCACGGAGATAGACTTCTTCTATCATCTTCTCCACATCGCGGCAGTCGGTACGGACCAGATCCAGAATCTTCTTCCAGTTCTTCTCGCCGCCGCGCTCAAAGATGTCGCGAAATGTATCCAGCAGCACATAATAGCCGGTATTGCGGCCATAGGCTTCATCGCCCATAAAGAGAGCTGCCCATTGGTGGTTGGTCATGGCAGTGGTACCGGAGTCGGAGAGCATGTCCACCGTCAGCATGCCAGCGGGGAAAGCAAACTCATTGTAGTGCAGTGCTTTCAGCACACGTTCACGCTGTTCTACCGTCACATCGGGGATGTCGCGGACAGCAAAAGAAAAATGATGGGGCGCAGGAACGGGTAATGTGTACTTGTTATTCATGATACTGACCTCCATGATTGATGCCGCATTGCGGCGTGAATTTAGAGGATACCCCGGTCGGTGTTATAAAACACTTGGCGGACAGCATCGCAGACATAATCGCGTAAAGAGAGGGGCCTGCCCCGAAGTTAGAGGTAGCAAGAACAGGGCAGGACCCCTGGGAATGAACGATGCAAGTTAGAGCGTAATTACTTGCTCTTTGCCAAAACAGCACAGAGCAGTCGATAGGTACGCTCTGTGGAGGCAATGCTCAGGTGCTCATTAGGAGTATGAACATCACCCATGTCAGGGCCGATGGATACACAGTCCAGATTCGGGATACTGTCAGAGAACAGGCCGCATTCGATGCCGGCGTGTACAGCATCCACGGTGGCATCCTTGCCGAACAGTTCCTTATAGCATGCCAGTACGGTATCCTTCACCACGGAATGGGGGTTGTAAGCCCAGCCGGGATAGTTGCCGTCCACTGTCACTTCTCCGCCGGCCAGTTCCACAATGGCGCGCACCTTGCGGACGATCCATTCTTTCTGGGTAGTCATGGAGCTGCGGGTCGTGGTGGAGAAGGTCATGTCACTATCGGTCAGCTTCATCAGACCAAGGTTGGTGGAAGTCTGGACGAGGCCAGGCATGTCCACGCTCATTTCCTGTACGCTGTCGGGCAGAGCCACCAGCATTTTGGCAACCTTTTTCGTGTCGGCACAGGTCAATGCAGATACTGTTCTGGTATCACCAGCAGCGGCATCAACGACCATGTTGGGCTCGGTGGTAGCATATTCCTTGGCGAACACGGCACCTAGCTCCAAGACCTTCTGTACCACTGCGGCGGCATCATCAGCCAGTACCACGCAGGAAGCAATGGGGGCAATAGCCGTTTCACGGGCGCCACCCTCCAGAGCGACCAGCTTGTAGCAGGTGCTCTCGCTCAACTCAGCCAGCAGACGGCCCATAAGTACATTGGCATTGGCACGGCACTTGTCGATCTCAACGCCGGAGTGACCGCTGGTAAGGCCCTTGATCTGAACGGTCACAGCAGTTCCCGTAGCCTCCTTAAAGGAGACAGGCAGCTTGCCGCGCACATTCACACCACCAGCGCAACTGCACATCAGTACACCCTCATACTCAGAGTCCAGATTGATCAGTTTGTGACCGGTCAGCTTGGTGCAGTCAAGCGCAAACGCGCCAAGCATTCCGATTTCCTCGTCGGCAGTGATAAGGGCTTCAATAGGAGGATGTGCCAAAGAGTCATCGCTCAGGATCGCAAGGATCATTGCCACAGCAATACCATTGTCGCCGCCCAGTGTTGTACCCTTGGCGCGGATGTCATCGCCGTCCACATAAATCTGGATACCGTCGGTGAGGAAGTCGAAGTCCACGCCTTCGTTCTTCTCGCAGACCATATCGTGATGGCCCTGCAGAATAATCGTATCAGCGTTTTCGTACCCTGCACTGGCGGGCTTGCGGATAATCACATTATTTGCCGCATCCCGGTAGCTCTCCAGTCCGTGCTCTTTAGCAAAACTGATCAGGTAGGATGCTATGCCGTCTGTGTTGCCTGATCCGCGGGGAATAGTGCAGAGCTTCTCAAAATATGAGAACACGCTTTTTGGCTCGTAATTAGCAAGCACACTCATGTTTTTTTCCTCCTGTTACTTTCGTTCCGGTGGGGTCATGTACGTCAAACGGCTCTGCCGCAACCCCATTTTGGCGTATACCTCACACAGCTTTAAAGCAGACTGCGCTGCCTCCAGGACGGGAACATCGTAGCCCTCAGCCAACAGATCATGCTTGATGCGTTCTGCCACATCCACAAAACCTGTGCAGCCCATAACGATTGCCTGTGCGCCATCCTCTCGGATAGCAAGAAGGGACTGTTCGACCAATGCTTTGCAGAGCTTCTCATGATCCTGCAATTCCTCTACTGGGATGTTGACATTACGGATGCTGACAATACGGCCATTCAGCTTAGCCTTAGATACATTCCCTTCCATAAGGGATACCACGTTCGGCATCACCGTCACGATGGAAATATTATCGGCAAGTCCCAGTGCAAAGTGTGTTGCTGGCTCGAAGCCGCCAAAAACAGGAATGTCCACATACTCGCGTGCTGCCTTTACTGCAGGATCGCCAAAGCAGTTGATAAAGATTGCCTGAAAGCCGTCTTCTTCTCCCTGTTTGGCAAGTCTTAGAACATCTGGCGCAGCCAAAGCCTCATCATACTCACATTCGATAGAGGGAGGTCCGGAAGTGATCTGATACGTCTGTACTTCCGTATCAGGTTCCAAATATTTGCACATATACTTGAACATTTCCGGTGTCAACACATCCCCCGTGACGGGAAGCAGGTTCAGGATCTTGACACTCATTACAATTCACTCCTTTTCAGCAGTCTGTGTAAGTTTCAGGTTCATCGCATAAATAGGATTGATCTTCTCATTCTTGATGATCAGTGCACCAAGGCAGTAAACAACAATGGCCACGACAATACCCATAAGCGTGGGTACAAAGAACGTTCCCCACTTGGCGACAGCGGCGCCTGCCAGCCACGATACAACACCGATCCAATTTACTCCTTCAAACGGCTCCCACAGATCCGCGCGCCCTTTTCCCATAATCCAGTAGTCGGCGATAGCAACGCCGGCAACAGCGGGAACCAGTGCCGCAATGATATTTAGGAAGCCGGCAAACACATCAGCGATGCCGAGCAGCGCCAGTGCGGTTCCTGCTGCGCCTGCTATCAATGTAACGACCGGACGCCGACCATCCTTCAGCTTAAACATATTGCAGATAGCAATACCAGAGATATACGCGTTGCCTGTATTTGTTGTCCACGTGGCAAGAATCAGCACAAGCATGCCGATGATGGGAAACCCGAAGCTGGAGAACACCACAGAAAGGTCAAAGTTGCCCATAGCGACAGCTAAGAAACCACCGATGACCAGTGCGCCAATACCGGCAGGCAGAACACCAACGACGCAGGAGAGAATGGTGTCTTTCCGGGTTTTTCCATATCGTGTATAGTCACCACAGGTAACTGCACCAGAGGCGAAGCCTGCCACCGCCAGCGTAATTCCATAGGTCCAGCCAAGAACCATGGGCGGCTGATAGACCGTCACTGCGGCAGCCGCACCACGCATAAGCGCAGCAATAACTCCCCAGATAAGCATGATGAACAGCGCAGGAACAGATACGCGATTCAAAAAATCAATGAGCTTCACGCCATAGACGGAGGTGATAAACATCAACGAGCCCCAAATGATGCAGGATAGCCACAGGGGGAAATCGATGTGCAGGTATCCACTCATAATGTTACAGAAGCTGGTGGCGCACAGAGCTGTCTGAGAACCAAACCAACCGATATTGCTGATAGCGATCACGAGTGATACAAGGAAGGATGATCCTCGCACACCATAAGCGCGAGAAATCGCAACGGTGCAGGGCAACCCCAAATCGGAGCTCTGAATGCCCATTAAGCACATATAGAATACTACGATGACGTAGCCGATGACCATGCACAGGCAGGACTGCTTGAAGTCCATACCCGCCATAACCATGCTGCCCACCATCAGCGCGGGAATACAAATGACACTGCCGGCCCAGATAAATGCCAAGCTCCACCAAGGACGTCTTTCGCTCTCGGGTACTCGCGTCAATGTCGTGGTTTCCATTGCGGAGCTGGGTTTCTTTTGCTTTCTCTCTTCCATAATGTTCTCCCTTCTTTCTTTTTAGTACTGTTGAGTCGTGAGATGGGCGGGGGGAGTGCCGAGAGAATTGGCACTCCCCCCTGGAAATATACGCTTAGTAACGAACCTGGTCGCCCTTCATGCCGACTTTCTTCAGCTCAGGCAGCCAGCACTCATAGGGCTTGCGGTCAGCATCCCACCAGTTGGGGTGGGCAGGAGTCATAGTGACCAGCACCTTCATCCCAACCTTGGTATCGGCATTGGTCAGAGGCATCAGGGTATCCATGTCGATCATGCCGATACCTTCGGGAGCAGTCATGATGGTATCGCCCTTCTCATCACGCAGGATGAGGTTCTCGTTCTTGAAGTCGATGAAGTAATTGCGACCGTCCTCGCCCTTAACAACAGTCGTACCAAAGTCAAAGCCGCCCTCGGCTGTGATGTCCAGCTTTTCAATGGTACCATGACAGAACTCACGCACCTCAAACGCTTTCTTAAGCTCAGTCATCAGGTCGCCGCCATTGGCCTTGACGGACAGAATCGCCTTACCGATCTTCTGCGCCTTGGTAACGCAGCCGGGAACCAGTGCCTCACGCATCTCGGCCTTGTTCATGCCCCATGTGGAGAAACCGATACGCATGTCATACAGCATACACAGCGCACGCGCAATTTGCTCGCCGGAATGGTCGCTGACCGGATAAACAGCAACCTCATCGCCATGCAGGCTACCCAGTCCCATGGGCTTGGGAGGATGATTCCAGTAAGCTGTCAGTGTGGTATTCAGCTCCGGGCAGGCGCGGCCATTGCAGTCCACGTCCACCATTTTGATACGCTTGGCGGGGTCTTTGTCGGACAGAATAGCCACCAGCATAGGAGTGAACGTGTTAAAGCCACCCATCTCGCCAGACTGGAGATACTTGACTTCCTTGCCTTCGGCAATAAATGCCTTCTGGAAGGCCTTGAACGCATGAACCGCATCGGGGCCAAACGCAGGCTTGCTGGGATCCAGCATGGCAACAGGAGAGCCAAGACCGCAAACCACGGCTGCATACTCGTTATCACCGATTTCATCCAAATCCAGCAGGTCAACCTCAATCGCATTGCCGTCCTTTTTCAGGCCGTCCAGCATCCCAAGTCCCTGTTTCAAAGAACCGCCGCCACCTGCGCCCAGCAGGGTCGCACCATACAGAATCTCAATAATGTCCTGTTCATACAGCTTTCTCATTTTGAAAATCTCCTTTTCTTGTTTTTTAATTATGTAGAGCTGTCCCTATTTGGTGATTTTACTTAATGTGCGCGCCGTTGTAGTCGATCTGTGCACCGTGATATCTGGCATCCCGCAGCGTTTTTACCCAGCAGCGGTATGCACGCTTATCTTCCGCCCACCACTTCTTGTCAGCGGGGGAGACAATAACATCAACGGACATGCCGACTTCAGTCGTGGAGTTGTCAACAGGCAGATAATAGGGGTCTCCGTTCTTGTCCAGACGGCAGAATACAGAGATCAGCTCCGGCGCTGTGATCAGCACATTCTCTTCCGTCGGCTCTGGTCCTTTATACACATAGAGGTTCTCGTTCTGGAAGCAGATCGTGTAATCCTCACCCGTCTCATCGTCACAGATGACCGTTCGCCCCAAATCAAAGCCATGAACGACCTCAATAATCTTGTCTTTGATTTTTCCGCGGATCAAACGGCGGCAAGCATACCCGGCATCATTCAAAACGCCGGTCAGATCAAGCTCTGGCTTTTTCTGAATCATCTTGATGTTCTCACCGATCCTTTCGGCGGTGCTTACGCAGCCGAGCACGCTGTTATCCTTGAGTTCCTTCACGCTCATTGCCCAAGTGGAGAATCCAATCTGAGAGTTGTAAATCTCGCACAGCTTCCGGCAAATCGCCTCAGATTCGGTGTCGGTTTCGCACTCGATAATACACTCGGTGCAAGATTTCCCTCCAACGGTAGGCAGCGCACCCAGCCCGACAGGATTCGGAGCGAAGCCGCGAGCGGCATTCAGACTGGTGTTGAGTTCGGGGACGGCTCTTCCGTTGGCATCAAAATCGAGAAGGCCAATTGAAGATCCACCCTGCTGCTTTGCGATAATGGAAACCAACATCGGAACCATCGTGTTCATACCGCCCATCTCGCCGGAGTACAGATACTTGATCTCCTTGCCATGCAGCAGCATCGCCTTTTTGAAGGCATCAAAGCACGCCACTCCATCTGGACCAAAGGTACCATTCTCCTTGATCTTTTGCGGAGAACCCAAACAGGCGACCATCGCGCCATACGTTGCATCCCGTTCCTTTTCGGGGATCTCGTCCATGGAATAGAGGTCGATAGAATACGAACCGGATGTTTGCTTTTTCAGCAGTTCGCGGCCGGTATCCAGCGGACCACCGCCACCTGCACCAAGGAACGTCGCTCCGACCATGATGCTGTCGATCTCGCAAGCTGTAAGTTCACGCGGCATCTTGAAGTCCTCCTATGTAAATTATTTCTGTGTGCAATATGCACTACAGCTTAATAACTATTATAAGTCCAGTTGCGTGCGATTGTATTTATTATAAGGGCAAAAGAAAAGAGCGGCGGATTTGTCCA
>ERZ773169.1252-NODE-1252-length-23497-cov-9.365583_pt1 | contig 23497 bp, 18 predicted proteins | sample MGYA00580536_ERZ773169 | MGnify/ENA primary metagenome ERZ773169 (study PRJEB29015, sample SAMEA2737814) | human gut metagenome | biome: human gut; feature: human-associated habitat; material: faeces | place: China | collected 2012 ... | reverse complement strand
TGCCACATTACTCAAAATAAAACAGGCAAGCCGCAGATTAAAACGGCTTGCCTGTTTTAAGTGACGATGGTGACGGTAGTGACGATGTTTATGGGATATGGGTAGGGGTATGCAAGAAAGACCGTCACCATCGTCACCATCGTCACCACCGTCACGCTTATAGTGAAATGACGCTTGCAGTTTACTACTGCTCGAAACAAAAATAATGATATTACGAGAAACACAAAATCAGAATGACGCAGATGACGCTAATGACGCTGAATCTGGGATATGGTATAGGGATATCCTCAAAACAGCGTCACAAGCGTCATCTGCGTCACTATCGTCACGCAAGAACAGCGCGGGGGTCTGGGGTACACCCCAGAAATGTGCATGTGGATGACCACATGCTATGCTAGCAAAACACGTCTATCCCAAAACGATAGCAATCAAACCCGATACCCGCACAAATTCGTATATGCTCTCAAGAGTGAATCACTTCTGATTCATCCAAAAATCTTGACTCGAAAAAGTGAATCGGTTCTGATTCACGGTTATGATATTATCAATCTTTAATACAGCAAAAACAAAATAATCTCCGCGCAGGGGGAAATCTACCGAAGTTCAATTTTATGTAATAAACGCAAAGCTATGATATAGCACACCGACCGAGAGCAATCTCGCTTGGGGTGTTTTTTTTATATTGCAAGGCGAGCAGACATAATGCACAAAAATCCTTATCTGATTTGCAGCAGAATTTCAAAATCAGGCAGAACATGCCCAATAAAATACAGTTCGTGCCGCTTTTATTGTGAAAGTTCTATGAAAAAGATATGATAACGACAGAAAAAGAAAGGGGAAACCACTATGAAAAAGAAAGCAATCGGTTCTGTACTGGCAGCTGCGGCACTCAGCCTCTCGCTGCTGGCGGGCTGCGGGGCAAGCGCTCCGGCATCCTCTGACGCTCCTGCTGCAACAGCAGCCCCTGCGTCCAGCGATTACAAGTGGGATTTTGCCAAGAAAAACAGCTCCATCGACGATCTCAAGCAGCCCTGTGATGAGCAAGGCACGGTCGTAGAACTGGAATACGACACGCCCGCCTATGCCGTCAACGACTTGCTGGGATTGGATGAGACCCTGCACAAGAAAGTGGAGGTCTACTTGCCCTACGGTTACGACGAAACCAAGCAGTACAATATTCTGTATCTGCTCCACGGCACCGAGGGCGAGACAGACGGCCCGATGGAGGAATTCTGGCTCAAGCAGTGGGGCGATACTACGCTGCCTGTGCTGGACAACATGATTAAGCAGGGACTGTGTGAGCCGCTAATTGTCGTTACGCCGACCTATTACTCTCGCGTCGAGGAGCATCCGTTGGGTGATGCAGAGGCAGAAGCTCTTGCAGAGAAGCTGAACGACCCCTACATTGGCAAAGAAGGCGACGATGGTGAGCGTGAGCAGAACATCTGGCCGGAATACTTCGGACAGGAACTGCGCAACAACATCATTCCCGCTGTGGAGAGCCAGTATCTGACCTACGCGAACAAGGATGTCAGTGAGGAAAACCTCATTGCAACCCGCGACCATCGTGGATTTGCCGGTCTTTCCCGAGGCGCTATGACGGTGGCACGCTCCGGCCTTACCCAGAACACGGATATCATCTCTTGGTTCGGTTCTTACTCCGGCGTATGGGCAGACTTTGATCGTTTCAAAAATGCGATGGAGAACGAATTCAAAGACTACACCATCAACTTCTGGTACAACGGTAACGGTAAGGGCGATTTTGCGCTGGAAAACCACGAGGAATTCCGTGACAAGACATTGGACGAATTGAGTGACAAGTTTACCGATGGTGAGAACTACGCTTTTGTGACACTGCGTGACGGCGGGCATATGTACCTCAGCTGGATCGTGGATCTGTATAATTCTCTGCTTGTATTCTTTAAGTAAGGAGGAAGGGTTAAGTGGCAAAGCAGAAAAAAGAAAAGAAAGCCAAGGGGGGCGCGGCTTCTAAAGCGCTGACCGCGGGCGGCGCGGTTGCGCTGGCGCTGGCCGTCGGCGTTACCGGAGCCGGCAACTTCTTCTCCGGCGTGCTGGACACCTACGCCGGCATGGGCGAAGCCAAAGTCGTGCAGAAGCCCGGCTCCGAAAACTGGGATACAACGTATTACGCAACAGACTATTCCAGCGCCGAAGAAATCGACAAGGCAGCCAAGGCGACTACAAAAGCCATTGCAGGCGAGGGCATCACGCTGCTCAAGAACAACGATAACACATTGCCCCTGCGAACCAAGGTTACCGGCGGTACCGACCAGAAAATCTCCGTTTTCGGTCGTCGCAGCGTGGACACGGTCTGGGGCGGCACAGGCTCCGGTTCCGGCGATGCCGGTCAGTGTACCCCTATCTCCGAGGCACTGACGAACGCAGGCTATACGCTGAACGATACCCTAACCAAACTCTACACCGGCAATCTGGATAAAGTGGAAGTGGCATCCAACACGATGGATAAGCTCTATGCCATGACCTACTATATCGGTGAATTCCCCCAGAGCTACTACACTGCCTCTGTCACAGGCAGTTATGCCAACTACCATGATGCAGCTGTTGTGGTGCTGGGCCGTCAAGGCGGCGAGGGCATGGACTTTACCACGGATTTGAAAGGCTCTATCAGCAGCGGAAAGACTGCGATGGATGGTAACGTGGCTGAGACGAAAAACTATGCCGACGGCCAGCACCAGTTGGAACTGAGTCAAGAAGAACGCGATCTGCTGAACCACGTTAAAGAAAACTTTGACAAGGTTATCGTCGTCATCAACAGCTCCAATGTTATGGAGATGGGCGACCTGCAGAATGACCCCGATATAGATGCCATTCTTTGGATGGCCTATCCCGGCTCCCGCGGCACGGAGGCTTTGGCCGAGATTCTGAACGGCACCATCACCCCCAGCGGCCATACAGTTGATACATGGCCTGCTGATTTGACGCAGGATCCCACATTCCCCAACACGACGGTCAGCACCTACAGTAACATTAGCGGTGCCAACGGCTACGACGAGTCCTATATGGTCGAGTACGAGGAGGGCATCTACGTCGGCTACCGTTACTATGAGACGGCTGCCGCAGACGGTGCCATTGACTATGATACCGCAGTGGTTTACCCCTTTGGTTACGGTTTGAGCTACGCCAGCTTTGCGCAGGAAATCACCGGCGTGACCGAGGAAGACGGAAAGATTCATGTCAGCGTCAAGGTGACGAACACCCAGCCTGCCGATGGCTTCTCTGGCAAGGATGTGGTGCAGGTTTACTACCATGCACCCTATGACGGTACGACTGAGAAAGCCGAGGTCGTTCTGGCCGCTTACGATAAGACTGACCTGCTGGCCCCCGGTGAGAGTCAGGAGATGACCTTGACTTTCGACCGGCAGGATATGGCCAGCTACGATTATAAGAACGAGGGCTGCTATGTGCTGGATGCCGGTACTTACACCCTATCCCTGCGCAAAAACAGTCATGAACTGTATGGCGACAACTGCACCTACGACTACACCGTTGCAGAACGAGAGGTCTATGGGCAGGATAATCCCCGCCAGCGCGAAATTGAAGCACAGACCGGTGAGTTGGTCAATCTGAGCGCCGAGGCCAAGGAAGCAAAAGCGGTAGAGGCAGCCACTAACCGCTTCGGCGAACAGAATGAACACTTTGTTGAATATACAGACCCCGTTGCAAACAACGGCGCAGCAGCCAACATGACCCGTGCGGATTTCGGCTCCTCCTTCCCGAAAGCACCCACGGCGCAAGATCTGACTGCATCCGACGAGGTCGTCAAGAATCTGGGCACCTACACGCCGGACTACTATTCTGCCGACGATGCTATGCCCACCACCGGTGCCAAAAATGAAATGGTCGCTGTCGCGCTACGCGGCCGCACCTATGATGACCCCGCATGGGATGACCTGCTGGATCAGCTGAGCGTCAAGGATATGACCTCTTTGATTTACGCAGGCAACCAGGGCACGATGCCGTTGACCTCCATCGGTCTGCCCAAGTCTACCGCCACCGATGGCCCTGCAGGCTTGAAGCAGTACGGCGGTTTGGGTCTGGGTGTGAGCGGCAACTTCAACTGCTGCGGCACGCTGGTCGCTGCCACTTGGAACACCGACCTTGCCGAACAGTACGGCACGATGGTCGGCAACGAGGCTGTGCAAGCTGAGGTGGATGGCTGGTATGCCCCCGGCTGCGACCTGCATCGCACCGCTTTCGGCGGACGTAATTTTGAGTATTACTCCGAGGATCCTCTCATCAGCGGCAAGACCTGCGCCGCCACGGTGCAGGGGGCCAGCAACAAGGGTCTAACCTGTATGTTCAAGCACTTTGCGCTGAACGATGTGGAGACCCACCGCACCGATAACGGCCCCTGTGTCTGGGCCAACGAGCAGGCCATGCGTGAACTGTACCTCAAGGCATTTGAAATCGCCATTGAGGAGCCTGTCATGGAACTGAAATATCTGGATGCCGATGGCAATACCCAGACCAAGACTATGCGCGGCACCCTCGGTGTTATGAGCAGTTTCAATCGCATCGGCAGTATCTGGACCGGCGGCTGCGAAGCGCTGATGACCGGTGTGCTTCGCGATGAATGGGGCTTCCTTGGCACTGTCGTCACCGACTACAACGGCTCTCAGTACATGAATGTGGAGGAGGGCGTTACCGCCGGTAATGACCTGATGCTTGCCAACGAGTCCACCCTGCCCACTCGTTTTACCGATACCAAGAATGCCAGCACGGTCAAGGCAATGCGTCAGGCGGTAAAAAATATCGTCTACACGCACGTAAACAGCAACACGGTCAACGACCTGTCCGACGGTACTACCGTGGAGTATGGCATTGCCCCGTGGCGTATCCTGATGTATTGTGTCACCGGTGTGCTGGCTCTGCTGGGCATCGCTCTCATCGTACTGGGCCGCAAAAAAGCACCCAAGGCAGTCGTTAAAGTGGAGGTCGCTGAGGTTAAAGTCGATTCCGCAGCATCTACGGAAGACAAATGATTTAAAACAACGGTAGATAGTGCATCTCGCACCTACAAATACAAACATTTTCTTAGGAGGAAAACATCATGTCTATCACAAAGAAACTTATGAGCATCGTTATGGTTCTGGCTCTGGCCGTCGGTGTGACGGCCTGCGGCGGCAGCGCAAAGAGTGCCGGCGGCAGTGTCGAGGTTTACAGCTACGCTGAGGACTTCGTTGAGGCCGGTTACGAGGGCGACTGCATCAACACCAACGCCTACACGCTGATTCTGTCCGGCGACAACTACACCCTGCAGAAGGCTTTCTATGTCAACCAGATTTCCGGCGTTATCGTTGCCAACACCACCGCCCAGTACACTGGCACCTGCACCGTTTCTGAGGCTGACGGCGTCAAGACCGTTACTCTGAATGCCCCCACCGAAGCGTTCTGCAACCTGAACGGCGGTGTCAGCACCTCTGCTGAGGATCCTGACCTGCTCTCCGATTTCGAGTGGAGCACCATCACCTGCGACACAGCTACCAAGACGCTGACGCTGGGCTGATAAAAAAAGAATTGACTCGGCAGGGCGGTCGGCACAACAGGACGGTTGAGCCGACCGCTTTTTTGGATTATAATGTGGGCAGAACGAAACAACGGAGAGGATGTCTGGAAATGCTTTCATGGTTTAATCCCCACCTTTGCAGAGTTATGCTGCTTTACGCAACAGAGCTGGCTGTGACTGGAACGCTGTTTTGCCGACACTTGCCCAAAAGGGACATCTTTGTACCGCATGCACTGCTTTGCACAGCCGGAGTGTTGGGATACATTTTCCTAGCACCGCTGCAGTATACATCGTATTTTATCCATATTCCGCTTGTAGTGCTCGCCTTTTTGTATATCGGAAGCTGTTACGACATTGACCTTACCACAGGTTTGTTTCTGGGAATTTCGGTTTACACAGTGCAGTGCATCGAAAGCTCGGTTAACTCCCTGTTGGTTATGATTGACCCGGATAAGCTGAATCACTTCGGCGAAAGCATTACGGTTTCACTGGCGGGATACGGGTTAATGCTATTTTCGTACCTGCTGACCTTTCTTTTTGTGTATCTGTTCTTTATCCGTCGTATGCCGGATGTGGATCTGCATGATGCGGCGCGCTGGCCGGTCATCGCGCTTTGCATTGTTGTGCTGACCATGAATCATTTCTGGGCATTCGGCATCCATCTGGCGGGCGAAGATTATACCAAAACCAGCTATGCAGCAATGGACTACCTTTGGAGCATCATCTGCTGCAATCTTTGCTTGTGCATCCAATTTGGCATATTCAACTCTACACGCAAGGATCGGGAATTGGAAATCACCCGCACTTTGATGTCACAGCGGGAGCAGCAGTTCAAAACAACCCGCAGTATGGTCATTGCTATCAATAAAAAGTGCCATCAGTTAAAAGCCCGACTGGGCAGTCTTGCACAGGAACTCGACAATCGGCAGGAAATCGACGAAGCAATGGAACTGGTGGACAGTTTTGATGCCGCGTTCCATACCGGCAATGAGGTTCTGGACATTCTGTTTACTGAAAAGAACTATTACTGCCTGCAATCCGAAATCACTTTCGTCTGCATGATCGATGGTGAAAAGTTGAACTTTATACAGGATACCGACCTGTATGTGCTGTTCGGCAATATCATTGATAACTCTGTCAATGCAGTTCGCAAAATGAAAGACTTGGCGAAGCGGACAATTTATGTAAATGTCCACGCTGAAAACCAACTGCTGTTGGTGCAGGTAGAAAATCCTTGCGAGGAGTGGAAGTCTGCAGACCGTGCAGCGGCCCAAGGGTTTGGAATGCGCAGTATTCGGATGGTCGCCGAAAAGTACGGCGGCAGCGTGAATATTCGCGCTGCCGATGGTAACTTTTACTTGAATCTTGTTTTCCCATTGCTGTAAAAGGAGGGTCTCACTATGCTTCGCATTGCTGTTGTGGATGATGAAAAAGCTATTCTGGACAGGCTGGAGGAATATCTGACCCAATACGCTCGTCTGCATGAGGTACAGTTTGAAATCCGAAAATTCCATTTCCCGGAATTGTTTCTGGCTGACTATAAGCCTGTCTATGACATGGTGCTGATGGACATTGATATGCCGGGCATGAACGGTTTGGAAGCGGCCCGCCGTATGCGCACGCTGGATGAAAACGTGATTCTGCTTTTTGTCACAAATCTTGCGCAGTATGCCCTGCATGGGTATGAGGTGGATGCCACGGATTTTGTGGTTAAACCCCTTTCTTACAGCAAGTTTGAGTATAAGATGACCCGCGCTATCAAACATCTGCCCCACAAGGAACGCCCTTATCTGCTGCTGAAAACGGAGCAGGGAACGGCCTCTGTGGGCATTGACAGCGTGAAATATGTGGAAGTGCAGGGACACAATATCTTCTACCACACTACGCAGGAAACCTACCGCATCCGCGGCAGTTTGAAGCAAACGATGGAAGAACTGAACGATCCGCAGTTCTTTCTCTGCAATAAGTGCTACTTAGTCAATTTGGCCTATGTGACGGCGGTAAACGGAAATTCTGTCATTGCAGACGGCGAAACGATCGAGGTAAGCCGCCCGAAGAAAAAAGCCCTAATGGACGCGCTGGCGGCATACCATAACCGAAAATGATTATGGAGATGTAGTATGCCAATCGGCAAAATTATAGAAACATTGACACTTGAACAAAAGTGTGCATTGCTCTCCGGCGGGGATACCTTTAAGACCCGCGCGGTGGCGGGAATACCGCAGATGTGGCTGTCAGACGGCCCCCACGGTGTCCGTAAGCAGGCCGGTGCAAGCGATCATCTGGGATTAAACCCCAGCGAACCGGCTACTTGCTTTCCCACAGCGGCAACGGTCGCCAACAGCTGGGATCCTGCCTTGGGTGAGGAAATCGGCAAAGCCCTCGGTGAAGAGGCTGCCACACAGGGCGTGGGCGTGCTGCTGGGTCCGGGACTGAACATCAAGCGCAATCCGCTTTGCGGGCGCAACTTTGAGTATTTCTCGGAAGACCCCTATCTTGCAGGCAAGATGGCCGCAGGGTATGTGCGGGGCATTCAGTCAAACGGCATTTCGGCGTGCCCCAAGCATTTCGCGGTCAACAGTCAAGAGACCCGCCGCATGGCAGCGGATTCCATTGTGGATGAGCGAACCTTGCGGGAAATTTATCTGACGGGGTTTGAAATTGTAGTCAAAGAGGCACATCCCAAAACGATTATGACCTCTTATAACCTTATCAATGGAGAATACGCCAATGAAAATCGCTATCTGTTGGATACCGTTTTGAAAAAGGACTGGGGTTACAACGGAATGTTGGTTACAGACTGGGGTGGCAGCAACGACCATGCCCGCGGCGTGCAGGCGGGTTCTACGCTGGAAATGCCCGCGCCGGGCTGTGACAGTGTGCGTGAATTGCTTGCGGCAGTAAAGACAGGCAAAATTACCGAGACAGACATCAACGCCCGCGTGGAAGAGTTACTGAACCTTATCTACGCAACGAAAACCGCTTTGGATGCGGCTCCGAAAGAATTTGACGAGGCAGTCCACCACGCATTGGCGCGCCGCGCAGCAGCCGAAAGCCTTGTGCTGCTGAAAAATGAAAATAACCTGCTGCCCCTGCAGCCCAACACGAAAGTGGCCGTCATCGGCGATTTTGCCGAGGCACCGCGCTACCAAGGGGCCGGTTCCAGCGTTGTGAACTGCACGCGGTTGGATACATTTTTGGAAAAGGTACAGGAATCAGGGCTGGATGTCATCGGCTATGCGAAGGGCTTTGACCGTAACGGCAAGCAGGATGAAATGCTGAAAGTCAATGCCGGGATTCTGGCAAAAAAGGCAGATGTAGTAATCCTCTGTCTGGGTCTTGATGAAATCCAAGAGAGTGAGGGCCTTGACCGGACTACGATGGAGTTGGCACAAAATCAGCGGGAGCTGCTGCATTTTCTGCATAACGCAAACCCGAACATTGCGGTAGTGTTTCATGCCGGAAGCTCTGTTACAATGCCGTGGTTGAGCGATTGTGAAGCACTGCTTTACGCAGCCCTATGCGGTCAGGCAGGCGCAGGCGCCATCTGCGATGCGTTGACCGGCAAGGTCAACCCCTGCGGCAAACTGGCTGAGACTTGGGCACTCCGCTATGAGGACGTACCCAGCGCCGCCAACTTTGCGGGGGCAGATAAGACTGTCGAATACCGCGAAGGTCTCTTTGTAGGCTACCGCTATTTTGAATCTGCCGAAAAGCCGGTGCAGTTCCCGTTCGGATACGGCCTGTCCTACACGACGTTTGCCTATTCCGACCTAACGGCAGATGCCAACGGTGTGACACTGACTGTGACGAACACAGGAGGCGTAGCGGGCAGTGAAATTGTGCAGTTGTACATCGGCAAGCCGGGCAGCAAAATTATCCGCCCGGCGAAAGAACTGAAAGGCTTTGCAAAAGTACATCTGGCACCGGGAGAGAAGAAGTCCGTCACGATCCTGTTCGACGATATGACATTCCGCTATTGGAATACCGGGACTTCCCGCTGGGAAACAGAACCCGGTCGATATGAAATCATGGTGGGCGCAAGTGTAGCCGATATTCGCCTGCGTGCCGCAGTGGTAATAGCGGGAACACATGCTCCGCTGCCGGAGCAGAACCCTGTGTTGAACTGCTACTACAAGGCGGATGTGCTGCATGTTTCCGATGAGGCGTTTACGGCACTGCTGGGACATTCCATCCCGCCCAAGAAGCCGAAAATCGACCGCAATCTGACCTTTGGGGAAATGTATCACGGCCGCAGCCCGCTGGGCTGGCTGGTTTGCGCAGTGCTGACGCTGTTGCTGAAGCAAAGCATTGCACGAGGAAAGCCTGAACTGAATATTTTGTTCATCTACAATATGCCTCTGCGTGCACTTGCCAAGATGACCAACGGTATGGTCAGCATGGGCATGGTAGATGGCCTTGTCATGGAATTGCAGGGCTTCTGGCTCGTTGGCCTTGTGCGGGTGATTTTTGAATTTGTCAAAAATCTTGTTTTGAATGCGCAGATGGAGAAACATCTGCGCGGCGCTTGATGGAGGTGCAATATGCAATTTTGGAACAACTTTGCAGCCAAGCACCCCGCTGCGGCCAAATGGGTTCGAGAGGGCGGTCTGTTCGTCATCGTGTCGAATCTGATTACGGTGTTCAAATACTTACTGCTGCAATTCTTGCCTGCTGCATTCAGCAGCCTGCCGGTTGTTGATTTCGGCTGGCCGGGGATTGATGTAACGCTGTTCGGCGAGACATTCAAGTGGAATATCCTCGGCTACGATGCCGCCCACGGCGGTCTGCCGTATTTCTGCGCGTACATGATTGCTATGGTCATTGGCGAGTGCATCAACTTCCCCATTCAACGCAACTTTGTGTTCCGCAGTAAGGGCAATCTGGGCAAGCAAATCGGCTGGTATGTCCTCGCGTTTTGCGTTATTACTTGCATCGTCAACTCCATCAACTGTGTGTGGGTTGCCGTGGCAGGGCTGCTCGTGCCGGACTTTATCTACAACATCGGCACAACGGTTCTGAACGGCGGCGTGTCTATGGTGATTTTCTTCTTCGTCAATAAAATCATCTTCCCGGAGGATAAATAAATTATACTGCTGGGAGCGTACAATTTGCAATCGTAAGTTGTACTCTCCGGTGTTAAGTTGTACATATACCACAAGACTACAGAGGAAGAAATCCAACTTTTTATGTCTTACGGATAGGATACGATAGTATCTTAGTATTTTATTTATTTAGGTATTTTATTTATTTAGTATTTATTTGTGCAGGCTTTTCCTGTACAGGTGAAACCCGTCCGGGCAAAGCCTGCGCAGGAAAAGCCGTTCTTGAGTAAGAAAAAATTCCCGGAAAGCGGGGGTTTTAGGGCTGTATTTGACTGGACGGCTACTGCGCCGATAGGCTGCAAACGCGCCCAAACAGAGGCGTTTCTCGCGGTGACAGGGGCGGTGTGCGAGGATGGTGTAGAGTTGGCTTGCGTACAACTTCTTGCCGGAGAGTAAAACTTATATACTGGCTCGTTGGGCTTTTCCTGTGCGAAAACCCTGTGATGTAAGTACCCGCATTTCTCAATGAGACCAAAACTGCGCATTTATTTGAGCGGTGCAAGTCAGAATCCGTCTCGCAGATTTGCCCCCAAAACTGCCCCCAAAAGGGCTTGGAACGGGTCAGCACCATGCAGCACTCTTTTGTACACATGGGACAAAACCCATTCTGAGCCTTGGTACGCAATACCACCAAACCCAACAAAACAGCACTGTAATGCACAAACTTTGAATTTCTCATAACCCGGAGGTCGCAGGTTCAAGTCCTGTCTCCGCAACCAACAAAGAACGGTAAGACGTCAAGTTTTACCGTTCTTTTTCTTTTGCAGGCCGCAAAAAAAGAAAAGTGGTAACAAAGTGGTAACTCATTTGTTACCATCTCCGAAAATCACGCTGCTCAGGGTGTCTCCCGCCCTGATTTTGGCAGAGTCGATGATGTGGGCGTAACGCTCGGATACGGTGGCGGGTTTGTCACCGATGAAGGCAGCTGTCGTCACAATGTCGGTACCGTTCGCCACAAGGATGGATGCCACCGCATGGCGGAAGGCGTGGGGGTTCAGATGCGGAAAGTTCGGGTTTTCCTTTTGCAGCCTGTCCCCCATGCGGTTCAAATACTGTGTAATGTTGTCCGGATTCATAGGTCCACCGTACTCATTGGTAAACAAGTAGCCGCTTTCCTGCCAGAGATCCCCGTACCATTCCGGCTGTTCGCCGCGCCACTTTAGGTAGCGGCGCAGGATTTCGTCCATCTGCGGGGTAATCGGCAGCTGGCGCGGCTTGCGCTTTTTGGGGTAAGGCTTCTCATACACACCGTTCTTGGGGTCGTACATGACGCAGGAACAGATGGTAATGGTCTTGCTTACAAAATCAAGGGCGCTCAGCTTGATGCCCGCACACTCCCCGCGCCGGATGCCGTAGAGCATCAGCACGTGGATCAGCGTGTACCACTTGACGCTCTCGTTCTCCAGCGCCTGACGGATCAGTGTTAGATCGGCGGGCTGGTAGTAGTTCGGCATCGGCGGGTCTGCCACAGGCGGCGTGGCATCGCGGCAGGGATTGAACGCAATCAGATGCTTGCAGATGGCGTGTTCCATAATGGTGGAAATCACATGGTGATGCTCCAACACTGTTTTGCGGGAAAGTCCGCCGCCTGTTTTCTTGTTCTGCCCCGGCTTGAGCAGCATGGCGTAGAAATCGTCCAGCATATCGCCGGTGATTTCGTCCACAGGCGTCTTGCCTAAGTACGGATTGATGCGGGAATCCAGCATATCCTGATATCGTGCGAGGGTGCTTTTCTCCTTGCCGGTGCGCTCCTTAATTTCCATAACCTTAACGGCAAAATCCTCGAACGATATGCATTTCGGTTCGGCGGCTTTTGCCGCTTCTTCTTTTTCACGGGCTGTGATAAGCTCGCACTCCTCCTCAAAATGGACGGTTTCGCGCTGGATCAGCGTTTCGATTTGCCGCGCGTTCAATTCAGGCGGAACACGGACGGTTTTGATAAAAGGCGGGAGTTGCTTGCCGAATTCATCCCTCCCGTGAAAAACGTGGATACGAAAAGAAATAAGGGTTCCGGCCTTATTGCAGCGGTTCTCAACCGATGCCATGGTTCGGTTTGTTTTCGTCGATGGTAAGTCCGAAATGGCGTTCTACATCGTCCAGCGCCACCAGATACTTTGACCCGGCTTTACGGCTAGGAATTTCCTTGTGCAGCACCAACTGACGGATGTTGTGTGCGCTGATAGCACAGCCGGGATCACGTTTGCGCAGTTCATCGGCTGCGCCTTGAATGGTACGGATACGGTTCATAAGAGAGGTCCTTTCTCGCGTTTTACAGATGCGAAAGCTGTTTCGGAAGGTTTGGCATATTGGATTTGAAATATATCACACAAGTATCTTTAAGATACCACTGTGACACTTGTATTATATGGTATCTTAAAGGTACAGTCAATAGTTGAAACAAACATTTTAAAAGATTTTTTACGAATGAGCAAGATTCTTGCAATGATAGCATTTCTTTGTTATAATTGAATCGTATCTTTAAGGTACAGAAGGGAGAATTCCAAAGTGGATAAGATAGAGGAAAAAATAATATCCGGAAAGCTGCCTATGGATCATGAAAAGTCTCTAATAGATGAGTTTGGACACAATTCTCCAATTGATAGAGAAGGGGCATACGATCCTAAGAAACTGCTTGGAAATCGCATACGATTTTTGCGATTTTATCGCGAGATGTCACAGATGGGAGCTTCAAAAAAAGCCGGTATCAATATGACACTTTGGCGGCACTATGAGCATGGTATGAAAATGCCGCGTCAGGACAGATTAGAGAAAATCGCCGAAGTGTTACGTGTTCCAATCCAAATGATGCAGCCGATTGATACCTATTCCCCTGCGGGCATTGCGACCATTCTGTACAATATGCGGATGCAATATCAGAATCCGGAAACTGTAGAAATAGATGGGGAAACCTATATCAAAATACCAAAGAATGACCTGACCGTAGAAACACGCGCTACGCTGAAAGAAATTCAGAAACGAATGAATGAGGTTACGTTCGAGAGCGCAATGGAATGTTATTTCCGTGAATCAGAGCCGAATATGCAGGAAGGTCTGAAAGAACACGCCAGAGAATGCTGCGAAAAGTATAAAGCGTATCTGAGTGGAAATTTGCAGGAGGAGTTGTCGCTCTACGATACGATACAGGCCGAAAACATTGCCGATTATGAATGGACGATGAAAAATCAGATTCTGATGGAGTATATAACGGAGCTTTATGAAAAGCAGAATAATACTATCATCAGAACGCACGAACAAAAAACTTAACAACCTGCTCTGAAACAAGTACAGCCCTGTGGTATGCCTGCACATACCACAGGGCTGCTCTTATTTTACAAAAAAATATGCACAAATATTGATTGACTTAATTGTTGCTTGTGCTATTTTTGCGAAGTTACATTGAACACTGACTACAACTGTATTACAATGATTTCGAGGAGGTGTGACCGTGGACAACATCAAGTTAATCATTCCACAGAAAAAATACACAGGCGAAACAGCAATCGTGTCAATGCGTATCCCCAAAGATATGCTGAAAGATATAGATACCGCAGCAAAAGCGGTCGGGCGCACCCGCAATGAAATTATGCAGGTGAGCCTTGAATTTGCGCTGAATCACATGGAAATTCAAAAGAAATAAAGGATGTGCTTGTATGGCGATTATCAAACGCAAAATGTGAGGAGGAGACATCGAGCTTTCCGCCGATAAGACCTTTGGTGTCTGCGAGTGCTGCGGCAGTACGATGACATTCCCCAAGCTGGACGATGACCAGCGGGCAGCGGCGTTTAACCGCGGCAACTATTTCCGGCGCATCGGTGAATTTGACAAGGCACTGGCTGTGTATGAACACATAGTGGAAGAGGACAACACCGATGCCGAGGCGCATTGGTGCTGCGCGCTCTGCCGCTATGGCATACCCTACATTTTCCCCCTGCTTTACAAGAAAAAGGTCACCACATAGTGACCTTTTCTATCAGACTAACAGAACGCTCACCCCAAAAAAGAGGTGAGCGTTCTGTTTTACAAAGATGAAGGAGAAAATCAAAAAGAGAATTGCTTAGTTGTCAGCTGCCGCATTACGCATCGCATTCCACAAGATTCTTGCGTTTCTTATTACCCCAGAGCAGCAGCACAATGAACCCTGCCGCCAACAGGACATCAAGCCCGATTTGTGCATAGTGCCATGTTGCCATATGGACCTGAACCGATGCGCCCGGTGCAAGGCCATTCATTGCACTGGAGTTCGCAACAGTGTACAGAATGTTATGCGATGCATTGCGCATATCATTTACTGCAGAAGCCGATGTCGTATCCGTCAGCGGGTTGAAAGACGGGATGATCAGAATCAGGTCGGTGCCTGCATAGATTGCCTGGTTGGGCTTCATCCAACTATACATACCAAAATCGGTAATGACCATTCCTTCAAAGCCCCACTCGTTCCGAAGCACATTCGTGCATAGCGCTTTGCTGCCGCCAGCCCATGTTGTGCCGATACGGTTGAATGCGCTCATCACGGCCAGGTTTTTCACTTCACGCGTAGAAACGGTCCCGTTGTCATCCGAAATGTATCGAATCTCTGCTTTTGCATTTTTGACGCAGATCTCAAAGGGGCGCAGATATACTTCGCGGATCGCCTGTTCATTGGCCCAGACGCAGATCGCATTGTCGCAGCGACCGCCTTCCTGATCGTTCAGTGCAAAGTGCTTGATATAGCAGTACATACCCTTGCTCATCGCACCGGATACCACCTCAGCACCAATTTTGCCTGCCAGCGTGCCATCCTCCGAATAGTATTCGAAGTTCCGTCCGGCAAAAGGCGAACGATGCGTGTTCATAGCCGGAGCATACCAGCCGGTCGTACCGCTGGAAAGACCTTCGTTGCCTACCATCTGGCCCATTTCATAGGCAAGTTCCTTATTCCATGTGGAGGCAATGATCACCTCAGACGGGTAAGATGTGCAGCTGGTCGTGCCGATAAAAGCCCGGATACCGGCAGGACCATCCAAATCATTTGTTGCGGGTTTTGCAATTGAATGGATTGCTGCGGTACTGTAGCTGCCGTTATTGACCAGCGCAGCATAGTCGCTGACGCTCATCTGATCCAGCAGATCATTCCACTTGGGATCATCATATTCCAAACCGCGCAGATCGATCAGGCTGATGCCGTTGTCCACACCCGTAGTCGGCATTTCCACATCGTTGTTCGAGATCTGGCTCAGGTCGAACTCAAAGCCATTCTGAATCTTCTCTGAAGCTTCCAGATCTGCCGCCACCGGTGCTGTGGGGAACGTCCCTGCAAAATCGGCACGAGACATATTCAGTGCCATGCCCTCTGTCGGCGTATCCGTAAACATTTCCGACACATCATCAAACTGATTGGATGCTGCACTCTTGTCGCCGCTGCGGGTCTTATCGCCCGAATAGACGATCGTCTGATCCACCGTATAGGTAATCGGTTCTGTTCCTTCCTTGACATTGTGCGAGTCAGTCTGAATCGTGATCACGTAATCACCTGCATCCAGAACATAGGCCTGTGCGTTCTTATAATCGTAGGAAGCCATGTCTTCCACATTTAGAGTCAGAGTCAGGGTTTCGCTCTCGCCGGGGGCAAGCAGCTTCGTCTTTGCAAAATCGCCAAGCACGACCGCTGCCTTCTCTATACCGCCTGGTGTATAAGGCGCAGAATAGTAAAGCTCCACGACATCCTTACCTGCTGTTGTGCCTGCATTCGTCACGTTGACATCCACTTCGATCGTGCCGTCCGTATTTCCCATGCGCTGGCCAGTGATCTTCCAATCGAAATTGGTGTAAGACAGACCATAGCCAAACGGGTAAACGACCGCCTGATCATAGTCAATAAAGTTTTCTACTGCTGCCGTTTCATAATAGCGATAGCCCACGTAGATGCCTTCTTCATACTGCACAAAGAAGTTGCCGTCCGTATGACAGCCAAAGCCGGGAACGAACGTCGGCTCCATCATGTTGCTGTAAGAGGTCCGTCCAAAATTGACAAACGTGGGGTCCTTGGTAAAGTCTGCGGACCAGAGATCCACTGTACGGCCAGAGGGGTTCACATCGCCATTCAGTACCTTGCCCACAGCATTGAAGCCCGTCTGTCCCGGAGAGCCGATGAAAACGATTGCATCGATATCAGGATCATTCTGCAGCTCTCCCACTTCCATCGTGGTAGACATATTAAGCAGAACAACGACCTTGTCAAAGTGCTGCTTTGCAAGCTCGATCATCTGCTTCTCATCATAATTCAGTTCCAGCTGGTGCTGGCCTTCCGTATAGTGATCGTCCCAGTCGGACATATCCCGCGTCAGGTCGCCGCCTTCACCGCCGCCGCGACCGATCATTACAATGGCCGCATCGCCGTATTCCGCAAAGCTGTCAATTGCAGCGCTGGTGTAGCCCTCAACCGGCATCTCACCGATATAATAGGTCGAATCACCCGGGTTGTCCATTGCGATTTGGGCACGTGTATGGCTTTCATCGCCGGCATAAGCCGTCAGGAGATCAAAGACTGTGGGGTTGACCTGGAACCCTGCATTTTCCAATCCCGTCTTTACATTGACTGCCGTGCTCACATCCACCGAACCGGAGCCGGAGCCACCATAAATGGGGTCTGCTGCATCACGTCCCAGAAGTGTCACTTTTGCACCCGCGTTTGCAAGGGGAAGAACACCATCGTTCTTCAGCAGTACAATGCCCTCTGATTCGATTTTTTCCACCATATCGGCTGCCGCCGCTGTGGTCTCTTCTGCAGAGGAATAGTCAAGGGGATAATAGTTTGTATCCCAGTCGTCTGTTCCGGATGGATTCTTGATGGTATAGGTATCGCCGCCCAGATAGCCATCAATATAGCTTCTGAATACATTCATTGCCGTGTTTGCCGCGATTCCCACTGCCAGAATGCCAGAAAGCCCCGCGACCCATCGGATCGTGAATTTGCGTTTTGATATCGGCCTGTTTTTCGCTTCTTTCATCTTGTCCTCCTGCTTTTTTGTTCTGTGTCATAAGACACCTCAATATTAACAAAAAAAGCATCAAATGTAAGATACTTTTACCCAAATTGTCCATTCTGGTTCGTATCCTGCAAAAGAAAACGGGGCCGCCGCACAAAGTAATGTGCGGCAGCCCCATGGCAGCTTCGTTATGTGATTCATTTTTTCGCTGTACAGGGGATCGGCATTGAAACGCGCAATACCGCTTCTGCTTCCGTGGTCGAAACCGCCAGCAGACCATCGTATTTTTCTGCGGTACATTGAATGATCCGGAGCATATAGCTCTCCTGTGTTTCATTTTTCGCATCAAGCAGGGTTGCCGCATTTTCCACCCCATACAGCTCTACCTGCAAAAATGCAATATCGACTCTCCTAAAAATTTTCAGTGCAATGGCTCTGGTCTTTTTCTCCGGCAGTTTCATCACAAAAGAGATCGTGCAGTCCAGCAGATTAGAAAGAAGCGTATAAAGATCCACCGAATCGACAAAAGCCACGGCCCCGCCGTCCGCTACGCAGGTCAACGAGATTCCGTACTGATTACAGGTAAAACTTTTTTCTGTCAGAACCATATCAACGGTATCGTTTCCCGTCTTTACCGTCAGATCATAGATTGAGATCAACTGCATAACATTATCCAGCAGCTCCTGCGATGGGGCCGATTCACAGGACGCTTTCAGCTCTTCGATCTGTTTTTTGAGTTCATGGCAGCGCTTATTGATCAGCTGGATGCCCTCTTTTGCCTTCAGATATTGCTGCCTGGACTGAAGCCAGAGCTGCTGTTGAAAATTCAGTTTCTTCCAGAGCCTCAGCTGCTGGCTCATATTGTATTGCACCCAAAGTACAAAAACACAGCACACTGCCGCATAGAGCGAACAGACCATGTAAATGGCCCGGAGATCCCTGCTTCGTATGCAATAATAACTTGATACGCTGAGGATCACCGCCACAAGCAGCATCAGGGTCATTGCGATCACCGGCTGCACTTTATCCGGCATAAACCTTTCCATATCCTGCACTGCTGGCGCAAAAGCACGCTTTGCCACATAGTAGATCACTGCATATACCGGCAGATGGATCAGTACCATTTGTACACGCCCTTCAAACCCGAATGCCTGTTGTATGATGTTTGCCAGCTGAAAGGCCAGATGCTGGGTGGCATAAGTAAATGTAATATCGTATACCGCGTTGAGGATGCTGACCTGAAAATACATCCACTCCAGCACCAAAGCGATTCCATATATGGCCGCAAAGGACCAAAAAAGCGGCAGTGTATTGCTCCACATACTCAGGAGAATAAAGAGGGCTATGCACAGCACCCCCGCCGCCTTGCTGGTGGTTCTCGGTTTGCGGGAATGTGTATAGAGCAAGGCCGCTGCCAGCAATTCCATCGGAAACAGAAACACCTGTATGATCCATTGCAGTGTCGCCATCACACAATACCTCCGATGTACTCTGACAATTTCTGAAAGAACTGCTTTTTCTTTGGTCGGCTGACTGCAAGTTCCTGTTCTCCCACCCGAACACTGGAAGCACTGTAACCCGTAACGTTTTCCATGTTGACCAGATATCCGCTGTTGCAGCGGGCAAAGCCATAACCGCTGAGTTTTTGCTCCCACTCGTTCAATGATCCGCTGAATGTGATCGTTCCCTGCGCCGTATGGAATTGCAGCTGATGATTCCACACTTCCACATAATAGATCTCGTTCAGTGCGATCCGGTAGTTTATCCCCTGCACCGGAAGCATAACATACTGCTTTTTCCGGTTTCCGGCAATGGCCAACGCTTTTTGCATCTTTACCTCAAAAAGGGGATAGTCCACCGGTTTGAGAAGGAAGTCCATTGCATCGACTGTATATCCCTGCAGCGCATACTGCGCCATATTTGTCACAAATACGATCACAACCGCATCGTCTGTTTTCCGTATTCTTTGTGCCGCCTCCATTCCATCGACCAGCGGCATTTCTATATCCATAAAAACGATGTCCCAGACCGCCTGATAGCGCTCGACAAATTCTATTCCATCTTTATAGACATTGACTTTCAATTCCGTGGTATACTGCTCCGCAAACCGTTTCAGAAATCCCGTCAGAACTTCTCTGTCTTTGGGATTATCCTCTACAACTGCAATTCGAATCATACCGTGTTCTCCATTCTTCCTCATTCCGGGGCAAAGAACTTATATTTCTCATCGACTTCCCAATGCCCGCTGAACCCCCGCCCGACAAAGCGGACGTTATCCATCTGCTTGATATGGCGGCGGATGGTTTTGTAGCTGACACCCAGCGCCATGCCGAGTTTTTCGGTGCTGATTTTATTGTTTTTTTGGATTAAAGCCAGAATTTTGGCATCCAAATCATCTTGGGGGACATCTTGGGGGACACGTTGGGGGACATCTTGGGGGACACCGTAATTCAAGTTCGGCATAACGACCGTAAACTGGTAGCGGTCAGAACGGAACGTAGGGGCTTTGCTCGGCACGAAGTTGATTTGCGCTTTGTAGCCGTTCAGAATTTTCCCAAAGCCGCTGCCCTTGCGCTCCATATAGCCCAGACGGTTGAACACATCGGCCAACACAGGGTTGCGCCGAGTGGACGGCACGGTAAGCGGATCGCGGTCTTGGATCATTGACCCATCCGGCATTCCGCCCGGCGAGTAGATCTCCAGCCGGTCATCGTAGATGTCAATGTGGACCTCGCTGCCGTAAACGAGATAATCGCGGTGCGCCAGCGCGTTGACAAGCGCCTCGTGGTAGCTGCGTTCCACATATTCGGGCAGTTCCTCCCGCGAGTTGGGCGTCTTGCGCCACATCATGCGGGCGTTGCGCTTGATGAAAGCCTCTCCGTTCTCAATCAGAGAAAGCACACTGCCGGAATACTCGGCATCGTCCAGCGCGTCCATCGTGCCGCCGCTTTTGTCCAGCCCGTTCCAGCGGGTGCAGAACAATCGTGACCAGCGGATCGGGCTTTCGTCGGCAATCAGGGCGCCGGCATTTGTCAAAAAGCCGCCCTCGTCTGCCAGACCGAAAGAAACAAGGTCTTTGTTGTCAAAACTGTTTCCCGTCCACTTCTTATAGCGCTCCCGCAGCTTGGAAAAGGCGTAGTCCTCCACCCTGTAAGGTGTCACCTGAGAATCGTAGGAGGTGTTTCTGCCGCGCAGGACAAGGCGTTTCAGCTCGGTGGCGGATGCCTTAACGCTCTCGTTTCCGATGCGTACAAACGCCTCTAAGGTGCCGTCGCCGGAGTAATAATAGGGCGTTTCCTCGCCTTTGAACACATCAAGAATCAGCAGCACCTTGCCGTCTTCGGTTCTGTGAAAGTGCAGCCGAAACTCCGGGATGGGCTCCATGCGCGTCTTAATGATCTCGCTGATTTTCTCAGCATCGCTGTCAGGTTCGGTCAGCCCAACGATCTGCCCGTCATCCGCCATGCCGAAAATCAGCGCGCCGCCCAGCGTGTTCGCAAAAGCGCTGACGCTCTTGCACCAGCTTTTGGGCTTTCGTACTTCAAGCGCTGCTTTCTTGTCATATTCGGTTGTTTCACCGATCAGGTTCTCCATATTCATCTGTTCCGACCACCTTTTGCGCGAAATATCGGTACTTTCAGTATAATATAAAGTCGGGCGTTTTTCAAATAATCTTTTGAAATCAAAGTTCATACGCGCAGAAATCCCATATCTTTTCCAGAAGCTGATGCGTTTCTTTCCACTGGTCCTCTGTAATTTTCCCGGTTGCGTTCGCAAGATGGGCAATCTGATTCAGGTTATTCCCTACCGCAGACAGCTCCTTTATGAGCTTGATGTAGGTGGCATTAGGGCGCGGGCGAATCTCGTAACCGACAAGCAGCTTCCGAATGACAGGCTCCATTTTTAAGCCGGATGTTTCGCTCATCTCGCGCAGTTTGGCGTACTCTTTGTCGGTGAGCCGCACGGTGATTTTCTTGGTTCTGTATATCATAGTGTCGATATTTCTTCGAATCAAAAGTCACAAAATGAGGGACGGGGTTTCAGGGGGTTTCCCCTGACAAGTGGGCGTTTTGCCGTCATGACGGCAAGATGCCGTGCTTGCGGGGGCTGTTCCCGCATTTCCATGAGGGAACAGCCCTCTGAAAAAGAGTTAAATATAAATTAACTCACAGCACACGATTTCCTCGGCTTGCGCCTGCAAAGCTTGCATCTGCGCCGCCCATTCCAAAGGGTGATGCCGTTTCAGATCCTCGGTGACGCCGCGCTGTTCTGCAAGCCGGCGCACCAGCGCACTGACCTGATTGTGCGCCTCGCTGTCGATGCCGGCAAGGTGCTGTGCCAGCGTACCGTCCAACAGCATTTGGTCGCGTTCAAAGGGGCGATGCTCGTCAAGAAAACGCGCCCGCATCGCACCGTATTTGCCCAACGGCGGTGTACTGCCCGTGGGCAGGGCAAACGACGGAATCAGGTATCCGTTTACGTTCGTGTAAGCCGTAGACATTTTTGACCTCCTTGTATGGCGCGGTAATACCGCTGATGGTGTTGAGTTTGTAAGTGGCAAAGCTTGTCCACAAAAGTGATTTCATGTACTGCGGCAGGTTTTTGACCTTCCGCGTGGTGATTGCCTGCAAAAAGGTATCCAGTACATCCTCCACATACGGCTCCAATCCATCCTCCTCGCAGCCGTTGCTGGCGCAGCTGATTTCAGCCAGCACCTTGTCGGCCGTGACAAGCGCACCGCGATACGACTGTGTGCCGGTGGCGCAGCACATCTCGGTAAGGCAGGTGTTGAGCAGTCCAAATGCGCTTTGGCGGGCGTCATCCGTGACGCCGTTTGCTTGATACGGATGCTGCTGACGGAAGTCGTATCCGGTCAGGTAGTGGATCGCCGTCTGTATAAGGGCGGGCTTAGCCATATACGCCTGCGGAATGGACTTGTGCTTTGTCAGCGCGGGCAGAACTATGTTTTCCAAAGCGTTTTCATCCATCTCTCCCCCGTCTTCAGGCGGCTCTGCCGCAGGAGAGATTGATAGATTCGTATTTATGAGTTTTTCTTTATGATTTAGTTTTATATTACCGCCCCGGTTTCCACCGCAGTGGTTTCCACTATGGTAGTTACCACCGGGGTGGTAATTGGGGTGGTGGTCGGCGGCTGCTTTTTCAGCAGGCTGTTCGGCGGTTTCGGTTTGGTTTCGTGTCAGATTGGTGCTTTTCACATCGCGGTTGCGGTCGTGGTAGAAAAGGTAGGCACCGTCCCATCCGCTGTTGTCGGGGCGCAGTTCATACTGATAGACGAAGCGCCCCTTTTCACCGGGATACACATGGATGAACAAATACCCCTTGCTTTTCAATTCGTTCCATGCCGTGTTGAAGGCGTATTCTCCCTCCGGCACACGCTCCATAAGGCTGCCTTTGGTGAGGGTAATGTTCTCCATTGTGATATAGCTTTGGATGCGTGTATACAGCCCCAATGCGCCGCTGCTGAGGTTCCAGTCGCGGGCGACACTGTTCTGCACCACAGTAAAGCCGGGCTTCGGGATAAAAGTGCCGTTATTGGCTGCTTGATTTTTCATTTTCCCTCCAAATGGTAGAAGAGTTTGATAATCCCAATATGCCGAATTCTTCCGAAACAGAGGGTAACAGACAAAAATTAGGAGCTGTTCTTAATTTTAGAAAGTGGTAACTAAGGTGGTAACAGATAGAGGCAAATTTGCGGTAAAAGCACGCAAAACGTGCCTTTAAAGCACATAAGAAACGCAAAAATCGAAGAAAAGCGTATCTTTAAGGTACAGAAACGGATCGGTATGCGCTCATAACCCGGATGTCGCAGGTTCAAGTCCTGTCTCCGCAACCAACAAAAGCTCGTTGAAACGACAAG
>ERZ773169.1247-NODE-1247-length-23637-cov-3.030871_pt1 | contig 23637 bp, 22 predicted proteins | sample MGYA00580536_ERZ773169 | MGnify/ENA primary metagenome ERZ773169 (study PRJEB29015, sample SAMEA2737814) | human gut metagenome | biome: human gut; feature: human-associated habitat; material: faeces | place: China | collected 2012 ... | reverse complement strand
ACTCGGTGCTGTATACGATACTCCACATGGTGTTGCATGTGCCATGATGCTTCCAATCGTTATGGAATACAATGCAGATTGTACAGGTGAGAAATACCGTGAAATTGCAAGAGCAATGGGCGTTAAAGGTGTTGACGACATGTCTGTAGAAGAATACAGAAAAGCTGCTGTTGACGCTGTTCAGAAACTTTCTGTTGATGTTGGAATCCCGACAAAGCTGGAAGCTCTGAAAGAAGAAGATCTGCAGTTCCTCGCTGAGTCTGCTCATGCTGATGCTTGTGCACCTGGTAACCCGAAAGATGCAAGCGTAGAGGATCTGAAAGAGCTCTTTAGAAAGCTTATGTAAATTGATTTCTGGTACACGGGCGAAAATTCTTCCTGTGATTGGGGTTAGAGTTTTGTCTTCGTAGAAAGGGACAGTGCAGCTGGCTCAGGGTTACGCACACTGTTCATACTAAGAAAAACAACAGATTGCTAAGAACAAAGAAAGGATCGATAAACTCGCTGCCGCTCAGACAGCTATCGATCCTTTCTTTAACACAATCTATCGTTTTTCAAGTATGAGCAAGTATGCTCCACATTCACCAGCTGCACTGTCCCTTTCTACTTCGATTGTACTCTATCGAATCATAGAGCAGATTTGTTTATGTACAGAAATAGATTTACGGATCGTGCAACGATTTGGAAGGATTCGTATAAATTTTCTGTGGACAGAAATAGATTTACAAGAGCCCTCGTTCTTTGAAGACGTCTCTTAGCTCTACCGGCATGGATTCGGAGAGGAATCTAGCCAGGGTTTCAGGGGTGGCTTTGTGGTTTCCGAGAACCCACTGGACGGTCATGTAGATGGAGCCCTGGCAGTACATTTCTAACTGGAAGCGAATCTTGTCAGACATCTTTTTCCCTGTATTTCCTTCAATCCGATCGGTGTAGAATTTTGTGATCAGCTCGAAATCATGATCACGCAAACAGTTCTGGTCGTCATTTTTAAATGCCGCACGAAAGAAAAGTGTTTCTTTCTGAATGTATTGGAATTTATTTACAAGGCTTTCATAGACTGTTTGTCCCTCTCCCATATGCTCAAAGGATTCAATCAGTATCTTATCAAAATACCAGTTGATCAGATCGTATTTATCCTGAAAATTCCGGTAAAAGGTCTGACGAGTCACTCCGCATTCTTCTGTGATCTCTTTCACAGTGATCTTCTCAACCGGTGCTTTTTTCATGCATTCTTTCATCGCCTCTGCCAGCCGATATTTTACTTTTTCTCCTGACTTGCTTATTTCTGCCATAATTTTTTCCTCTCCACTCCAAGCAATTCAAGTAATTCATTATGCGGATATTCTTCGTCTTCCTGATAAATATCCACATAGTTCATCGCCGCACCTCCGTCTACGAATGCCGGAAACAGAAATCCACATTGTGGTTCGCCCGGTTCGTATTCCCCACTCAACGGGCAGATTACACACAAAATGTATTCATACATTCTTTCGGATTCTCCCTGACGTATATGATCCAATCCCTTCGCCGGAATGTCATATCTGTCATGAAAAACATAGATCGCATAATCCTCATCTGCCTGATAATGTTCTCCGACAATCTCATAAAAGGTCTCCATCAGAGCATCATTTTTCAGACCGCAGGCACGCATCCCCATTAGAAGTTTCCACATACTGTCCGGATTTCTCCGATCATCACAAAACTTATATTCCTTCAAGTTTTTATTCGTCTTTGCAAACGGTACTTTCTTCGCAAGGGCCAGATTTTTCTCCTGTTCTGCAGGATTTAAGTTTAGAAAACTGGTGTTAAATGTTCCATCTATAAATCCGTCTATATCCATATAGCTTCCGGCGATCCGAGTGATCGATGTCCGTTTTACTGTCATCCGTCTGGTCAGCGCTAGCATATCTTCTCGATTAATCATAGTTTTCCCCTCCGTACTGTTCACTTCGAATCTCTGCTTATGTAGACAATTTCTTTAAAAAGTCTTCTGTCGTATCCTCTCTGTCAATCCTCGAAGCATTAATGGTTCTACTCCACTACTTTTTTCTTCCTCTTTTTCCTCTGCCTGCATGATCACATCACGTACCTTCTGCATTCTCTCGTCAAGAGCTGAACTGATCTGTGCACAATCCATCATCTCTTCTGCAAGATACTTACTCTGTTCTTCCGGAATACTCTTCTTATAACGAAGCTTATGCTCCAGACTCGCCCAGAAATCCATCGCAATCGTGCGAAGCTGCACTTCAACTGTGATCATCTTTTTTCCTTCTTTTAAGAAAATCGGAGTCTTCACGATCAGATGAAGACTTCTGTAACCACTCGGCTTTGGACTTGCAATGTAGTCTTTTTTCTGAATTAAAATTACATCGTCCTGATCAAGGAAGCATTTCGCAAGTTTATAAATGTCATCCTGAAAAGCACAGATCACGCGCACACCGGCAATATCCTGAATATTTTCTTCGATTGCATCAATCGTCAATGGAATATTTTTACGACGAATCTTCTTCAACAGACTCTCCATTGATTTCACACGAGTCTTAATGCTCTCGATCGGGTTGCGGTCATACTCCAGGGAATACTGTTCGCTCAGCACCTTGAATTTCGTCTCGACTTCCATGATTGCACACTGATAATAAGCCATCATTGTGTTGACCGGCTTTAAATTCTCCTGTACAAAGTCAATAAATTCATCTGAAAGAAGACTGTTTCTTACAAAGTCCTCTCTTCTTTTCTCGATTCGTTCTTCTAATTCTCGTCTACCCATTTGTTTCTTTCATCTCTCTTTTCTTGCTTTTATAAGATTGATCTAATCAGATACTTCCATTCTGCCAGATATTCTCTAAGCATATTGTTTGGCAGATACAATGGATTCGAGCCTGCAGCAATCGCTTCCGCTGATTTCAGCCCCTGTCCTTTTGTGATCTGCATCGCCCGAAACATATGGAAATCATTTGTGATAATTCCAACACTTGCTCCGTCTCTGATATATTTCTTACTGTTTTTTATATTCTGCTCTGTTGTCTTTGATTCGTCTTCCAGAATCAGACGGTCTTTCTCAATTCCGGCTGCTTCCATATAATCAGCCATCGCCTGCGCTTCCGTACACGGCTCGTTATACCCCTGTCCACCTGACACAATACAGATTGTCTCCGGATTCTTCTCCAGATAATCGATTGCTGTGTTCAGTCGATGCTTCAGCACCTTACTCGGTCCATCTGCTCTCACCTGTGCACCAAGCACTATGATGTAGTCCAGATTTCCATCTGCCTTCGCATGCATCTGACTAATAATGCATCCTTCGATAATTACAAAGGAAACTACAAACACGAGCAGTATTCCTCTTAATATCCACAACATCCACATCGGAATTCTTGCCCATCCATCCAGAAATGTAATCGCTGCGCATCCTCCAAGCAATGCAGCCAGTACAAACCAGATCAGGAAGAATCCTGTCCCTGATCCATTTCCACTCATCCAGAACCCATAACAGGCAAATAGCACTGCAAATAAAATACATATTATAGTTACTGTCATTTTCCACTTTGTTCTCACTTTCCACTCTCTCCAAGAATCAGTCGAAGCAGTGTCTTATCAAGCATGATTGTCCGGTTCCATGGGTTCAAAATGATACCTTCAATCTCATTCACCTGTACAGCGGACTGAAATAATGGTTCGATTGCTGTCAAAAAGGTAGACATCACACGATCAGAACCTTTCAGTTCTTCTTCAAAACTTGTAAATGCACTCCACCACTTCTTTCCATCAGCTGTCTTCACTGCCTGTATCTTCAGTTCTTCTGCAACAGAAGGCTCTACCGCAAGAATCAATTGTCCTTCTTCTTTCATTCGTCTGCGGATCACTGTCAACGTATGTGCTAAAAGTTCCTGAGACGCTTCCTGCTGGAGCGCAGAAATTGCTTCCTCAATCTTCTCGTTTCCTTTCAGTCCTTCGTCTTTTGTATCGTTATTCTGTATCTTCATCCTCGCTGCTCCTTATAAATTCTTTATAGTTTAATAAGCATTAATATTCTAACACCAATATGCTCTAATCCCCCTTGTGACGGAGGCAGTAACACATCTCATGCTTTCATGTCTGATATCTTTTAAGTATATCATAAAAAAAGAGAATAGTGTGATATTTTAAATTTGTTTCACACTATTCTCTCTTTTTTTACTTTTATTAATATGACTTTGGATTCTTCACATTTATCTAAGACACAAGCTCCTGCATCAGCTCATGCACACTCATCATCTGATTGATCCGTCCGACATTGCTTCCGCAGAATACAAGTCCATTTTCCACATCACCTTTTACGGCATCAATCAGTGCCTTCGTGATACAATACGGAACTTTTACCGGATTACATTTCGCTAAGCAATTATAACATTTCTTAATAGGCTCTTTTTCTTTCTCAACACGCTCGATCAATGCGTTGCGGATGGCTCTTCCCGGCATTCCGACCGGACTTTGGATAATCTGAACATCCTCTTCTTTTGCATTGATATAGGCCTGCTTATACGCCTCTGACGCATCACATTCTTCTGTTGCCACGAACCTGCTCGCAATCTGGACTCCATCTGCTCCAAGTGCCAATGCGTGATCAATATCTGCTCTGTCGAAGATTCCACCCGCTACAATTACTGGAATCTTCTTCTCGTATCGCTTTTCATACTCTTCCTTACAGGCAATGATCTGACGGATCTCCTCATCATAATCCATCGTATCAATCTCATCTAACTGCTCTCTTGAGAATCCAAGATGACCTCCAGCTTTCGGTCCTTCTACAACAAGGAAATCTGCTGTTCTGTCATACTTATGCGCCCACATTTTCAAGATCAGCTGTGCTGCTCTCTTAGAAGAAACAATCGGTGCAATCTTCGTGCGACAAGTCTCACTGACCAACTCCGGCAGATTCATCGGAAGACCTGCACCGCTGATGATCACATCTGCGCCTGCTGCCACAGCCTCTTTCACATGCTCTGCATAATGTTTCAGCGCAACCATGATATTTACACCGACAAGACCATTTCCCTGCGCGATTTCTTTCGCTCTCTTGATATGCTTGTGGATTGCTCTATTGTTACATGCAGCCTGATCCTTCTCAAATCCTTCCTCATCATAACCGATCTGTGCTGTCGAAATAATTCCTACTCCGCCTTCTTTCGCTACTGCTCCTGCGAGAGAGCTTCTGCTGACTCCAACGCCCATACCACCCTGGATGATCGGGAGCTTCGCAGTCAGATCACCTATTTTCAATTGATTGTTTATACTCATTTTCAATTCTCCTGTATTTTATTTTGAATTTCAAACTATTTTAAGTATAAACTATTTTATTGAAATGTCAAGGAATATTGATTCTACGGATTAATCCGCGGATTAAAAACCCCCGTTTTGATAGGCTCTTGCGATAACATATGATGGTTCATAAAATGCACTGCAATTATAATTATCTATCGTATCGCAGATTTCATTATTATATACGCGGATAATTCCATCTACATAATCTTCTTCCGGAACTAATGTATCAGAAATAAGACGCTGATATACTTTTCCCATTTCTAATGCTGTAGGTATTTTTTCTACCAATTCTTTATCAACTACTGTAATATCGAAATCACCTTCTACCAAACTATATTCCTCGATCCAATCATCCTCAACCTGCAAAGGATTCTCACAATGGAGCACATTTGCTACACTGATCAAATGCACTAGTGACTCCCTTCCAATTGCATTTACCACATATTTATTTCTTTGATGAATTCTTCGGGCAACACGTTCAATCATATAACAGATGAAATATAAATCATTTGTCTGTATTTCTTCATCTGGGAAGTACTTATTTGTCATAATGTTATGCTCCCTTCATAATGCGATGTTTGAAATGCTTCTTCCGTACAAAAAACTATCTGATGGGTAGGATATTTGAATTTAACCAAAGCCCAAAACGCTTCTTTCGAAATTTTATCTGCTGTATAATCCTCCACATAATCCCAAATCTGATCATCTGCCATAGGACCTTCTACAATATCATATGTGTGCATCTTTCCTCTTCGACAATTTACAACAAAATCAAGCCATTCTTCTGTCATTTCAGAAAAACAGAGAATCTTAAGTTCTGGATTTTTAAGATAACTATAATTATTTACGACAGATGCGCCTTTTTTTGTTAATGCCCAGCGTTTCGCTTGTTTTTCTATATTTGTACAATAAAAACCATATCCAAAATCCTTATAGTAACCATTAATAAGTATTTTGGGATTAGATACTTCTACATTACTCCCATGATAAATAATCGTGTTTTTCATTATGCTACCACCTCATTTTCTGCGGAATTATCGGCTCCGTTTTCGATTTCAAAATTCAATATATAAATTATAACAGAAATCTTACGCTAAAGGGATTTTTTCCAAAAAAACGCAAAAAGAGCAAGACATATCCGCTTTGATGCACTTGCTCTTTTTGTTTTTATTCCCCTGTTTTTGACTGGCTTTGTATTTTTGCAATTTTCGGATAACATTTCCTGCTCTATTCGTTGACTTGCTTCTTAATTTTGCAATTCTCGGGTAACATTTCTCGCTCCATTCTTGACTTGCTTTGCAGTTCTTCGCTTCTCGGGTAACGGTGTACCTCTCTCCATTGACTTGCTTTGCAGTTTTACGCTTCCCAGGTAATGATACGACATCCATTCGTTGACTTATTTTTCAGTTCTCTAATTCTCAGGTAATACTGCTCCCTATTTCCGTTGACTCAAATAGCATTTTAGTCAATCAAGTCATCAAACATCTCCAAGTGCTATCCCAAATAATATTTTTCTAATATAAAGTCATTCAAGAATGCCTCAGCATTCTTGCTGCGAGGTGCGCGTAATTGCATGACATACTTCTACTGCACACCTCTGCAATCCTGCCTGAGGCTATATCAGCTCAATAACCATAGTAAGAATTTTCAGAATCTCCGTCAGCATAGCATCTTTCCATTCATATAAAATAATCGTAACTGTTCAGCGTCAGAGTCAACCTCCAAAATGCTACGCATTTCGTCGGTGTGGCGTATCCGCCAAATAACATCAACATAAATATTTTTCCGTCAATTTTTCCATTAATCTTGAATTTAACAGGCTTTGTTCCGTTTCGAATGTCATTATTAACTGCTCGCCGGGGTAAATATTATTTAATTGATATAATTCTATTTTCCGTACTGCTGCTCTTGCATAATCTTGTTTATCCATCATTCCTTCATGTTCCCAATAAATTTCCTGATAAGTTTTCTTCGACAATAGTGTGAAATCTGGATATACGATACCATATCCTTTGAGATAGAGTGGCTTCTCATATTTATAAGGTATATTGTTTCGATAAAAATAATCAGCAAGTATTTTCTCAGACTTAGATCTGACTCTTTCTCCTTTTTCAGTCAAAATCAGTGGCGTACCTTCTTTGAATTCTTTTCCCTGATATTCTTCTTCATACCACATTTTAAGCAATTGATCCCATGTTGACTCTACTGGAGTTACTAATGCTTGCCTTTCTTTGTTCATTGATGTGTAGATTTTCTCTATTTCATCATCCGAATAATTTTTTGTTATTTTCTTTATTTGCTTAAGTCTTGCTTCTGCTTTTTTCACCACTGATTCATTATAATTCTTTTGTGCCAGAAGCCTTGCCAGTTCCATCTCCGCTTTTGGAATGTAAGTTTCATTATCTGCGCTCATATACTGATAATAACGTGGCTTGCTTTTATCGCATGAAATTCGAAGACGTCCTTCCGGCGCTGATTCCAGACCTGATCTTGCTTTATTTATAATAGTTTCTAAACGCTTTTGCTCCTGGACAAGCAAATGTCTTAATTCTTGCATACGTGTCTCCTTATTAGAAATTGATAGATTTGTTTTTAGAAAAATGTCATCAAATTTTCTTTGATTATTGAATTGTTTTTATTTTTAGATTTTGGGATTTTTAAATTGTTTCAATTGATTTTTATCTTTTCGATTTGTTACTGAATTAGTTCTGATTGCTTTGATTGCTTTGATTACTTTGATCTGTTTTTGATTTGCTTCAGTTGTTTTTGACTGTCTCAATCTGTTTTTTCGGTTATCTCAATCACTTATAAAAGTTGCTCTACAATTAATTTTACGTGATTCTTTTGACTTGTTTTTATTTCTACGATTCTTAGGTAACGACACACTCTCCTTTCATTGACTCGCTTAGTGGTTTTGCAGTTCTCGGGTAACGTTACGCCCTCTCTCCATTGACTTATTTTTTCATTTCTTTAATTCTCAGGTAATGCTTTCCCCTGTTTCCATTGACCTAAATAGAATTATTGCCAATCAAGTCACCACACAACTTCCAAGTACTCCCCCAAATATCACTTTTCTAATATAAAGTCAAATTACTGACTAGATGCAAGTGTTTTTAATAGTGAGACTACTCCCCTGAATAACTCTTTTCCACTATATAGTCAAGTTCCTAACCAGGTTCAGGGCTTCTAGCAACGATGTTAGTATCTAACATAACATTTTTCCTGTACAAAGTCAACAGATTTGTAACACTCTTCCATAGTATTTGTAACAAGAAAATCCAAAATATTGGCACGTAATTTAAACAAGAAAATCTCCTCTCAAACCTTATGGGATCTAATTGAACCCAGTAGATATGAAGGGAGATTCTATTTTGCTATTTTGAGGAAAACGTTTCTACATCTACTATATTCATTGACTTATTTCGCATTTCTTCAACTCTCGGATAACTGCACGCCTTCTCTTCATTGACCCAAATAAAATTGTTGCTGTGCCTCTGTTTTCTAACAAATGGTAAATGAATATCTGATGTCTTCTTCCGCACTGATATGGTATTTATCTTCCACATCACTTCCCCAGCTGTCGATACCCCCGACTCCTCTTACTGCTCCGTATACACATAAAACAGTTCTTCTTGCTAGTGGTAATTCCTCATGATGCAGAGCATTTTCAATTTCAGATGCTGTATATGGAAGGCATGAAAAAGCAAATTCCTTGTCTTCCTTCTCAATACGAAGTGTCTGTGGTGACTGATCTGTTCTACTATTATCAAGACTTGTATGTCTGCTGATTTCAAGCCACTCTGTATCCATTCTCATTCCACATTCCTGTGGGACAAGGTAAGGTGTCAGGCTCAAATCCGTCACTTCATAAACACCTTTTTGGGCACCTGCTTTTCGATCTGGATATGTCTCCCCGGACAATCCTTTATAGATATATTTATCTGCAAGTGTCGGCATGATAAAACGCATTCCAAATACCGGAAGCTCAGGCAGTCCTTTAACTCCATTATAATGTACATCCACCTGGATTTTTCCGGATGCATTAACCGTATATGTCACAAGTACCGTTGTTGACGGATTGGATATTGTCTCATAAGTATATTTTACAATGATCTCATCAGCAAAAACATCTCCACCGAAGCTGTTATTGTCCGGTGCATATGGTTTCTGCACTTCTCCATCCATGATAACCTGTGTTTCCTTGCAGTCAATAAACATATCTGCTGAAAGCCAGCTTCCGCTTTTGATATGGAACTTGCTTCCTCTGTCGTTGTCTGTCAGCGCTCTCCAAAAAGTAGGTTTTGGGCAACGGTACAGCCACTCATATCCGTTTTTAACGATAGATTCCAGTCCGCCTTGTGCATAGGAAAAAATATAATCAAATCCCTCACCATGTACACCAAGTGTATAGTCACCATAGACCACTCTTAATTTATCTGTATAAGCCATAGTAATACCTCACTTCCTGCATTGCCGGTTTCTCTTTTCTGTCAGCAAATACGATTCCATTTGCTGAGAATTCATAGTCTGAAGGTTTATCGTCAAAGTCTCCGCCATAGCGTAAAACTTCTTTTCCTGTCACCGGATCTTTTACAAGAATTGCCTGATCGATAAAATCCCATATAAATCCACCCTGATACATATCATATTTATCAATCAGCTTCATATAAGATCCCAGACCTCCCATGGAATTACCCATGTCATGCATAAATTCACATAAAATATATGGTTTCTTCGGATTGTTATTCAAATACTCCTCTACATCCTCCGGCTTTGCATACATTCTTGTTTCCATGTCAGAAATCGTATCCTCATATGCCCTATTGTAATAAGAACTTTCATAATGAACTAATCTTCCATCTTCCTTTTCAGCAAAATAAACGTTCATTGCTTCAATGTCATCACCCGCATAAGATTCATTTCCTAAAGACCAGAATAAAACGGATGTATGGTTTTTAAATGTTTCAAAATTGTTTCTTGCACGATCAAGCACAGCCTCTTTCCACTGTGGGAATGATCCCGGCACATTGCAGGATGGTTCGATCGCCCCTAACTTCTGGAAGGATCCATGACTTTCCAGATTCGTTTCTGCCATCACGTAAATTCCTGCATTGTCACACATATAATACCACGGTATCTGATCCGGATAATGACAGGTGCGTACCGAATTAATATTATTTCTGAGCATACATGCGATATCTGCTCGCATATCTTCTAATCCAATGCATCTTCCTGTTTTTGGATTCCACTCATGACGGTTTACTCCTGTAATAACCAGGCGTTTTCCATTTAAATAAATAATCTTATCAATAATCTCAATTCTTCTGAAACCAATATCGTAAGGAATTACTTCTACTAAACTTCCATCTTCTGCTTTAAGTTCTACATACGCATGATATAAATAAGGATCATGATTATCCCACAGTCTAACAGTTTCTAAATCAATACAGATTGTACCCTCTAAGTGGTCATTTTCTTTCTTTAACTGCACGGATTTTTCTGCTAACAGATTTTCTTCCCTGTCTTTTAAAATAAAATCAGCAGTGATATTCTGAGCATCCGGTGCAGATACTTTCATGCTGACAGATACGCTTCCACTTACATTATCCTGATTCAACACAGGTTGAAACCATACATCATCCATATGTACATCCGGTATCGCTTTCAAAGTAACATTTCTAAAGATTCCAAAAAAGCGGAAAAAGTCCTGGTCCTCTAAAAATGCTGCTGTGCTCATCTTGTGAACCTGAACTGCCAACACATTTCCCGTTTCTTTTATATAAGGTGTCAGGTCAAACTCAGAAGGCGTAAAACTATCTTCTGCATAGCCTACGAACTGACCATTCAACCACAGATACATCGCCTCTTCTACACCTTCAAAACAAATATGGATTCTTTTCCCACACATGCTCTTATCCAGGTCAAAGTATTTGATGTAGGAACCTACCGGATTGTACTCTGCTTCTGAAAACATTCCTTTTTCTGCTCCGGTTGCCTCCATGCTGTAAGCTCCTCTGTGGTACTCTTTTCCTTCCCACGGATACATGGTGTTAATGTAGCGGATCTTATCATATCCAGCCAGTTCAATATGTCCCGGAACCATAATTTTATCGAATCCTGATGCATCAAATGTTTCCTCATAAAAATTAACTGGTCTGCTTTTTACATTTTTACTATAAGAAAACTCCCACTGCCCATTTAATGACTGAAATAATGGGTTTTCCTCTTTTTTCATGGCCGAATAATCCAAATAATAGGAATGATCACTGTGCGGAGCTAATTGATTCACCTTAAATACTTCCGGATTATCCAACCATTTCATATCAGCATTCATATTTTTCCTTCCTTTCCAAACAAATCCCCAAAAAAGATTTTTGGGATTCGTTCGTTAAAATTTTCTTGTTCTATTTTAGTATACACCTACAAATGAGATTACAGGAGCAACTCTTGAATCTTCAATACGAATTTCAATTGCATCTGTTTCTACGCCCTGCAAATCGATGATCTTCTTATAACCAATTGTGGTAGCATCCACTATTTTCTCTTTTTTTCCATCTTCTGCCGCATACCATACAGAAAACTTCTCCACTCGCTGGCTGAAAGGAATTGCCTCTTTTAATACCAGATAAGATAATTTCTTTTTCTCTGTCCACTGCAGATGAATTGTCAATTCTCTGTCTCCGGCTTTATTTCTGAACACATTCTCATAATCATCTACTCTTAAAAGATCTGCATTTTTACCTTCCGCATCCTGTTCCGGAGTTGTTGTGATTTCAGCGATATCTGCCAGATTATCTTTAAAAGTGCTTCTTATAAAATCTCCAAGCATTTTTACATTATTAACATCTGTCTGATGAAGTCTTCCATTTTTCATCGGAGGAAGATTCAACAGAAGTGTTGTATTTCCACCAACTGAAGATAAATAAATCTCTTTCAGGTTTTCGAATGAACGAACCTGATCATCTTCTTCCTCATGATAGAACCAGCCCGGACGGATAGAAACATCTGTTTCTGCCGGATAATATGCTAATTTTTCTTCATTACGCAGGCATTCACGGCTTCCGAGATCTGCCTGTGTTTCATCTAACGGACGGTTTCTGAACTCTTCATTATCTTCCTGCTGACTGAGCTGTGCTGTAATCGCCGGATCTGTCATATCTGCTGCAACGACACTCCACTCACTTGGACGTACCTGTCCAGCTTCGTTTCCACACCAGCGGATATCCGGACCTGAAATTGAGATCACAGCGTTTGGCTGGAGTTTACGCATCACTTCATAATACCTCTGCCAGTCATAAACCTGTTTCTTTCCATTGCTGCCTTCGCCACAGGCTCCGTCAAGCCAGATTACAAATATGTCACCGTAGTTTGTCAGAAGCTCTGTAAGCTGATTCACATAGTAGTCATCGTATTCTTTGCCTTTTCCATAAGATTCATTATTTCTGTCCCATGGTGAGAGATAGACTCCAAACTTCAGACCATATTCTTTACATGCCTCTGCTGTTTCACGAACGATATCACCTTTTCCGTTCTTATAAGGTGAATTTTTAATACTATGTTCTGTATACTTGCTTGGCCATAAGCAAAAGCCATCATGATGTTTACAAGTCAATATTAATCCCTTCATTCCACCTTCAGCAGCTGTCTTTGCCCACTGACGAGCATCTAGCTCTTCAGGATTGAAGATAGATTCCGGTTCATCGCCTAATCCCCACTCACTTCCTGTAAAAGTATTTACTGTAAAATGAATGAAGCAAAAATACTCCATATTCTGATAGGCAATCTGTCTTTTGCTTGGTGTAACTGAAATGAAACGTTCGTCCTCTTTCATACCCTTGTATTCCATTTTAACACTCCTCCAACTGTTTTCTAAGCTTATTGTTCGCATCTTCTACATTCATTCTTGACATGATAAATGTAATGATCAATGACAATACCATCGGAATCCACAAATACATAACATGCAACATGTTCAGGCAGGATTCTGGCTGGATTGTTGCTTCTTTCACAAATCCACTTGCATCAAGTAACCATCCACAAAGAGCAACTCCGATTCCTCCTCCGATTTTTGTACCAAAGGAAGTACAAGAATACATTGTTCCGTCAATGTGTTTATGTTTTGTAAGGTATGTATATTCTGAACAGCTTGCAACTACAGCTCCCATATCCCCCTGCCATGGTGCCATTCCAAGTGCTGCAACCGCTGTGAATGCAAGCATAAGTGGAACGCTGCCCATATAACCGGCAAAAATCACTCCGACACGTCCTGCTGTTCCGAGAATATAACCAGAAAGATTCATTCTATATAAACCTTTCATCTTTTCTACCAGCATAGGTGTGATACACATTGCAATGATGACAGGAATATTGATTGCCCATGAAAATACAGAATATAAATCTTCATTTTTCAGTATGTAAATCATGTAATAAATTCCCATATTTAACATAGCTGAATAAATCTGCTGACAAATATAAGTAGCACAGATCATAAGATAATATTTATTGGAAAATAAAAGTTTTGCTGCCTCTACCAGACCATACTTTTCTTCTGTATGATCTTTCCCTGCTTTTAATTCTTCTTCCGGAAGCTCCTTGATTGAAAATACGGAAATTGTATTTACGATCAATCCAATGATAGCATATACTACAGCAACCGTTCTCCAGGCAGTTGCTCCACCGCCTGCTGCTCTTACAAACTGAACTGTAACAGATTGAATCAGTAAGCTTGTTGAAAATGCAAAGATAAAACGCCATGATCCCATCTCTACACGTTCTCTGCTGTTTTTTGTACAAAATGTAACCAATGATGCATATGCAATATTATTTGCAGTAAAGAATACTGCATTTAACAGTGTATATGCAACAAAGAACCATGCGTACTGAGCTGTTGTTCCAAGACTATCCGGTATTGCAAAGTTTGCTACAAGTGTTACCGCACAACCTATATACGCATAGAGCATCCACGGTCTTGCTTTTCCCAGTTTGCTTTTTGTTTTGTCAATCATAGTTCCAAAGAACATGTCGCTGATTCAGTCAAATAACTTTGATACCATGATCAACGTTCCGATAATACCCGGATTTAAACCTACTGTATTTGTCAAATACAGCATTACGAATGATGACAAGAATGCATACACAACATTTCCTGCCAGATCTCCCGAACCATAACCTACCTTGTTATACCATTTAAGGTATTTTTTCTCTTCCATAATCTTACATTTGCTCCCTTCTTCCACCCCAGTGGATACCTATAACTAAATTTGTCCCATTTGTAGATTTTATCATTTGGTTTATCTACAGCACTGTTTCATTATATTCTGGTTTTTTACAAAAAGACATAAACTGAATTATACGATATATACACAAAATGCCACACTTTTTTCAGTTGTTCTGTTCTTTCTTTGTATCTTTTGTAATTATTCACAATTTTCCACTTCCAATTTTGTGCATATTTACAGCAACTATATTTTTTCATGAATCTGTATGACAGAATATGTCTAAAGTGATATACTGTAGATTAATCAAGATCTGAATATTTCCGATCCATTTAGAAATGAAAGGTGATTTCACATGTATATTAATTCTGCTTACTGGCATAAAAACCGCAGAGATTTTAAAGATAAAAAATCTCCGCTTTTTGTTGGAAGCTGCGGCACATATCGTCTGAAAACCGTCGAAAAGTTACCAACACACCGTCCTCGGGGAAGATTAGATTTCCAACTTATTTATATTGCCTCAGGAAAAGGAGAATTTTATTTTCATGGTAAGAAAGAAATTGTAAATGCCGGAAATATGGTGATCTACCGCCCCAAAGAAGAGCAACGCTACTACTATTATGGTGTAGACCAAACTGAAGTTTACTGGGTTCATTTTACTGGGAATAATGTAACGAATATTTTGAGACAGCATGGTATTTCTGATGATACGCATATAATTTATACCGGTACTTCTCTTGAATATAAACGAATTTTTACATCTATTATAAATGAATTACGTTTTTGCAAAAGTGAGTACGAAGAACTTTGTGTTTATTATTTAATGGAGCTCTTAATTCTGACGCACCGGCTTTCCAGTGAAAAGCCACGAAAAAGCAATTTACTGACAATGCAGGAAATGGAACAGGCTGTCCAGTATTTTTCACAAAATTACAATTCACCAATAAACATTGATGAATATGCACATTCCCATAATTTCAGTATCAGTTGGTTTATCCAAAGTTTTAAACAATATACGGGCACTACTCCTACCCAGTACCTTTTATTCTTGCGGATCTCTAATGCAAAAAATTTATTGGAAAATACTTCTTTTAATATATCGGAAATTTCTCGAGCGATCGGATATGAAAACCCACTATATTTTAGCCGTATTTTCAAGAAACAAAGCGGGCTTTCCCCGTCTGAATATAGAAAAAAATATCAAATAATAATGTGAAACTAAATCGCTTTCTAAAAAAGAACCCAGAATTGTTATTCAAAACAATTGTCGGTTCTTTTTTCTGTATAGATTTCCTGTTTTTGCAGTTCTCAGGCAACAATATCCTCTCTCTTCGTTGACTTGAACACTCTCACCATGCTTTAACAATGGAATATAATTCCCTTTCTGCTTTAAAATCAAAGAATCCTTTCGATTCTGCATATTTTTTCATGACAGTCTCCTTTTATTTTTTTAAAGGTTTAATTTCCGTGACACCACCTAAAGAAGCAGGTGCTGTATCCTCTACAGCGCCATTGTACGTCACTATAACCAATATTAATCGAATCATTTATTGTAACTTTTAAATCATCTAAATAATCATTGATTTCATCATCAGACACAGAATATCCCACTGCAATAGCTCTTTGATAAGTTGCATCGCGTTGTAACATATATTCTACTGCCTTATCTTCAGCGTCTGACTGTTCATACCCTGCTAAAATGTAAAATTCAGTAGCTTGTTCAATATCCTTTGTAGTAATAACACCACCGGATTTACCTCTTGCGTAAATAGACTCATCTGTTTTATCTCGATAGGGATCCAATAATTGTCCGGCTTTCTTCATCAAATCAATATTAGACTCTTTTTCATTTATCACATAGATATTCTCGACTTTAAGTGGTCGAACGTCTGCATTATATGGGAAATAGTAAAATATAATTTTTTTACCTTCCTTTAGATTTTCTAATTCATAACCACAATTTCTACAATCTAACTGCAGTGTATCGACATTTTTAAAATCCTCATCTTGTTCATTCAATTTATCCAAACGAACAACTATATTGTTATTCTCTATAGATTCTACAGTCCCGCTTCTGTTAAGATGGTATACCCCCGAAGAATACATTGTGTCATTTCTTTTTTTCAGTCCTAATAACACCAAAAGCACACCTAAAATGCATAAGACATATATTATTTTTTTCTTCATTAAGTTTCTCCTCACTCCATTGACTTGCTGTGCATTTTTGCTGTTTTCGGGGAACAGTTCCGGCATTCTTTGACTTGTTCCTCATTTATAAATATAACACAATTTTTTCAGGATATGAAGAAAATGTCAGCCAGAAACTTCTCTTCTCTACATTCTTCCAGTCTTTTTTATAAAACCATATGGAACAGATTTCGTACGGATAAATAACTACCTTTTCCTCTCCGGGTTCTAATTTTTCTACCATAGAACTGTAATGTTCTGAATTTCCCATTAGAAGTTCCCGAGAAATTGCTGTTCCAACGCCTGTTGTTTCTAACGACAGATAAGTGATTGGCACTTCTTTTTCTTCCTCCGTTGTGTTCTTCAGACATACATTCACTTCTATAATTTTTGTATCATAATTCACTTTACTCGTATCTATCCCACTATTCTCATAAATTGCTGCCTGTTCTTCTGTGGACAGCCATTTTACTCCACTCGCTGAGATTTTAACTCCATCCAGAAATTCAAGAGATTCTCCCTTTTCTGCTGTCTCAACTTTTCTTGCCGGATATTTTTGATTTATATTTCGATACCCGGCTATAAATCCACCAAATAATACAATTGCCGTCATAATGATGATGATCTTTTTTCTCATACACTCACCTATACTGTCATATGCTCTTTTATTTGTCCCATATCCATTCTAAAAATTTCATCTGAAACCTTTTCTAAAGTCTCCGTTGTATGACAGGATATAAGAATTAATGCTCCTCGTTCCTTTTCTTCACTGACAATCTGCCATAATATTTCTTCGCTCTTTTCATCTAATGCATTCGAAGGTTCATCTAAGATAATCAGTTCTGGTTTTTCCATAATTGCAGCCGCAATCCCTAGTTTCTGTTTCATTCCAAGAGAATATTTCCGATATTTTTTGTACCTTACATCCTGTAGCCCCACTCTCTTTATAACATCTTTCACCTCTGCCCCACTGATTTGTCCTTTAATTGACGCAAGCATCATTAGATTTTGAAATCCACTGTAAGAATCTAAAAAGCCTGGTTTTTCAATAAACACACCCACACTTGGTGGAAATGAAAACTCTTTTCCAAGAATTTTTCCATCAATCTTTACTTCCCCCACAGTTGGAAGTACTAATCCACAGATTACTCGCATAAGCATAGATTTTCCACAACCGTTTTTCCCTTGCAGTCCATAAACCTTTCCTTTTTCCATAGAAAGTGTAATTCCGCTGAGGACCTCATCTGCTCCAATTTTTTTACTGATATCTGTAAGTTCAAGATACATATTTCCCCTTCTTTCTTTAAAACAGATCTTTTCTTTTTAAAATTTGATATCCAATTACAGCCATAAAGAAAATAATTCCCACACTAACTGCTCCTTGTGTCAGAAATCCAACATCATCCATAGCAAACATCATCTGACGTATACACATAAAATAATTTCCTATTAAAAACGGATGGATCTGATATACACTGGAAATTAAAATAACAATAGAAACCAAAATTCCAGTTACTGCATTGATTGCTAATGATACAATATACTGAATATAAGTAAGTGCCAGCAATGCCACAAAAAATACAAGAACCATTGAAAAAATACGGAAATTATTTTTGTTGATTTCCAGTCCCAGATAATCCTTTAGTAACTCTAAATTTATCCCTTTTACAGCACTCTTCGTACAAAAAGAAAAAACAAGAAATGCTATTGCTGTCACCGCCAGATATCCCATACATTCCAGCAAAATTTTCAAATGACTTTCCATCCACCATTGTTTTCTGCTTTTCAGACGTAAGAGCATTTGCTGTTCGTATTTTTTTGAGAGCTGTCCTGTCAGTTTTCCGATCAGTAAAACAAAATAAATCAAATACAAGGACCAGTACGGTGGAATATTAAAAGTCTCTTTTCCTTCCGATTGTGTATAAGGAACTGTCCCCTGAAAAAAACAGATTACATAATCCCAAAAGTGAAGTTTCCACTCCTGTCCATTCACAGTATTATATTGTTGGATCAGATTACGAAAACCTACACACTGCACGAGAACCAGCAAAAATACAAAGCCATACTTTTTCCAGCTTTCTTTAAAAAATATTTTCAAGTCAACTTTCCACATGGCCTCATCTCCTATCTCCAGATATCTCTCCGCTCAATCATCTTTTCCCCTATCAGTTTCTCAATGAAGAAAACGACAATTCCAATCAGAATAATTCCTAACCACTTACCAGGCGTATTCCATGATGTCTGCCAGACTGCGAACAGGCTAAAATAGATCTTTCCATAGTGAAGTGCCTCTATTCCGATTGGAACCAAAAGAACAATCCAAATAAAAAACAGAGTCTTTGGATACCACAAAAAAATATCTACCATTACAAAAAGTAAGATCAGTTTTAAAACATACATCAACCAGATAATGACGGCCACGGATAAAAAATGGGACTTTACAACGTTTCCTGTCTGACCAAAATAAACACTTTCCATAGTATCCCAATTGATCAGATTTCTGCTAAAGATCCAGCCAGTAAATGTAGCCATTAGGATAATTATAAAAGAAATCCCAGCAGCATATACTAGACTCTCCTTCAGTTGTTGCTGAAACATTCTTTTTCTCGATTGATACCGTAAGATATATTGAATGTTCAGACTGTCCTGTTTGCATCTGATTACGAAAAAAAGTACAAACGGAAATATGGTCAATCCACTATAAAGTGCTCCCTGCTGTGCAATAACATAGTCTATCGTACTGGCCGAAAGATTATAAAACTGATACATCTTCTCCTGCTCGGACACTGTCCAAAAAGAACAAACTATCATCCAGATCAGTTCAGCTGTCAGAAGCCATCTATGTTTTATCAAAGAATCTCTCACATGATAAAATGTCTGTTTTGATTTAGAATACATCTTCCTTCGCCCCTTTTTTCATAAATACAAAGAACGTTACTGGAATTCCAATCCCCATTGAAACCACTGGAATCCACCATGCGACGATTCCATGTCCCGGCTGAACCCAATATACACTGGAATAGTCAATATGATTTGTAATTGTACAGATAACATGCAGAATCAGCTGTACAAAAAACGGAAAGATCAATACAACAATTTTATAATCTGACAAAAAACTTACAGACAAACAAACACAAGCCCAAATTCCTGCCATCAGAAATTGAAGTACCAGAAAAAACATTGTATATATCATAGGATGCGTAAAGAAAATCTTATAAAACAGCATCAACGGTGTAAGTATATTATCTCCCATTGTTGAAAGCGGTGCTAAGTTTGGCAGAAGAACCAAACTGCACATTAAATTGAAAATCAATGGAACAAGAACTGCAATTCCCCCACTCAGAAAAGCAGCAGCATATTTTGCTTTGAGATAATCTTCTCTCTTTGTTCTCATATAAATATTTTTTATTACTCCTTCTTTGCAGTCCTCAAAATAAGAAGTTCCAAATGGAAGGCTTGCAAGGATCGGAAGAATTAAGAAGAATATAAACCCTTCCAAATTCGACGGACTTCCAGCCATCCATGTTTCCACAGCACTATGTGGCGACAGAATTGGGAATTCGTTATAGAAATTCGTCAGATTAGCTCGATAGGCGGGGATTATTTCCCGGATTACATGTGCAATTCCAAGCACAGTTCCTATCAGCATGGATAATACCATCCCCTTTCCGCTCATTGCCCGTTTCATCTCTGTCTTAAAAATCTGTTTCATGCTTTTCCCTCTTTCTTAAATTATATTTTCAAAGGGAAGAGAAAGGGGATGCTATTTTGTTGGAAAGACCACCTTTACGTCATCAATTCAGTACAATATAGCGCCGGATATCGTAATCTGGATTATCAATGACAGCTCCGGTCGGATTAATTTCCAAATACATTGCTTCTGAGTCTAACAATGCATCATTTACAACAAAAATCATCGGCATTACTTTTTCTTCCTCTGGTGCAAAAGTTTCAGCATAATAATTATGATTCAATATTCGCGGTTTTTCCTCCCCCAAATAAGTTACTTCGCCTATATAGTCACTGTACTTTGATGGTGCCGAAAGAAACCTCAGTCGAATATAACCCCAGATAAGATCGTTTTCTATCGTTTTACTACTTTGATTTTTTACAGAAAGATTGACTACAACGTAAGAAAAATCATTTGTAATATTTCCTTGTTCATCTAACACTGCTCCCGGATAATCTGCAAGATTTTTCCCTTCCGGAAGTGCATACCCCGGATACTCCTTTCCTTTTGTCCAGGATAAAACTGTGAAACTATAATAAGTGCTTTTTATCGTGTTTCCTGTTGAAACTATATTTTTTTCATCGACTCCGAGTTTGTTTGCAAATTCTTTAGATACTTCATCTGGCTCCTCTTTTTGGGCTACCACATCAAGACTTTTTTTAAATTCATTTTCTTTTTCTATATTCTCCTTACTTATGCTACCTGTTCCGCTTTGTAAGAAATTAACAGATAGTAACACGAGTATAATGACAAGAGAAACACCCGCACAAGTTATTATTTTCTTCTTCACAAATATCTCCTTCCGTCATTCCTTCCCGACATAAACGACTCCCGTATGACACATTCTTTCACTTATTTCATAACAACCTCCTGTATCATTCAAATTTAAATACAAATTTTCAAGATCTTTTTCATTGACTATCCATGCCATATTGACTTGAACACTCTCACCAGGCTTTAACGATGGAATATAATTCTTTCCTTTACCATAGTCATCTTGTACACTGCAATAGGTCATTTCAGCTGTTTTTGCAACACCGTCGCTTATATAATAATCATAATCCGTACCAGCTTCTGTACCAGGCATGTAAATAGTATATGTTCCATCATCCTGCTTCGAAAGAGCAATCAGTGTGCCCATGTAGATCATATGATTAAGTTCTTCCTCCGATGTATTTGTGTATGTGACCGTCGTAAACAGTAATTTCTGATTCATGTTTTCTTCTCTCACAACTGAATCCAGATTGTTTACACCATCCCCCTTTTTCATATAGGATAAATGATTCTGTACTAATTTTCCATTTGCATCAACTGCCGTCTTCCAGGCATCCGGAATTTTATCATTGTCTAAAATCTGTAAATCATCTGCGACCTTTATTTTATCTACACGAACTGTCACCTTATCTGTATTTATGTAATTTCCATTATTATCTTCAGCATGAGATTCTAAATTAAAAGTTTCTCCAATTTGATGAACCGGTAACTGGCCATTTACTAAAGATTTCTTATCTGCATAAACTGTCGGATCAATAATATCACTCCAGGCAGTCATGTCAGCAGTTTTGATCATTTCGTCCTCTTCCGTAATCACAATATTTTCCGCAAACTTATATGCTTCTTCTTTTGAAATCGTATTTCCAATATAGAGTGTCAAAACACGATATTCTTCCGGACACAGAAGATAAATTCTTTGATCAAATGAGTTTTCTCCCTCTGTTGTATTGTATTTGAGATAAATTCCATCATAGGATCCAAAAACATGGTTTTCACTTTCTATAACATTTCTATCCAACAATGATTTATCCATACTCTTCTCATCCATCAAAGCCGTACGAATGGCTATCCCTTCTGTATCAGGTGCATCTTTATAGACTAAACCTAACTGGTTTTCTTCGTCCGTCCATTCCATCCCCTTCGGAATATAGTTTGATGTAACAGAGATTTTGTGAATCTCTTCCGGAAGTTTTACGTCTTCAGAATTCTCATCTGATTTTATGGTGGTTAAAGTACCGTAGTTTCCCTGTTTTTCAAGGTACATATGATAAAACTTTGTTCCTGCATAAGCAACGGTTGATGTTGCAATAATGCACACAGCTGCCGCAGCCGCTACCCTGCTTATGCTTCGGTTAAACTTGCTTTTTCTCTGTATTGGCGTAATGTTTGATGAATTTACTTGTTTTTCTACTTCTTCTTGAATCATATCATGAACAAAGTCCGGAATATCAGGAAAGTCGTTTTTTAATTCATCTAATCTCATACAAAAATCTCCTCCAATTGAATCTTCTTTTTCAGCGTTTTCCGTGCCCTTACAAGTCTCTTTTGTACAGCACCTTCGGATATCTCAAGAATCTGAGCAATCTCTCTTATATTGAACTCCTCCATATAATAAAGAATCACTGGAATCCTCAGTTCTTCTTTCAGTTCGTTCACAGCTCTATATAATTCACTGTAATCCCGATTCTCTTTAGGTTGCTTCCTATTTTCTGCATATCCTTCATCCAAAGGTTCATTGACATTGATACGCCTTGCAATGTTATAACATTCATTGAACAATATCCGCATCAACCAGGTCTTTGCATAGCGATCTTTTTTTAGTGTATCTATTTTAGAAAATGCTTTCACAATCGATTCTTGTATTGCATCAGCACAATCCTGGTCATCTGACAAAATTGTTCTTGCTGTTGCATACAATTGTCGCTCTGATGAAAGAATCAATTCTCCAAGTGCCTCCTTCGTCAATTTGTTACCCCCTTTTTGCCAGCCAGCTTTTATTTACATAGATTAGACGGATTTAAAATGAAAATATCCCCTTAATTTTAAAAAAATATTTTTTTAAGATTTGTGAAATACAAATTAAATATTTTCTTATATTTGCCGACGGTGTGAGGTGATATATGATTTTGGAGCATTTTTTTGAGTTTATTCGATTTTTTATAGGAGATTAAGGAGAACACAGGTACTTAGGAAAGATATGAGAATGTATTTTTTTCCTGAGTTCATAATGTGAAAGGATAATTTCTTGAGAGGTACGCTCAAAACTATTATCTGTGAAAATTGTTTACCAAAAAATAGGGATAAACTCTTAATGTTATTAATAGGTGTGTGAAAAAAATTTGATCGTATGTTACAACTTTTTTCATTGTTGGCTTTGGTGTTGTCTGCCTATCTTTCATTTTTGGTAATACCGAGACTTGTGTTCGTTTC
>ERZ773169.1234-NODE-1234-length-23850-cov-5.883421_pt1 | contig 23850 bp, 26 predicted proteins | sample MGYA00580536_ERZ773169 | MGnify/ENA primary metagenome ERZ773169 (study PRJEB29015, sample SAMEA2737814) | human gut metagenome | biome: human gut; feature: human-associated habitat; material: faeces | place: China | collected 2012 ... | reverse complement strand
CCTCTTCGTCCCGAACGAAGCGCTCTACCAAGCTGAGCCACACCTCGAAATGATGGTCGCCGTATCTCGCAGCGACTTTTATATTATAACGCATGAGTCATGTTTTGTCAAGACTTTTTTCATCTTTTCAAAACCGATCTGCGTAAAAGAGAAAAACAAGCGGCAAGCTTTTAACGGCTTGCCGCCGTTGGTCGAGGTGACAGGATTTGAACCTGCGGCCTCTTCGTCCCGAACGAAGCGCTCTACCAAGCTGAGCCACACCTCGATTTGCCGTCTCACGTTCTCCGTGACAGCTTTTATATTATATCGCGCATTTCGTCAGATGTCAACACTTTTTTCAAAAAATTTTTCCATGTATTTTTCAAGGATTTGGGGCGGCAGAATGCCGCCCTCAGTCTGTCAATGAAATTCATTTAGGGAGATGTCGCTGCTGTCGCGCGGCGGCGCGCATGAAATAGCAATCACTTCGTGATTGCATAAAAACCGGGGGCGTGTACCTCGGTTTTTATACTTCTGGAGGGAGAAAGTTTCCGAATGGGAACTTTCGGACGACTCGTGTTCTGCGAAGTCAGAACACACTTGTCGGCGAAACTATAGTTTCGCGACAGTCTTTGCCGCCCCGTTCTCCCCTGCTTACAGTGTCTCGACGAGCGTTTTCACGTAGCTGCGGAACACGCCGCCGCGCTTTTCCGCGATCTCGTTGACCTCCGCGCCCGACAGCGGCTTGTTCAGCACACCGGCGGCCATATTGGTGATCATGGCGATGCCGAGGACGGGCAGACCGCAGTGCGCCGCCGCGATGACCTCGAACACGGTGGACATGCCGACCGCATCCGCGCCGAGCGTGCGGAACGCGCGGATCTCCGCCGGGGTCTCGAACTGCGGGCCGTTCACGCCGATGTATACGCCGCGTCGCAGCACCGTGCCGCACTGTTCCGCCGCCGTGAGCGCCTTTTCGCGCAGCGCCGGTGCGTAGGCGAACGTCATGTCCGGGAAGCGCGTGCCGAGAGAAGCGTCATTCGCGCCGGTCAGCGGACTCTTTCCCGTCAGGTTGATATGATCCTCGATCAGCATGAAATCGCCCACCTCGAAGCCGGTATTGATGCCGCCCGAGGCATTCGTGACGATGAGTGCGCCCACGCCGAGCTCCTTCAGCACATAGACCGGATAAGCGATCTCGTCCGGCGCGTAGCCCTCGTAGCCGTGCAGACGGCCCTGCATACAGACGATGCGGCGGCCTGAGAGCGTGCCGCAGACCAGACGGCCTGCATGGTCGGGCGCGGTCGAGACGCGGAAATGCGGGATATCGCCATACGGGATGCAGACCGGCTGCTCGATCTCCTCCGCGAGCGGGCCGAGGCCCGAGCCGAGGACGATGCCGATCTCCGGGATGAACGGCAGCTTTCCGCGCAGGAAATCCGCCGACTGCTTTACTTCATCATGTGTCAGCATGGTTTGTCCCTCCTTACAGGCGGCTCAGGATGCTGTCCGTGCGGCGCTGCACCTCAGCCTTTACCTTTTCGATGTCGATGGTCTTGAATTCGCCGTCGCGGTAGAGGATTTCGCCGTCCACCATGGTCATGCGGATGTCCGCGCCCTGTGCGGCATAGACCACGTTGCACGCCGCGCTGGTCATCGGGGTGAACTGCGGCGTATCCGTGTTCAGCACGCACAGGTCAGCGCGCATGCCGACGGCGAGCAGGCCGCTGTCGTCGCGGCCCTGACTGAGCGCACCCGCCCGCGTTGCCGCATGGAGCACCTCAGCCGGGGTGATGATGGTCGGGTCGCGGAAATAGCCCTTGTAGACCACGCCGAACAGGTACATATCCTGCATGATGTTCAGATTGTTGTTGGACGCCGCGCCGTCCGTGCCGAGCGCGACATTGATGCCGCTCTCGAGCATCTTCGGCACGTTCGCATAGCCCGAGGCCAGCTTGAGATTGCTCGCCGGGCAGCACGCGACCGTCACGCCGTGTCTTTTCAGAATATCGAAATCCTCGTCCTCGAGCCAGACGCAGTGCGCCGCCGTCGTCGGAGAATCAAAGATGCCGTGCTTCTCCATGTACGCCGCCGGGGTCAGGCCGTGACGGCCCTTGCACTCCTCGTGCTCGGTCTGCGTCTCGGACAGATGGATCTGGATGCGCGCACCGGTCTCACGGGCGTGCTGCGCGACCGCCTCGACGATCTTCGGATTGGAGGTATACTCGCCGTGGATGCACAGATCGCCGATCAGACGGCCGTTGTTCGCGCCGTTCCACTCGCCGCGCAGGCGCACATTGTCGCGGTAGGCCGGCAGGTCGGTGTAGTCGCTGTCGTCGAACACGGTCAGGCCGCGGCTCAGATTGCACTTGATGCCGCTCTCGAGGATAGCCGGGACCATGCCGCCGAAGAAAAAGTACATATCAGAAAACGACGCCGTGCCGCTCGCGAGCATCTCCGAGATGGCGAGCAGCGTGCCGTAGTAAGCGGCCTCGTCGTCGATCTGATCCTCGAACGGGAATACCTTCTCCCCGAGCCAGCGCTGGAGCGGCAGGTTCTCCGCGTAGCCGCGCAGCAGCGTCATGGGCGCATGGCTGTGGACGTTGTAGAAGGCGGGCATGAGCAGGCGGTGGCGGCCGTCATAGCGCTCGCCGAAGTCCTCCTCCGGCTCGGACGCGCCTATGTAGGCGATGCGGCCGTCCTTCACGCCGACATACTGATTTCTTTTCGTCTCAAACTTTTCGTCCAGCAGGTCAATGTTGCAGAATAGCATAGTTTTCTCCTTTATATATGGTTTTCGCAGTCCTTTTATGATGTATCGGAGGATTTCCACAAGATACGTTCATCGGCACGGCATAGGTGGAAAACCGCACGCCGAGCTCGGTGTTGAAATGGTCGATGGATTTCATCAGACCGATGCAGCCGACCTGAAACAGATCATCCGGCGACTCACCTCTGTCGCGGAAGCGCTGCACGACGCTCAGAACGAGCCGCAGATTGCCGCGGATGAGCTCGTCTCGCGCTCCCCTGTCGCCCGCCGCGGCGCGTCTCAGCAGTGCGTCCGTCTGCGCGCCGGAATAGACGGGCAGCTCGGATGTGTTCACTCCGCAGATTTCAACCTTTGCCTGCATGAAAAAGACCTCCTGTCGCGTGCCGGCTCTCGCAAAAGGTCCGGCAGTTCTATCAGCATTTTCCCCCTGCGGCAGGCGGAATATACCGACGGAATTTTTTCATGCAGCCGCGTTTTCGACCGTTTTTTCTTATAATTCGTGATAGTGCGGAATGATGTCCTCGTAATGGCCGTCCGGCATGAGAAAGCCGCCCGGGATGACGCCGAGCTGCTTGAAGCCGAGCCTGCGATAAAGATGGAGCGCACTCGCGTTGGTCGCGACGACCGCATTGAACTGGAGGATGCGGTAGCCGAGTGCCTTTCCCTGCGCCATGCTGTGCCGCACGAGCTGTTCGCCGATATGCCGGCCGCGCACGCCGTCCTTCACCGCATAGCTCGTGTTGCAGATATGGCCGCAGCGTCCGACGTTATTCGGATGCAGGATGTACAGACCGACGATCTCGCCCGTCTCTGTGTCCTCCGCAAGGCCGGTGAACGACTGCGACCGGAAAAAGCTGTCCGCATTCTCCTCTGTCAGCTCCTCTTGCTGCGGAAAGGCCACGCCGCCGCGCACGACCTCGTTCCATATCACAGCTGCTGCGGCTGCGTCGTGTGTCCGGTACTGTCTGATCTCGATCTGCATCGCTGTGCACTCCTTTTGCTTTTGCCTGCTTACAGTATAGCATATCCCGCGCGAAAATGGAATTGCCGGGCGAATTTTACGTCGGCTCTTGTGAAATCTACCGCAGACGTATATAATAGATGCGTACAACAGTCTATTAAAGGAGGAATTTCCTTGCAGTTAGAACAAACTCTGCGGACGCTCACCGCGCTGCCTGCGGTCAGCGGCCACGAAGCGCAGGCGGCCGAGGCTGTGGCTGAGCTGTTCCGTCCGTACTGCGACACGGTCGAAGTGGACAAAAACGGCAATATGCTCGGCTTCCGGTCCTGCGGACGCAAAAACGCAAAGACCGTGCTGCTCGACGCGCATCTCGACCAGATCGGCTTTCTCGTGACCGAGGTGCTGGACGGCGGCTTTGTCCGCTTCGCGCCGGTCGGCGGCGTCGATCCGCGCATGCTGCTCGGCGGCGAGGTCACGCTGCTCGCAGACGAGCCGCTCTACGGCGTCGTCTCCTGCATGCCGCCCCATCTGCTGAAGGCCGGCGAGCAGGACAAGGCCGTGCCGGTCAGCGAGATGGCGATCGACACCGGTCTCCTCGACGCCAAGAGCCGCATCCGTGTCGGCACGCCCATCGTGTTCGGTCAGACGCCGATTTCGCTCGCGGGCGATCAGCTCTGCAGCAAATGTCTGGATGACCGCGCCGGCATCGCGTCCATCCTGCTCGCGATGAAGCAGCTCAAAAAGGGCAAAAAGCTGCGCTGCAACATCGCAGTGCTCATCAGCGCGCAGGAGGAGGTCACCGGCCTCGGCGCACAGACCGGCGCGTTCGCCGTGCAGCCGGAATACGCCATCGCGGTAGACGTGACCCACGGCAGGACGCCGGACGGCCCGTCGGACGGCGTGTTCGACCTCGGCAGCGGCGCCGCCATCGGCATGGGTCCCAACCTGCACCGCGGCCTGACAAAGGCGCTCATCCGGACCGCCAAGGCCAACGACATCGACTATTCGCTCGAGATCATGGAGGGCGACACCGGCACGAACGCCTGGACGATGCAGATCGTCGGACGCGGCATCGCATGTGCGCTGCTGTCCATTCCGCAGAAATACATGCACACGCCGGTCGAGGTCGTCTCGCTTGCCGACGTAGAGGCGGTCGCGGACCTCATGGCGGCGTTCCTGCGCGAATTTGACGGGGAGGTGAAGGCATGATCGAACTGATGAAGGAGCTGTGCGCACTGCCCGGCCCGTCCGGCTGTGAGGACGCGGTGCGTGCGTTCGTGCTCAAAAGGGTCAAGCCCTTCGCGGACGAGATCCGGACCGACGCCATCGGCAACGTGATGGTATTCCGCAAGGGCAGAAAGGCGCTCGACCGTCCGGTCGCCCTGTGCGCACACATGGACGAGGTCGGCGTGATCATCAAAAAGATCACCGAGGACGGCATGCTGAAATTCGGCTTTGTCGGCGGCGTTGATCCGCGCGTTGTCATCGGCCGTCCGGTGCGCTTCGGTGATGTTCCGGGCGTCATCGGCATCAAGGCCGTCCATCTGACGACCGCCGCCGAGCGCCGCACCATGCCGAAAACAAAAAATCTCTATATCGACATCGGCGCGACGAGCCGCGCTGCCGCGGAAAAGCTGGTATCGCTCGGCGATTACGGCGTATTCGACTCCGCGGCCACCGAGTTCGGCGACGGCCTCATCAAGGCCAAGGCGATCGACGACCGTGTCGGCTGCGCCGCTCTGCTCCGCCTGCTCGAGGACGAGCCGCCCGTCGACACCTGGTTCTGCTTCACCGTGCAGGAGGAAACCGGTCTGCGCGGCGCGGCGAGCATGGCGTTCGCACTCGATCCGGGCTTTGCGATGGTGCTCGAGGGTACGACGGCGGCCGACCTCGCTGAGGTCAAGGGCGCTGACGCGGTCTGCCGCGTGCGCGGCGGCGTTGTGCTGCCGTTCATGGACGGCGCGACCATTTATGACGCGGCGCTGTTCGAGCTGCTGCGCGACGCCTGCACCAAGCGCGGCATCCCGTGGCAGACCAAGACCCGCGTTGCCGGCGGTACGGATGCCGGACGCATTCACAGGAGCCGTGCCGGTGTGCGCGTATGCGCCGCAGCGGCTCCGGTACGCTATATCCACTCGCCGTCCTCTGTGGCGGCAAAGGCCGACTGCGAGGCAGTCCTCGCGGCCGCCCGTGCATTTCTTGAAGAACTCGGAGGGGACGACGAATGAGCAAGGTTTTTGATTTATGGAAGGAAGTAGGCGGCGCATTTGGCCCGTCCGGCCGTGAGGATGCGGTACGCGAGACCATCGCAGGTATCGCAGGCGCATATATTGACGACATTACGACCGACGCGCTCGGCAACCTGATCTGCCGCAAAAAGGGCGCCGGCAAAAAGGTGCTGTTCGCCGCGCACATGGACTCGATCGGCGTTGTCGCGACCTATATCGACGAGAACGGCTTTATCCGCTTCTCGCAGGTCGGCGGCCTGTACTACGCGGATCTCGTGAACATCACCGTCCGCTTCGCCAACGGCACGCGCGGCGTGATCTCCTTCGAGGAAAAGACCCCGATGAAGGACATGACCCTCGCGCATATGTTCATCGACATCGGCGCAAAGAACGCCGAGGAGGCGAAAAAGCTCGTGCAAATCGGCGATTTCGCGGTATTCGAAGCGCCGCGCTTCGAGCAGAACGGCGTGCTCTGCGGCCCGTACCTCGACAACCGCATCGGCTGCGTGACGCTCCTGCTGATGATGGAGCAGCTGGCGGAGGCCGAGACCGAAAACGACCTGTATTTCGTGTTCACGGCACAGGAGGAGGTCGGTCTGCGCGGCGCAGGCGCGGCGGCGTTCGCAGTCGAGCCGGATGTAGCGATCGCCGTTGATGTGACCGACACGGGCGACCTGCCCGAGATGAAGACCGCGATGGCGGTCGAGATGGGCGGCGGCCCGGCCGTCAAGGTCATGGACCGCTCGGTCATCTGCTCTCCTGCGGTCTGCGCCGGCCTCGAAAAGGCGGCAGAGCTGCTCGGCATTTCCACGCAGCGTGAAATCCTCCAGTGCGGCGGCACGGATACTGCGGCGCTCCAGAAGGCGCGCGCAGGCGTCGCGGCCGGTGCGGTCTCCATCCCGACCCGCTATATCCACTCCCCGAGCGAGATGTGCGCGGTCTCCGATGTCGAGCAGTCGGCCGCTCTGCTTGCGAAATTCGCCGTTCTGTAACCATCGGGGATTTCAACCGTTAAAAATTTTCGTTGTTCGCCGCTTCACTTTTGTGAACAATGAACGATGACAAAAATGCCGTTCTGCGGTAATATAAATACAGCAGCAAGGAAGCTGAACCCAATGTGGGCGTTCGGTTCCTTGCTGTTTTTTGATTATCGCGAAACTAACGCTTCGCCGGCACTCAGTGTTCTGACTACGCAGAACACAAGTCGTCCGAAAGTTCCCATGCGGAAACCATCTCCCTCCGGAAGCATAAAAATCGCTGCACGATTTCTATTTCATGCGCACTGCCGCGCGGCGGCTGTGATTGCATGAAATGAGCTTCATCGACAGTCTGACCTCTTCCGCTTTATCCTCTTTCCCTTTTTGCCCACACCTTACCTACATACTACTCTTTGTCCGAGGCCGTTTCATCTCTTCACAAGTGAAGCGGCTTCGGGCAATTTTTTCTGCTTTTTCGCGCTTCCCGTTTTCGGCATCACCTGCCCCGCCTGCCGTGGTAAGATAGACGTACCGAATGAGAGGGGGGGCGGCGGTGGTCGTGTATCTCGATGTGCTGTTTTTCACGAACGTGCTGATGGACTGGGTGACGCTGCTCGCGGCGGCGCGGCTCGGCGGCGCAAAAGTCAGACAGGGGCGGCTTGCTCTCGCCTCTCTGCTCGGCGGCGTGTATGCCGCAGGGGCGGCGCTACTCCCTCTCCTCGCCGCTCTGCCCGTGCGCGTGCTCGCAGGCGCGGCGCTCTGCCTTGCGGCGTTCTGCGGCGAACGGGCGCTTATTCGGCTCGGCGGCCTGTATTTTCTGACCGCCGCCGCGTTCGCCGGACTCGCCGCAGCGCTCGGCGCGGTCTCGGAACGGCGGCTGCTGTTCGGCGCAGGGTATTACTTTGCCGTTCCGCTGCGTCTGCTGCTGCTCGCGGCGGCGCTCGGCTACACGCTCAGCGGCATCCTGCTGCGCGGCGACGCAAAGCACGGCTCCATACGGCGCGACATCCGGCCGCTCACCATATGCTTTTCCGGCCGCGAACGGCGCGTGCGCGTGCTGGAGGACACCGGCCACTCGCTCACCGAGCCGGTCTCGGGAAAACCGGTGCTTATTCTGTGCCGCGGCGAGGCGTCGCTGCTGCTGAATGACCCGCTCGACGGCGATGCCGCGCAGCAGCTCACCGCCCTGCCGGCCGAGACGGCGGCGCACTGCGGTCTCGTGCCCTACCGCGCCGTCGGGACAGAGAGCGGCCTGCTGCTGTATTTCCGCCCGGACCGCGTGCTGGAGGCCGACGGCACAACGCTCGACTGCGTGTGCGCTGCCGGTCCGCCCGGCTTCGAGTCCGGACAGTACGAGGGCCTGATCTGTGTGTGAAAGGGAGAAAATCATGAAACTTGAACAAATCCTTGCGTTTCTCAGGCAGCTTCGCCGTCTGCCTGCCGTCTATTACATCGGCGGCAGTGAAATCCTTCCTCCGCCTCTGTCGCCCGAGGAGGAGGCCGCCGCGGCCGCGGCCTGTCAGGTCGGTGACGAAGGCGCACGCCGCACGCTCATCGAGCACAATCTCCGTCTTGTCGTTTTTCTCGCGCGCAAGTTCGAATCGAGCGGCGTGGGCACGGAGGATCTGATCTCGATCGGCACGATCGGTCTCATCAAAGCGGTCAGCACCTACCGCAGCGACCGCAAGGTCAAGCTCGCCACCTACGCCTCGCGCTGCATCGAGAACGAGATCCTGATGTATCTGCGCAAGATCGCCGGGCGCCGCGCCGAGGTCTCGTTCGACGAGCCGCTGTCCTCGGACTGGGACGGGAACGAGCTGCTGCTCTCGGACATTCTCGGCACCGAGCCAGACAGCGTCATGCGCCCGCTCGAGGACGATGTCGACCGTGCGCTGCTGTTGCGCGCGCTTTCCCGGCTGCCGCCGCGCGAACGGCAGATCATCTCCATGCGCTTCGGCATCGACCTGCCCGAGGCCATGACGCAGAAGGAGGTTGCCGACCGCCTCGGCATCTCGCAAAGCTATATCTCCCGTCTCGAAAAGCGTATCATCGCAAAAATGCGCCGGGATATCGTCTCGCAGATTTGATCGACATACAGAAAATCTATCCGGTTAAGACAGCCGCGCGGCAGCGCGTATGAAAAAGCGTTTGCTGAGAGCCGCACCTTGTCGGAAAAAAGAAGTTTTCCGACAGATTAAAAAAAGTCCCCTGAGATCGCTCCCAGAGGACTTTTTCATGTTTACTTGTCGCCTGCAATACGGATACGGTTCAGCGCTTTTTTCAGCTTGACCTGAGCCACCTCGTATTCGCGCTCGCTCTCCTTTTTCTGGATCGCGGCGCGTGCACGCTCCGCTGCACTGTTTGCGCGGTTGACATCGATCTCGTCCGCCCATTCGCACGAGCGCGCGAGGATGGTCGTGCCCTCCTTCGTCACGTCGACAAAGCCGCCCGCAATGGCCGCGATGCGCTTTTCACCGTTCTGAATGATGATCAGCGCGCCGATGCCGAGAGCGGCGATATACGGCACATGATTCGGCAGAATGCCGACGTCGCCCTGCGAGGTGCGCACGACGATGCGGTCTACATCGCCCTCGAAAAAGCAATGGTCGATCGTCATCACCTTGAGAGGAAAGGTAGCCATATTATGCCCCCTTCTTAGCCTTCTCCACGACTTCGTCGATGGTGCCGGCGAACAGGAACGCCGACTCCGGCAGGTCGTCATGCTTGCCGTCGAGGATCTCGCGGAAGCCGCGGATGGTCTCCGCAACCGGAACGTACTTGCCGGACATGCCGGTGAACTGCTCCGCGACCGAGAACGGCTGCGAGAGGAAGTTCTGGATCTTGCGCGCACGGGCTACCGTCAGCTTGTCCTCGTCGGAAAGCTCGTCCATGCCGAGGATGGCGATAATGTCCTGCAGATCCTTGTACTTCTGAAGGATCGACTGAACGGTACGCGCGACCTCATAATGCTCCGAGCCGACAACGTCTGCGGTCAGGATACGCGAGGACGAGTCAAGCGGATCGACCGCCGGATAAATACCCATCGACGCGATGTCACGCGAAAGAACGACCTTTGCGTCCAGATGCGAGAACGTGGTCGCCGGCGCCGGGTCGGTCAGGTCGTCCGCAGGCACGTAGACCGCCTGTACGGACGTGATCGAGCCCTTCTTGGTCGAGGTGATTCGCTCCTGCAGCGCGCCCATCTCGGTCGCGAGGGTCGGCTGGTAGCCTACGGCGCTCGGCATGCGGCCGAGCAGCGCGGATACCTCGGAACCGGCCTGCGTGAAGCGGAAGATGTTGTCGATAAACAGCAGCACGTCCTGACCCTCGACGTCGCGGAAATACTCCGCCATCGTCAGACCGGACAGCGCAACGCGCATACGTGCTCCGGGAGGCTCGTTCATCTGACCGTAGACCAGAGCGGTCTTGTTGATAACGCCGGACTCCTGCATTTCGTTGTACAGGTCGTTGCCCTCACGGGTACGCTCGCCTACGCCGGTGAATACCGAAATACCGCCGTGCTGCTTGGCGATGTTGTTGATCAGCTCCATAATGATGACCGTCTTGCCGACGCCTGCGCCGCCGAACAGACCGATCTTGCCGCCCTTTGCGAACGGCGCGATCAGATCGACGACCTTGATGCCGGTCTCGAGGATCTCGGTCGTGGACTCCTGCTCCTCATAGGACGGAGCGGGACGATGGATCGGCCAGCGCTCCTCGCCCTCGACAGCCGGCTTGTTGTCTACCGGCTGACCGAGAAGGTTGAAGATACGGCCGAGGTTCTTGTCACCGACCGGAACGGTGATCGGGCCGCCGGTATCGGTTGCCTTCATGCCGCGCATCAGGCCGTCGGTGGACTCCATCGCGATGCAGCGCACGGTATCCTGACCGATATGCTGCGCAACCTCGACCGTGATGACATGGCCGTTGTTGTCGATCGTGATGGCGTTCAGCAGCTTGGGCAGCGCGTCAGCGGCAAATTTAATGTCAAGCACCGGTCCGGTGATCTGGACAACGGTGCCGATATTCTGCTCACTCATTGGCAAAACTCCCTTTGAGAAATCAGAAAGCGGCTCTCAGCAGGCCGCGCGGCCCTCTGCGCTCCGTTTCTGATTCAGTGATTAAGCTCCTACCTCACCCGAGCCGGCGACGATCTCCGTGATCTCCTGCGTGATCGCTGCCTGACGTGCACGGTTGTAGGACAGGTTCAGATTTTCGATCATCTCGCCCGCGTTGTCGGACGCAGCCTCCATTGCCATGCGGCGCGCAGACTGCTCGGAGCAGTAGCTTTCGACTACCGCGCCGTACAGCACGCCGTACAGGTATTCGGGGATCACTGCGTTGAACACCGCCTCCGGCGAGGGATCATACTCGGTCAGCACATGTGCGCCGCCCTTGTCCGCGTTCTCCTTTCGCTCGAAGCTGACCGGCAGAAGCTGGATACACTTCGCCTCCTGCTGGAGCGGAGAGACAAATTCGGTGTAGCAGAGGAAAACCTCGTCTGCCCTGCCCGAACAGAATGCCTCGACCAGAGACCCGACGATCTCGTGCGTATCGCTGATGCGCATGGTCTCGGCAACGCCGGGGTAGTCCGCCGCGACCGGCCACTGACGCTTGGCGTAATGCTCCTGCGCCTTTTTGCCGATCGTGATGACCGAGGCGTTCCTGCCCTCCATCTCGGCGGCGGCCAGCTTGAACACGTTCGAGTTGTAGCCGCCTGCCAGACCGCGGTCGCCCGCGATGACGATGTACAGGCTGTTCTTTACCTCACGGCGTCGGGTGTAGACCGAGTCGCTGTCGCGCGTGACAGAGGCCAGACGCGCAACAGTCTCATACATGGCGTTGAAGTACGGACGCACGCTCAGGGCGCGCTCCTTTGCGCGGCGCATCTTGGAGGACGCGACCAGCTCCATCGCCTTTGTGATCTGCATGGTGGACTGCACCGATTTGATACGGCGTTTGATGTCCTTCATGTTTCCGGATGCCATTGTTCAGTCCCTCCCTGCTGTTTTTAATGCTCGGAAAGGAACTTTTTCTTAAATTCCTCAATGGCCTGCGTCAGTCTGGACTTGATGTCGTCCTCGAGCTTGCCCGTGGCGCGGATGGTCTCCGGAATATCGCCATAGGTGCCGTCGATGTACTCGAACAACTCCTTCTGGAACGTGCCGATCAGCTCTACCGGAATATCGAGCAGCTCGCCCGAAACGACGGCAAAGATGATGATGACCTGCTTTTCGACCGGGATCGGACTGTTCTGCGGCTGCTTGAGCACCTCGACGATACGCTCGCCCTGATTGAGGCGCTTCTTGGTATCCGCGTCGAGGTCGGAGCCGAACTGCGAGAACGCCTGCAGCTCGCGGTACTGCGAATACGCCAGCTTGAGCGTGCCGGCGACCTTCTTCATCGCCTTGATCTGCGCGTTGCCGCCGACTCGGGATACCGAGATGCCGGGGTTGACTGCCGGACGGATGCCGGAGTTGAACAGCTCGGTCTCGAGGAAGATCTGGCCGTCGGTGATCGAAATGACGTTGGTCGGAATATAGGCGGAAACGTCGCCTGCCTGCGTCTCGATGATCGGGAGCGCGGTCAGAGAGCCGCCGTTCTGGATGTTCGCCGCGCGCTCGAGCAGACGGGAATGCAGATAGAATACATCGCCCGGATAAGCCTCGCGTCCTGGCGGACGGTGAAGCAGAAGGGAAAGTGCACGGTAAGCTACCGCGTGCTTGGACAGATCGTCGTAGATAACGAGAACGTCCTTGCCCTTGTGCATGAAATACTCGCCGATCGAGCAGCCTGCATACGGCGCGATATACTGCAGCGGCGCAGACTCGGATGCGGTCGCGGCGACGATGCAGGTGTAATCCATCGCACCGTTCTTCGCAAGCGTCTCGGCTACCTGCGCGACGGTCGAACGCTTCTGGCCGATCGCGACGTAGACACAGACAACGCCCGTGCCCTTCTGATTGATGATGGTGTCCAGGCAGATCGCGGTCTTGCCGGTCTGGCGGTCACCGATGATCAGCTCGCGCTGGCCGCGGCCGATCGGGATCATGGAGTCGATCGCCTTGATGCCGGTCTGGAGCGGCACGTTTACCGGCGCGCGCTCGATGATGCCCGGAGCCGGGCACTCGACCGGGCGGGACTCGGTCGTGTTGATGGGGCCCTTGCCGTCGATCGGCTTGCCCAGCGCGTCTACGACGCGACCGAGCATCGCTTCACCGACAGGGACCTCGACGATGCGCTTGGTGCGCTTTACCGTGTCGCCCTCACGGATATTCTGGTCGGAACCCAGGATAACGGCGCCGACGAGATCCTCCTCAAGGTTCTGCGCCATGCCGTATACGCCGCCCGGAAACTCGAGCAGCTCACCCGACATGCAGTTCTCCAGACCATGGATATGCGCGATGCCGTCGCCTACGGTGACGACCGTACCGACGTCAGTCAGCCTGATCTGGCTCTGGTAGTGTGTGATCTGCTCCTTGATAATATTACTGATCTCTTCAGGGCGTAATTCCATAAAGTCACCTACTTCCTTACGCAATGGTATTGGTCAGCCGTGCGGCGATCTCGCTGAGGCGAGTGCGCAGGCTCGTGTCGAACTGCTCGTTGTTCACCTTGACAACGATGCCGCCGATGATCTCGGGATCGACCGACGTTTCGAGCACGACCTGCCTGCCGGTGACGGCCTGCATTTTGTTCTTCAGCCTGTCGCGCAGCGCGTCGCTCATCGGCACAGCCGTGACGGCGCAGACCTCCGCGATGTTGTTTTCGAAATAATACTGCTCCTTATACGCCTCGCGCATCTCGTGGATGAGGCCGATACGGCCCTTTTCGGTCGTGAGCATGAGAAAATTCAGCATAAACGGCCGAATTTTCCCCTCAAATACCGTTTTGAGGACGTTCTGCTTGTCCTCAAACGCGATGGACGGGGTGGTGAGCAGCTTGAGGAAATCGGGGTTTTCGCGGAACGCGCCGCAGACGGCGGTCAGCTCCTCGAGATACTCCTTTTCCTGTTTTTCGTCCTTTGCGACCTCGTAAAGGCTCTGCGCATAACGTTCGCTTACAATATCAGCCATGCGCGATCACCCTACCTTGTCGATGAAATCTTCGATGAAACGCTCGTGGTCGGCCTCCTTGACGTCGCGCTCGACGACCTTGGACGCGATCATGACGGACAGGCTCGCAACCTCGTCCTTCAGCTCGTTCATGGCCTTCTTGCGCTCCTGCTCGATGGTGGTCTCGGCCTTCTTCATCATAGCGGCAGCCTGCTGCGAGGACTCCTTGAGGATTTCCTCGCTGCGCACGGTCGCGCGGCGGGTAGCGGAGCCGACGATCTCGGCTGCCTCCTCCTTCGCCTTCGAGAGACGCTCGGTGTATTCCGTGCGCTTCTGTTCCGCCTCGGTCTGTGCCTGCTCGGCGGCGGAGTAAATGGTCTTTACCTCCTCCTCACGCTGAGCGAGCATTTTGCGGACCGGCCCAAACAGGAACTTCTTGATGATCAGGAACGTGATGAGCGTATTGCACATCGTCACGAGAATCTCCCACCAGCCGATGCTGACAAAAGCCTCGTAAATTGCCTGTTGCACAGGTTTACCTCCTTCCCGAACGGAAGTATTCTCCGTTTCGTTTCAATGCACAGCGATGCACTGTGCCGGTTCTGTCTGTACCGATTAGAACTGGCCGACGAACGGGTTGGCAAACAGCAGGATCAGCGCAATAACGAGCGCGTAAATACCGGTGGACTCTGCCATTGCGATACCAAGGATCATGGTACGGGTGATATCGCCCTGTGCCTCGGGCTGACGGCCGATCGCGGAGCAGGCCTGACCTGCTGCATAACCCTCGCCGATACCAGGGCCGAGGCCGGCGATCATCGCCATGCCTGCACCCAGAGCGGACATACCTGCTACGAATGCTTTGGGATCCATACTTTTATTCCTCCTGAAATGATTTTCGTTCAGATTTTTGTGGTTGGTTCAGCTTTTTCTCAGCTGCCGCGTGCGTCTCCGACGTATGCCATGGTCAGCATACTGAAAATGAACGCCTGCATGCAGGCTGTGAAGCAGTCAAAATACAGCGACAGAACGCCCGGAAGGCCGATCTGAAGCAGCGGAACGGGCAGGAAGCCCAGAACCGCGTTCGACAGGACCTTGAGCGCGCCCATGATAAGGGTCGTGATGACCAGGCCGCCTGCCATGTTGCCGAAGTGACGGAACGACATGGAGACCGGGGTCGCGATCTCGCTCAGGACGTTCAGAGGCGCCATGACGAAGATCGGCTCGAGGAAGCCCTTGAGGTAGCCCTTGATGCCGCCGAACTTGATCTTGTTGTAGGTGATGAGTATAAACGTGATGATCGCCCAGCCGAGCGTCGTGTTCAGGTCTGCGGTCGTAGAACGCATCCAGAACAGGCTGGCCAGCGAGCCGAACAGCGAGCTCATCATGAGCGTCATGATGTAGGGCGAGAACGCTCTGCATCCCTCTCCCATCGTGCTGTCTACCAGACCGTCGATCATGAGCACCGCCTTCTCCGCGAGGGCCTGCTTGCCCTTCGGGATCTTTTCCATGCGGCGCGTCAGAAAGATGCACAGGAAGAGGATGAATGCCATGATGATCCACGAGTTCCTCATGGTCTCGGTGATCGGCAGGCTGGTGTTGCCGAACAGATAACCCAGTATTTCGGGGCCGTTTATTGCAACATTCACCGCCTAACCTCCTTTCCTTTGGAGTGCGTCAGATGCCGTTTTCCTCTCCGCCCTTTCGCACGGAGGGGCGCACCTGCTGCCAGAGAAGAATGAGCTTCGGGAAGAAGAGCGGCAGGATCGCCGCAAGCGGCTGGAGCTGCGGCAGCCTGATCGCCGCAAAGACCGCCGCGCCGGTGAGCAGATAGCGGAAAAAATATCCGCGCCGTACAATACGAGTGCCCTGTGCCGGCGGAAACAGAACGGCTCTTGCCGCGCTCCGTCCGATCATGGCAAAAAGAAGGATCGAGTACGCCGTGCCCGTGAGCAGGCTGACGCCTGTCCGCAGAGGCTCGAAGCCTGCGAGCAGCAGGATGCCGAACGCAATGAGTACGAGCGGCGCCATGCCGCGCGCGAGACGCGCGGTCTCTTCACGGACGATCTCATATCCCTTCAATGCCATTTCTCCTTTCGTTCACTTTCTCTGGCCTTGCGCTCGGTCAGTCTGAGGAAATCCCGCAGACTGCATGCTGCCACTGCAATGCCGAGCACGATGCCGATGATCACGGTGCCGTTGCCGAGTGCGAAGCGGCGTTTGAGCCACAGCGCGGCAAAACAGCAGAGGATCGGCGGCGTGACCACCGATACGCCTACCTGCGTAAAATAGATGAGGTAGCGCAGCACGCTCCAGTGGTTTTGCTTTTTCGTCAACGGCATTCCCCCTGCCCTGTGATAAATTTTGATATACTGAGCACAATTTGTGTCTATTGTGATTTCTGCAAACTGTCCTCTCTCCCAGATATCATCCCTATTATACCTAATGCACTCAAAATGTGAAAGCCTTTTCATCAAAATTTTATAAAAAAATTTTTGTCCCCTTTTGTCATCATAGGCGTTTTGCACAAATCAAATGTTATGTTTATATATATTCTGCTGTTTTTTCTGTGCAAGAGTACCATAATATCATGCGTATGCGAATTTTCGTCCGCAATCGTTTGCGGTCTCACCGCATCCGACGCCGGTCCGGCCTTCTGCGGCCTGCTATCTTTCTCATTCTGAGAAATCCGTGCATGAAAAAAGCGCGTCTGTTATCACGCGCTCCGTCTGTCCGGATAAAATAAAAAGCAGCAAGCCCAGGCTCACTGCTTTTTATAAGTAAAATCAGATCAGAGGTACTTCTTCATACCCTCGGTAGCTGCTGCCGGATCCTCGCTCAGAGAAACAACGAAGTTGACCGTGTGCTTCTCGGAGAATGCGCTCAGCTCGTCGAGGAAGGTCTCAGCCTTTGCTGCGTCCTTCTCGCCGGTGATCTTGTACAGACCGTCGATGAATACGCGGGTGATGTCGTAGTTGCCGGCATGGATGCCGCCGACAAAGCCGAGCAGACCCTCGTAGCCCTTGATCGGGTACTCCTTTGCGTCGATCAGGCGAGCGTCGTGCGAGATATCGAAAGTCAGCTTATCGCCGCGCGAAATGCAGACAACACTTCCCTTTTCTTCTTTTACTGCAGCGTTTACCTGATCAATGAGCTCCTTGGTCTTGCCAGAGCCGGTGCCGCCGATAATAAGTTTTACCATAGTTTTGTCCTCCCAACCTTTGAGGTTGCTATTAGTGTACCATAGATTTACCAAAATCGCAAGCCGGATTTACAAATCTTTCGTCAAAAAGTACGCAGTCCGAAAACGCCGCCCCGTGTATCACGCTCCCGTTCCCGTGACCGAGCGCACGAAACGGCCGAACAGATCGAAAACCGTGACCGCCTCCACGCTCTCCGCCGCGCACAGCGGCACGGTCAGCAGGGTTTCTCCGCCGTTTCTGACGATCAGCTCGCCGACCTGCTGTCCTTCCTCGACGGGCGCGGTCAGGCTTTCGGGGACCCTTCGCTCGGCCTCGACCGTGGATACCGCGCTCTTTTCGAGCACGCAGACGCTGTCTCCCTCCATGCGCAGCGCGACTGTGTCCGCGCGCCCCAGCGTGACCGGAACGGCCGCGCAGCTCTCCTCCGGCGGAGTCCACGCCGTGAAGTTTGCGAAGCCGTAGTTCAGCAGGGCTGCCGCGTCTGCCATGCGGTCCTCCTTGGTCGGAGCGGCCATGACCACCGCAACAATGCTCAATCCTTCCCGCTCCGCGCTTGCGGAGATGCAGAACCCGGCCTCGCGGATATAGCCGGTCTTGAGGCCGGTCAGGCCCTTGTAGCTGCGCAGCATCTTGTTCGTGTTCGCGAGCGCGAATTTCCCGCCCCGGATGCTGTCCATCCAGATGCCCGTGTAGTCGAGTATCTTCGGATGGCGCAGCAGCTCGCAGGAGATGAGTGCAAGGTCTCGCGCGGTCGTGAGCGTCCTCTCGCCCTCGCCGTCCAGACCGTTGGCATTGATGAATGTTGTTCCCGTGCAGCCGAGCTCGCGCGCCCGGGCGTTCATCCGCTCGACAAAGGCCGCCTCGGTCCCTGCCAGATGCTCCGCCACCGCGACCGCGCAGTCGTTTGCCGACCCGACCGCGATCGCCTTGAGCATCTCGTCGAGCGTCAGCTGCTCGCCCGGCTCGAGCCAGATCTGCGTGCCGCCCATCGAGCAGGCGTGCTCGCTGCCCGTTATCATGGTGTCGAGCGTCACCTCGCCGCGCTCGAGCGCCTCCATCGCGAGCAGCATGGTCATGATCTTGGTCACGGACGCCGGCTGGAGCTTTTCGTCCGCGTTCGATACATAAAGCTCCTGTCCGTTCGCCGCATACAGCGCAGCCGATTTCGCGTGCAGCGCCCCGAGCTCCGGCAGAGCCGCCGCATTCATGAGCAGCAGAACGAGCACCGCCGCCGTGCAGACCATTTTTTTCACTGCCGTCCACCCCTTTCGCCGCATTTTATGCGCTTTGTCTGCGCATTATGCCTTTTCTGCATTGACAAACGGTGCCCTGCTGCTTTATGATTAAATTGATTTCTTTCAAGGAGGGCACGCAAGGTGCTTCAAAACATACAGATATTAGTCTCTCAGATCATCGTCATGTTCCTGCTCATCGGCGTCGGTGCGTTCTGCTACCGAAAAAAATACATCAACGACGACGGCGCCGGTCAGCTTTCCTTTATTCTGACGCGAATTGTCGCGCCCTGCGTTGTCATCGACTCGTTTCAGCGCGAATTCGACCCGGCGCTCGGCAAGGCTCTCATCATTTCCGTTCTGTGCACGTGCACAGCCATGGGACTGAGCATCGTTGTCAGCCACCTCATCTTCCGTAAAAACGGCTCGCACGCCAATTTCGCGGACAAGCGCTTCTGTGTCGTGTTCACCAACTGCGGCTTCATGGGTCTGCCGCTGCTCGACGCACTGTACGGCTCGGAGGGTCTGTTCCTCGGCTCGGCGTTCATCATGGTGAACAATCTGCTGCTCTGGACCTACGGCGTAGGTCAGCTTTCCCGTGATGTGCCGCGCGCGGAGCGCCTCCGCAACACCTTTATCAATCCCGGCGTCATTTCCAACCTCATCGGTCTGTTCTGCTTTCTGACGCCGTTCAAGCTGCCGGTCGTTCCGGCAACGGCGGTCTCCTATCTCGCCTCGCTCAATACGCCCATCGCGATGATCGCGGTCGGCGCGTTCCTCGCGCAGTGCAACCTGCGCGAATGCTTCCGCGACACACAGGTCTACTTCGTTTCCGCGCTGCGCCTGCTCATCCTGCCGCTCATCACGCTCGCGGTTTTTCTGCTTCTGCCGCTCGATCACACGCTGCGCTGCTCCATGCTCATCAGCGCGGCGGCGCCGGTCGCGATGGCGGCCTCGCTGTTCGGCAAGACCTACGGCACGGATTACCTGTTCTCGACCCGCGCGACTGCGGTATCGACCATTTTTTCCGCCCTCACCATCCCGGCGATGGTCGCGCTCTGTCAGCTGCTCGGCGGCTGAGACTGTCAAGGAAACAGCAAAACGGCTCTCCCTTTTCATTCCGGGAGAGCCGTTTTTTATTCATCTTTCAAAAGCCACGGATCTGCGATGCCGAACGCGCGGAAATTCATCTGCGCCTCATTCAGGCTGAGGCCGTTGTTCTGATCGCTCGGCGCATCCGGATCATCCTCGACATCATAATCGATCTCCCACATGCATACCGGGCAGATATAGCCCCACGAGGGATTTTCCGGAATATCTGCGCCGCAGCAGGGACATGGCTCTGTCGGCATTTCGGGCAGGAGATCAGCAGAGAGACCGGTCTCGTCACATCCTTCCTCTGCGTCCTCGTCGATAGCATCCGGACGGAAATATGGCTCGGGAGTCCGGTCTCTCTCCTCGTTTTCCTGGTTCAGCCATGCTTCCGTGTCCGGAAAATAACGGTAATCACTCAATTTCGATCATCACCGGGCAGTGATCCGAGCCGAACACATCGCTCAGAATGGACGCGCTCTTAACGCGGTCGACAAAGCGGCTGGACACGAGGAAATAGTCGATACGCCAGCCTGCGTTCTTCTCGCGCGCGTGAAAGCGGTAGCTCCACCACGAGTACGCACCCTCCAGCCCGGGGTAAAAATGACGGAAGGTATCCGTGAAGCCAGCGGCGAGCAGCTCGGTCATCTTGCCGCGCTCCTCGTCCGAAAAGCCGGCATTCTTCCGGTTGGTCTTGGGGTTCTTGAGGTCGATCTCCTCATGCGCGACATTCATATCGCCGCATACGATGACCGGCTTATCCTTGTCCAGACGGCACAGGTAATCGCGGAAGGCGTCCTCCCACCGCATACGGTAATCCAGCCGCTTGAGGCCGTCCTGCGCATTCGGCGTGTAGACCGTGACCAGATAAAATTCGCCGTAGTCCGCCGTGATGACGCGGCCCTCATGGTCGTGCTCGTCGATGCCGAGACCAAGCGTCACAGACTGCGGCTCGGTCTTTGTAAAGAGCGCCACGCCCGAGTAACCCTTTTTCTCCGCCGAGTTCCAGTATTCGTGATAGCTGCCCTCGAGCGGCACATCCGCCTGCCCCTGCTGCATTTTTGTCTCCTGCAGACACAGCATATCCGGCTGCTGCTCCGCGACAAACTCCAGAAAGCCCTTGCCCATGCACGCGCGCAGGCCGTTCACATTCCATGAAATGAGTTTCATTCTTTCCGCTCCCTTCGAGTCTAAAAAACGGAGAGCCGGCTGCGGCCGGCTCTCCGCCTTGCTTCATGTTACCTGTTCAGAATGCCGCTCTCAGCAATCCTGCGGACGACTTCCTGCATCCTCTCGGGCGGAACGACGAGCGCCATGCGAACATAGCCTTCGCCGTGCCTGCCAAACGCGCTGCCCGGAACGACGATCACGCCGGTCTTTTCGAGCAGGTCGAGCGCGAACTCCGCCGAGGAGGCGTAGCCCTCCGGCACCTTCGCCCATACGAACATCGTACCCTGCGCGTCGGGAACGTTCCAGCCGATGCTGCGCAGACCGCCGCACAGCGCGTCGCGGCGCGCCATGTAGCCCTTGCGGTTGCGCATGACGATGTCCTGCGGCCCGTTCAGCGCCGCCACAGCGCCTGCCTGAATGGGATAGAACGTGCCGTAGTCGATCTGCGAGCGGAACGCACGGAAGCGCGCGATCAGCTCACGGTTGCCGACAACAAACGACACGCGCATGCCGGTCAGATTGTAGGTCTTGGAGAGCGAGTTGAACTCAACGCCGACCTCCTTCGCGCCCGGAATAGACAGGAAGGACAGACCGTCCGTGCCGTCGAGCATGAGGTCGGAATAGGCGTTGTCATGCAGCACGATCATGTTGTGCTCGCGTGCAAACAGCACGAGCTTTTCATAAAACGCACGGTCGGCAACGGCCGTGGTCGGGTTGTTCGGGTAGGAAACGACGATCGCCTTGGCGCGCTCCGCAATATCCTCCGGAATATCGTTAAAATCGAGCTGCCAGTTATTTTCCTCGCGCAGCGGATAGAGCGCAATGGTCGCACCGGTCATGAGCGGACCAAAGGTGAAGATCGGGTAGCCCGGGTCCGGCGCGAGAATGAGGTCGTTCGGCCCTGCAAACGCAAAGCCGATGTGCGCAAAGCCCTCCTGCGAGCCGGAGACCTGAATGATCTCGTCGTCCGAGAGATCGACGTCATAGCGGCGCTTGTACCACTTTTCAACGGCGTCGAGCAGTTCGGGAGTCTCGGTCAGCGAATACTTGTACATATCCGGATCGAGAGCGGCCCTGCTCACAGCCTCCATCACGTGCTTGTCCGGCTGAAAATCCGGCGTGCCGATCGATAGATTGATGACGTCAACGCCTTTATCGATCAGCGCACGTTTTTTTTCGTCCAGCTGATTGAAAATATTGCTCTCGACAGGTTCTCCTGCTTTCAAAAATTCCATGCTTGCTTATCTCCCTAAAATGAATTCCATAACCGTGCGGTTAAAGCGAGACGGCTGCTTCGCGGCGACAAAATGGTCGCCGTCGCGGAACACCTCGACGCGGCAGTGCGGGATATGCGCCGCCATCTCGCGCGTCTGCCTGTCCTTGATCATGTCATGCTCGCCGACAATGATGAGCGTCGGCATTTCGAGCCGGGCAAGGTCGTCCATGCGCACACCGTAAGGGTGCACCATGAGGCCGAGCACATCACGCCGACGCGCCGCCTTTCGGCTGATGCGGCTGAACAGCGAGGCTGCGCCGTAGCCGGCGAATGTTGTCAGCTGTACATACGGCTTAACGCCGAAGAACATTTCCACATTTGCGCCGTTGAGCACGAGTTTCCCGACCATGTCCGGCCATTGCAGCGCAAACTTGATTGCAAGGTTTCCGCCATCCGAAAAGCCGAGAAAAAATGCCTTTTTGATGCCCTTGACATCCAGAATATGCTTGAGATCCTGTGCCATCAGGTCAAAAGAGAGCCCCTTTGTTCCGCTGTCCGACGCGCCGTGACCGCGGCTGTCCACAGCGATCACACGCATGAAACGGGTAAATTCGGAAATCTGCGCATTCCAGTAAGAGCTGTCTTCACCGTTTCCGTGCAGCAGAATGAGCGGATGTCCTCGCCCGATATCATAGCAGGCGATACGGGCATCTCCGCAGTCAATATATTCCGGTTCATACCCGAACATAATCCTTCATACCTTTCCCTATTTTCACAGCCGAGCATGTGCAAATATGTATCCATCGTGTAAAATCTGCCTGTTGTTGGCTTTCAGGCAGGTCAAAACTCAATTAAGCCTTTGCAGATATAGTATACCACACAAAACCGATGGGGTAAAGCGACATTAGCGTCATTTTTTCACGCATTCTAATAGGCATGCGCCGGTCAGCCAAGGAGAATCTCGCGTAATTCATCGAGCGTATCAACGACAGCAGCCGCGCCGGCGGACACGAGCTCTTCCCGGCCGCCGAAGCCGAGCGTTATGCCGATGCAGGAAAGACCGCACGCGCGTGCGCCCTCAACGTCATGAAAGCGATCGCCGACCAGAACCGCATCATTACACTCCGCGATGCGGAGGGCATCGAGTGCCTGCTGAACGACCTGCGCTTTTGTTCCGATCTTTCCATCGAGCGACGCGCCGGAGACAGCATCAAAATACTGCTCGATTTCAAACATATGCAGGATTTTCCGGACGAAAACGGTCGGTTTGGAGGATGCGATCGCGATTTTCTTTCCAGCGTCATGCAGAGCGCCAAGCAGTTCCGGAACGCCGTCGAAAAGGATATTTTCCGTCCAGCCAACGGTCCCAAAGCGTTCACGATAGGCCGCGACAGCTGTTTTCGCCTGCTGATCATCCATATTGTAGCAGCGGCGGAATTCATCATACAGCGGAGGGCCGATAAAATGCTCAAGAGATGAAAGATCCGGCTCCGAGATACCCATTTTATCCAGCGCATACTGCACCGATTTGGTAATTCCCTCGCGCGGATCCGTCAATGTTCCATCCAGATCAAAAAGAATATACTGATACATAAAAGCCTCAATTTCATTGGAATACTGTATTGGGAATATAGATATGTATAACAAAACACCGATCCCAAAGGATCGGTGTTCCGTGTGCGCGTTGAGTTATCTTCCCGGGCCGTCGCCAGCCAAGTATTGTCACCGTAAATGAGCTTAACTACTGTGTTCGGAATGGGAACAGGTGTACCCTCATCACCATTAACACGCACTTACTTTTCTGTGTACAGAAAAGTAAGCAAAAGAAACTTCAATGTGCGCTTCGCGCAACCTTTCTGTATCAGAAAACTATTAGATTTTAGCACATTCCTCACGTCTTGTCAACTGTTATTTTGGTGACCCGTGGGAGAATCGAACTCCCGTTTGCGGCGTGAGAGGCCGCCGTC
>ERZ773169.1195-NODE-1195-length-24525-cov-3.888925_pt1 | contig 24525 bp, 25 predicted proteins | sample MGYA00580536_ERZ773169 | MGnify/ENA primary metagenome ERZ773169 (study PRJEB29015, sample SAMEA2737814) | human gut metagenome | biome: human gut; feature: human-associated habitat; material: faeces | place: China | collected 2012 ... | reverse complement strand
CCATAACAGCTACGCAGCTGTTGGTAGTACCAAGGTCAATACCAATAATCTTACTCATAATATAAAACTCCTTTCATATTCCTCTTTCAGGAAACATGGAAATGTGAATGTCTTAATTTATATCTGAACGGGCTTTTGCACCCGGTTCATGCTTTGTTATTCGGCCACAACCACGGTTGCATGGCGGATGATCTTATCGCCGATCATGTAGCCTTTCTGGAACACGCGCACCACAGTGCCGCTTTCCTGGCCATCCTCTGCCGGAACCTGCTGAACAGCGTTCATAAAGTTGGGGTCAAAGGGCTTGCCCATGGATTCGATCTCGGTGATGTTCAGCGTTTTCAGAGCTTTTTCGGCTTTGTTCAGCGTCATCACAACGCCCTTTTTATAGTTTTCATCGGTGCATTCAGCATTGGCTGCCATATCCAGCGTATCCAGAATTGCCAGGATCTGGTTGACCGCGTGGGAAACACCATCGTTGAACTTCTGGTCAGCTTCGCGGGCGGAACGCTTGCGGTAATTGTCATACTCTGCAGCGGTGCGCAGCATCTGGTCTTTCAGCTTTGCGTTGGCCTGCTCGGCGGCTTCCAGCTTTGCCTTTACGGCTTCCAGCTCTTTGGATTTTTTGCCGAACCAGTCTTTCTTTTCGGTCTTTTCTGCAGCGGGTTCAGCTTCCTGCTTATCGGATTCTGCCGCGGGCGCTTTTGTTTCAGCAGCGGCCTGTTCCTGTTCAGTTTCAGGCTGCTTCTTTGTTTCTTCGCTCATGTCTGCTCCTCCTTTTTACCGGACATTGACTGCCCTAACTTAATTGCAAAATAATTCAAAACGGGGATCAAGTGTTCGTACTCCATGCGGTTGGAGCCGATCACCGCCACCGTGCCGTACAGCCCGCCGCCCGCAAGGTAACGCTTGCTGACGATGCAGAGGTTCGGCATGGCGGGCTCGATATCCTCGCCCAACGTGGCGGTCACTTTGCCGCTGCCCGGTTCGATCAGGGCGCGGGCCGCTTCGTTGTCAGAAAAAACTTCCAGCAGCGCGCCAAGGTTTGTGCGCACATCCGGCATCTTGGCCAGGTACTGCACACCCTCCAGGTAAAACTGCGGGCGGGTGCGAACCAGCGCTTCGGCGGCGAACACCACCGGCGCCAGCCTGCGCCCGGCGGAAAGCACCAGGCTTGCCGTCAGCGATGGGGTCAGATCCTCCGGTGCCACAAAGGTCAGGCTGCTGTTCAGCAGGCGGGCCATCTCATCGGCATCCTCCCGCGTCAAGCCGGTGTGGATACGCGCCACACGGGTGCGCACACCGCCGGAGCTGGTAACCGCCAAAACTGCGGCGGAATACCGCCCGACCTGCACGACCTCAAAATGGGCGATGCACAGATCCTCGGCCTGCGGGGTGGTAGCCACTGCGGCACAGCCGGTATAATCGGCCAGTGCGCGGGCGGCGCTCTGCGCCAGCTTTTCGGGCTCAACGTCCATATCGGCAAACAGCCGGTCAATGTTTTCGCGGTCCGCTGCGCTCAGTGCTATGGCGGCGGGGGCTTCCAGCAGGTGGTCTAGGTAGTACCGGTACCCCTTGGGGCTGGGCACGCGGCCTGCGCTGGTGTGCGGCTGCTCCAGCAGGCCAAGCTTTGTCAGCGCGGCCATCTCGTTGCGGAGCGTTGCGCTGGAAAGTGCCATGTCAAAGTGGCTGGCCAGCAAACCGGAGCCGACCGGCTCGCCGCCGGTAGAATAAATGGCAACAATGGCTTTCAGAATGCGCTGCGTGCGTGCATCCATCGTCATGCTGCCCTCATCTCCTTGTTTGCTTTTTCTTGTTTAGCACTCTCTCTTCCTGAGTGCTAAATTTATTATATCCCAACTCTTTGTTCTGTCAAGCCCTTTTCATAAAAAGTTTCAAACTTTAACAGATTTGACACAAACGCCGCGGCAAAGGGTGGTTTTTGCCCTCCGCCGCGGCGTTTTTCTGTTATTTTATCTTGTTTTGCTGCCCGCCAGACAGCAGGGTGATGCCGGCCAACGGTTCATTCTTCCATCCACTTTGCTAAAAATGCCGCGGCAATGTTTACTGCGCGGGCGGTCTCGGTATCAGGGGCTGCATCCTGCGGGCGGCCGGTCAGCAACACACCGCCTTCCACATCCCCCTGCACCACAATGGGGCAGACGCACAGCAGCACCGTTTCCCCTTTGTCAAAGGCCGTAATGCGGCGGGCAGCGGTTTCCGGCGCGGTGTAAGGGCCGCGCATGGCCAGCAGCCGGGCGGCGGCATCGCTGATCTGCCGCCCCAGCAGCTGCCCTTTGCCCGTGCCGGTGGCGGCCACAATACTTTCCCTGTCACATATCAGCACAGGGCGGCCCAGGTTTTTGGCCAGCACCTCGGCATACACCCCGGCCAGTTCGCCCAGCTCCACCAGCGGGGAATATTTTTTGAACACCACCTGCCCATCGGCAGCGGTAAAAATTTCCAGTGCATCGCCACTTCTTACGACATTGACACTGTAGACATCGTACAGCCCATTTCCAGAGGGTTGTACTATTCTACCTTCTAATGCTATATCTACAGTGTCTTGCCTAAAATTTATGGGTTTCTCCTTTACGGGTTCAGGTATACCACCGATACGCAGCAGTTCGTCGATATCGCTGCGTAGATAAAAGTCAATGTGTCCATCCTCGAAGACATTGATACGTTCAAAAATAAAGCGCACGTCGTTTTCGTCAAGGGCCGGCTTTTTGATAATGTTATCAAACACCTCAAATACCGTCTTTGCAGTACGGTTCGCCTTAATGGTCGAATTACGTTCGTTATTCAGGATTTCGATATTTGACTTTATGGACTCAATCTCGCGATTAAGGTTTTCTTCAACGGACTTATACGTCTTTTTAATTTGCGCTGCATTTTCCGGGTTCTCGGCAATATCCTCTATGCGACTTTGGATACTCATTTCAAGGGCGTTTTCTTTGCGTGCAAGCAATTTTTCAAGCTCTTCAATGGAACCTGCCTGCCGCCCTGTTACCTCTTTTTCGTTTTCGATTGACTTTTTGAGTTCCGCTTCAAGGTCTTTACATTGTGAGCGAATCAACATTAAATAGCTTTTGGCTGCACGGTCAAGGTCTTCAACGACCACTTTGTGGCCTGTACAACTCTTTATCCCAGCTTTTTGATAGTTAGAACATTTATAAGCTGCACGCAGATCAGGGCGCGAAATACTGAACATTCGTGCACCACAATCGCCGCAAAACAAAATCCCCGTATAAGGGGTCGGATATTTGCGGACACCACGATAGTTATTCCGCGTGCGCTGCTTCATCATCAACTGTACAGACTGAAATGTAGCATCATCTATAATTGCTTCGTGATGATGCTCAATCACAATATGTTCATCTTCGGGAACATCTTCCATCTTACCGTTGATGCCTTTTCGCGCTACTTTATGTCCACGGTAAGTTCCAATATAAGCGTCATTCGTAAGAATTTTCTGGATAGAGACAGCACTCCATCCATTACTTACATTCCTTTTATATGTTTTTTCCTTTCTCTCTGCAACAATCTTTTCCGTCATGCGCGGTGTCGGAACCTTGTTTTCATTAAGATAATCGCGGATTTTGCCGTATCCCCATCCTTCAAGATACTTTTCAAAGATAAGTTTGATTACCGGGACAGTTTCTTGCACAATTTTGTAGTTTTGTGTTCTGCCGTCCTTAGTGTAACCATATGGGGCGTTACAAATCCATTCGCCACTTTTCTGCTTTGCGCGGATAACTGCTGTAACCTTCTTTGACGCATCGGCGACAGGCATCTCATTCACGAAAAAGAACATACGCACCTTCAGCCAATCGTCATCGTCAACCGTATCTACATTGTCCGAAATCGAGATGATACGCACGTTGGCATCACGCAAATCTTCAAGTTCTGCCAGACCGTGACCGTTTCTGCGTGAAAAGCGAGACAAGTCCTTGATAATAAGCGTATCATACTTACCATCAAACAACCCCTGTCTCATTGCAAGGTAGCCTGGACGCTTGTCAAAGCTGTAGCCGCTGATAGCTCTGTCCTCGAAGAATGTAAGTTCTGCATTCGGAAAATTCTCGTCACAGTACATCTTTACAATCTGTCGCTGATTTTCGATACTAGTATTCTCGTCAGCTAAGCGTTGAAGTTTGTCTTCATCGCTAATGCGCAGATAGCCAGCAATCCTTTGTGGAGGTTTACTTTTTTTCACCGTATTGCTCCCTTCTACAATATCCAATGTTGTATATTTCACATATTATTATATATATAACATTGACAGTTTTCAAGTCTTTCCAGAATGTCTCATAACAATCTTTTCATATATAAATTATATTTCAATTCATTCTTATTTATAAAGCGGCTTTATCACACCTCGACTTTTAGAAGAACAAAAAGACCATCTACGAATTTTCGCAAACGGTCTTTATATAGAAATATGCTATTTTCAGTTTCGCCTTGGATATCTACAAAGTCATTTAAGAAATATATCTTCCTATTTAAATTTCAAAACAATTCCCAATAAAATCTGTAAGTCGTCCACTTGTATAACTATGACCAATTTCATTATTATTGACATCAAAATAGGTGTGAACCCCATTTCCATTGTCAACGCTACGTCCTAGCGCTCGATTGTTTTCATCGAAATAGTATGTCACCATTCCAGACTGAACACTTCGGATCCTATCTTCAAAGTACGTAACATCATCATAACGAATGCTCGAATTACCATTAGAATAATATGTAATTTCGCCCGTATCATAGCTCGTCCCTCTGTGTTTGTTTTCATTATTTACTCCATTGAAGCTAGTGTCAGAAAAGGTGTTCTTTGAAGCAGCAGTGTTTTTAGCTTCAGTATTTTCACTAGATGGTCCATCACTACTCCACACAAAACCATATATGAAAAGTCCCCATACTCCAACAGAAGGTTTGAGAAAAAACAGTGCTATGGCACAAATTGCCAACCAAAGCAGGAAGAATTTAAATCCAGGTCTATAGAGAATAAGGCAAACAAAAAACAAAATTATAATATAAATTATCGACATTTGTATTTTCCTTCTTGTTAATAATGACCTCTGTTTATCAAAATTACCGTGCATTCTCTAAATTGACTTTGTTGAATTTGTTCTCGATTCATTTCGAGTTTCTATCTCTTTTACTAGTTATTCTCCAAAAACCACTTTTTTCCGTGGAACATCTTCATCATCATAGACTTCCTGTTTCATTTTAATTGTTTCATCGACAACTTGAAGAATAGATTCTCGAAAACTTTCAACATACATATTGTTATCTTTAATAGCAAGACAATAACGTTCTAATTCTTCGAAATCCAATTTCTCATCCGGCGTAAACAATGTAAAAATTGTTATATTCAAGTTTCTACCAAACTTTTCACAATAGAAGAGAATATCAACACATCGATTACGTTGACTATTAAATGTAAACAAAATCGCATTAGGAAATACAACATTGGATACATTGATTGCTGCTGCATTTCTAACCTCGCAAGAAATCTCTCCGTCAAAATCTTCTATCAAATTCTTAAATGCATCAAGCAACTGATTACGAGATATTTTTTGCCCACTTGATAATGGTAACGTTTTCGTCCATTTCATAAGCGCCAACGAATACTGAATCCTTACTTTCTTCATAGAAATTTTTCTAAAGAATGTAGCAAAATCTTTATTTGTCCATTCTGGTGTAGAGCTATCAAAGAAAAAGATATTATCCGTCGGATTTATATCATAAACCTTTATATCCTCTGTCCCACCATTTTCAAGAAACGTAAGTCTATCCTGCAACTCTGCAGGAACATCTGCTCCCGCCTGAATAAGCCGCCTAAGAATATCGATTTCTAATTCATATAGTTCCATCCAAGCAAGGCCATGTGCCAACCCATAGCAAGGATCCAAATCTTCAAGTTCAATTCTCTTATTAAGCCAAATATCAATATATGCTTTTTCTTGTCTAGCTGTTCCAATACCACCTATTTGCTTTTTGGCATAAACTCGTGCAAGCACTTCTTCTAGCGGCCCGATCTCAACAAGCGCATCATGTTCAGGATTACTGACAAAATAAGAGGTATAAGCCAAATAGCGTTTTCGTGCTTTATCAAAAGCATTAACATCAAAAGGCCATCTTTTGGCATAATACCACATCAACATGCAAGCATCCTTGACATATTGTGGTCCAAGGCATTCATTGATATTTCTATACAATGTACTTTCATTAGAGTTTTTAATTATAGTTGTTCTTTTATCCAAACTTGCAACAAGATTGTCCGCACATTCATCCATCCGGCTCATCTCATTAGAATCATCCAACGCAAATTTGCATTGACCATAATCTCCAAAGTCAAGATAGCATGAAGTACTAAAAGCTACTTGAACCATTTGGAACAAAGTATCAACGGCTTTTCCCACCTGATTCAATGTATCATTCGATTCTTCAGTCCCTATTTTTTCTGCAACTTTTAAGAAAGACATCGCAGATAGCGCCTCACACAGTCCTGTCACTCCTGTGTTTCCTGCTAGCTCAGTTATCACCCTTTTGCGAAGTCTTGCTCTATGAGCATAGACCAACTGCATATATTCGGAATGCCAATTATTCTGTATAGATGTATGCTCCAAATTTACCACTTGAGCATAGTCATTCTCTGGTTCATTATAGCCAGCCTGAACTTTTTCCTCCACATTATGAAGACTTGTAAAAACTGTATCTTTAAAATTTTTAAGCTTCTGTGCCGCAATTCGTTGTTGCCGGGCTCGCTCTTCTTCACGAGCGATTTGTTCTGCTCTCTGACGACGGCGCTCTTGTTCCTCTGCTTCTTCTCTCGCTTGTTCTTCGCCACTCACCATATCCCACAAACCTTTAAAAAACCCCTTAGCCATTCAAGTAATTCCTCCTAATTTATTTATATTTTTTTAACGGGCTACCATATGGCACCAAAAAATAGTAAAGTTCTTTCTTGTCTTTTACCGCCTTTTCAAGTGCAACAATGTATTGTTCTTGTGTACACGAATAGTCTCTGATTGAAGGAATATAGCCAAATAAAGTACGATATTGCTTGTTTATTTCTCTTGTTACATCACTGAATTCTTTTGCTTTCATTCTTCCACTCCACCAATTATCATTTTGAAACGAGCTGTAGTGTTGGGGAAGGCCCTTTCAACAAACAAAACAGTTTCCTGATTATTCTCTGCATATATAGCAAAGAGATCTGCAAAAACCTCCCGCCTAACAGCATTGTTAGGACCTTCGGTTTCATTCCAATATTCGCTTTTATGTCCCCAGTATGCATCGCCATTATCTTCCCACGCATTTCTTACTACGTCACTATTTCGAAAAATTCCGGATAGGATATCAGAATAATAATGGCAATAGTATGCTGACGATGACTGCATATTCCCTAACATTTTTTGTAAATTAGCCCTACCATTTTTAGTATTCAGGTTATACCAATAGTAATCCGCCTCAATTGCCTGTTCCAATTCATCTGTATATAACGATGCTCCAATTTTATCGTCAATAAAATGCCCCATTTCATGTCGAAAAATCTCTGTATAAGAATCATCATCCAAATGTTCATCCATACGAATGAGATTGTCGCTTTCATCATAATGACAGCTTTCAATAACCCATTTCCCGTTATCATCTACGTAATTACGGCAACCGCTAATGGTCAACTTACCGCTTTGTTCACAAATGAGTCGTTTTACATTTTCGATAGCTTTTGAAAAGCCCTTCGTTACCGCCTCCAAACGGTGTCTCGGTAAAGCTTCAAATGCACTACGCATATTTATCATATCAATTGTGTTGGTATGACTTTCCCTTCAAAGGCTATTCAACTGCGCTTGCAGATTACGAATTTCCTGAGACGTCTCAGAAATACTTGTCCTTAATTCAGATAACTGTGAAATGCTATCATCCATTTTATTTATCGCATTATCCAGAGATGCCCCCAAGCCTACTTTATCCAGCAAAGCTTTCTTTTGCTCTGTTTTTTTTCGCTGCACATCTGTGTCAGATTTTACGTCGTCAGTTTCTTGAGCCATTTCCTCAAGTACTGATGCATCACCATCAAGTTCAGAAGATAATTCCTTACTACGTTCCGTAATTTTTTCTCTGGCCTTTGCCAATCCTTCAGCTACAATACGCTGTGTTTCTTCATCCATTCTGGCATCATCCAACTCTATACGTCCATCAATGAGTTGCTGCTTTTTCTTTTCTAAATCTGATAATTCCTTTTTCTTTGTATCGATATTTCCTTTAATATCTGTAATTCTACCTTTGCTGCTGTCAATATTAAAGCTTCCCATTGTGCATTCACCTCACAAATAAGTCAAATATATTGCACTATCCGTTTAAGACTGGTCTCAAAGTTTTGTCCTATTCCCTGTGCATATCTTATCAGTAGTTCTTTCTTTTGGCCGTCGAAGAACTCTTCCGACAAGCATGCACACTCAAAAGATAGACTCATTCCTAATGCCTTTAATCCTTTTAACATAAACACATTCGTTTCCAACCATTTTTTAAAGTTGGACGTATTCATTTCTTTAAGGTCAACTTCGTTAAGGCTATCACAGCATGCCGCTTCTTCACCTAGTGCATCTGATACTTTCTGCTTCAAAAGCTGGAATTTATTTTCTTCTTCACGAACCATCAATGCATAGTATGCTGGCTTTTTTTTCATTATCTGATACAATTGCTCATCATCAGGAGTTTCTTCACCATGTTTCTCAACCATACAAACCTGAATTTCAAAAGGTCGCAATAATTTTTCAAATGTAATTAATGCTTGGCCACTTGTATAAGTTGCCATATTTTCCATTTGCAATGTACTAGCAGACATCGTACCACCAACAAGTTCACGGTCATCTTGGGAAGTAAGGCGATGTACCAATTTAATATTAGTGTTTTTGATTACTTCAGGTGCCATAGCAGTCGGAAGCTGATCGGCAATAACAATACCCTCTCGTAGCGCACGAACTTCTGCTAGCATCTTAACTATAAATGCAGTTGCAGCAATTTTAGGATTAGAATCTTGGGGATCCACTGCTTGGGATTGTGGCGCGATCAAATTATGCGCTTCTTCAATAAAAATAACATGACGAATCGGCTTATCTCTATCTTTCAACGGATTGGCTTTTAATGTTTCTCTGATAAGTGTACAGAGCAAGAGCGTAACAAAATTTGCCGGACCATCCCCTAATGCTTCAAGTTCGACAATAACGGGACGTTCCAACCATTCCTCTGGAGATAATGTAGACTTAGAAACATCAAAAACTTCTTTCATTTCGCGACGGAGTAAGCTCCCTATTCGCATTTCCAAAACGGAACGTATATTACCTTGAATCTCACTATCATAATTTGTGTTCAGAAGTTCTTTTTCAAACTGCGCATACAATTCAGACAGTACAGGATACGGTTTTACACCCGTATTAACATCTTTACAGTTCCAACCTTTATCTTCATAAATCTTCTGAATTGCTCTATCCAAGATAAACGGTGCAGGAGGTGCAATTGGAAATGCACTTTCAAATACTTGACATAATTTTCCAATATGCTCTGAAAGGGTCAATCCTAATGGAAATTCAAACGGATTTAACTTTAACGGAAATTTTGTGCAAGCAGAAGGAGAAAACACTATCAACTCTGGAATATCAAAAAGTGATAACTCTCGATATTCACGTTTTGCAGGTTCCAAAACCAAAAAAGGAATATGTGATTTTCTTTTTTCCCCATTACATAGGACTTCTGTATTCCACAAGCTATTTGCTAAATGAAGCATTGTATTCGTTTTACCTGACCCCGGCACACCACACACGAACATATGTTTCGGCAATAGCTTTTGTGGAACCATAACATCATAGCCATTCGTATCATGTCCTATAACCATTCCATTAGCTTCGCGTTTTGAGGATGTTTCTTTCGGCAATTCAATAGTTTCTCCATCGTAAAGAACAGGCAAGCGAGAGAAGGTCGCTATTTCATCAATTGTAAATGTGGTAGGCCATTGTTGCATACTTTTTGGCGCATCATTTGAGCAATAAACTGGTACTTCATCTGCTAATGCATCTGGGGGGAATTTTCCTTTTTGGGTTGTAACGCTACAATCTCCAGTTTCCAAACATTCCGCAATTGCACTGTCCAGTAGCAGCTGTCCATAATCGTCATCATTTGTCAACGCACATACTCGACAAATAAAAGCGAGATTCGTATCAATAGCCTTTAACCATTCTTCATATTGTGTTAATGTTTCGTCCGCGTTAGGATCACGCTTTTCCCTGTGAATTTTTGAAAACTCACTAATTCCCCGTTCCTGATTTGAAATATTGCGAAGGTAAGTCAACGGTTTTTCAAAATTTCGGTGAATTCTATCTGTAATTCCTTTTTCTGCGTACAAATCAACTCGATAAATGCATTTTTCATTGAAAGACTCCATTAGTTTCAAAAGACTGTACAAGCGCGCGTCATCCAACATTTTCCAATTTGGAACAACATAGAAATAGCGTTCCTCATTATTTACAATAGTTTGAAGAAATCGTTCCTTTTTTCGCATCACAGACATATGTGAATAGAATTGCTGCATATCTTCCTTTTCATTAACTTCCTTAAAAGAAAAATATGATGAAATACCAGATGCACGAACGATTTTTCTCAGTTTATCCTTATATCCACCTAGAGAGGCACTTTTAAAGGTCAATCTAATTCGGAGTTTATTTCCTGCACTTCGTTCAGGGTCATACTCAAAAATAAAGTGAATACTAACATTTCCGAGCAATGCAACTCTATGTAATTGACGGAGAAACTGTGTTTGTGCTTTCAGTATGCCATCTACTCCTGAATCTGCAAAGGCCTGATATTTACTTAATGTCAAATCAGGAATACTACCGATTTCGTAAACAAGCATAGCGCATTTTCCCCTTTAATAAGTTGGCTATTTGTTCAAATATTCCGGATGTTCTACCCGCACACGTTCAATAACGCTCTGCACATAGTCGGAAGACACCCGGCGATTGTTAACCATCCAATCCAGATATCCTTTAGCATCATCACTGGCCTTTTTATCTTTGGCACCTTGAAGATATGCACACACAAGCCAATAAGTTGCTTTTCTGGGATCGGTATCTTCACCTACATCAATAAGATAGCAATACCCCACCTTCATTTGTGATTTAGCATGATTCTTTTTAGCTGCCTTCATCCACCATTCAAAGGCCCTTCCTTTGCCCCAACCAATATCACCGTCAAAATACATCTGTCCAAGCAGATACATTGCATCAAGGTCTCCTTTATCGGCAGCACTTTTAAAGAATTTTGATGCACGCTTGACATCCTTTCTAACACCTGTTCCACGATAGTAAAGAAATCCTACCCAAAACTCGCCTTTAGCATCCCCCATGTTAGCTGCTTCTTGGAAGTAATACATTGCATTCTGTTCATTCTTTGTCGTATGACGGCCCGTTAGATAGCAGTAACCAATTTCAACGTAAGTATTTGCATCCTTATTGCTTTTTAGTTTTTCGAACAAATTTGCCAAATAGTCATCCATTTTATTATCCTCCTTTTTACTGCCAAAAATTGAGTTGCTTTTTGATTTGTTGTGGTATAGCTTAGTGCCCTAGGTATCACCACCTTAAACTATAAATTGCATATGATTGTTGCTATCTTTAACTTTTATAGCTTTTAAATAGTTTTCAATGTCTTTAGCATTTACCTTCTCATTTGATCTCTATCATTATATTTGTGCCATTCATCAAATTAGTGATTCTGCCTCTTTACGCTTTTCTTTGCCCTAGTGCTTTATTATTCGTATTTTGTTATCAAAATATAACATTTTAACAAAAACTACTTATTTGTAACGCATTCTATTTCTATTAAACAGTATAATAGCACATATTGTCTATTTTTTCTATACTATTTGATAAAATATTGTAATCAATTCGGCTATTGAGTAATTTTTACTGTCTTTGGAGTATGTTTTCCCCGGTCTGCCTGTCGAGTATTCTGACATTTTTTCTTTGTTTTTGTCCCTAATAAAATAACCCATTCTAATTTTATAAATTCAAAAGCCTTTTTTACAACGTTATTATTGTCGGCGGCGGGCGAATATTGCACATTCTACTACCTCATTTCTGCATATATCAACGGTCATCAACGGTATCAACGGTCGAACTTTCAGCGGTTTTGTCGGAAGCTGGCGGATCGTCAAACGGTGATGCGCAGGTCACTTCCTGCCACTTTTCAAATCCATCCTTGTTTGCTTGGGTAAACACATGGGGACTTCCACCGCTACCATTCTTGATGATGGTGTGTGATATACCATCGTACAAGTACAGGTCATCTTCCAATCTTTTAATGTGACGAGCCAGCCTTGCCGGTTCTGCAAGCAGATGCCCAATGTCAGGTGCATTCAGCGCCACCCCATTAAGGTCGCTCATCGTGCCGCGCCACGTACCTTTGCCAAGAGCAACAGCTTCTTTGACGGCTTTAACTACATCATCTGTCTCATACTGGTTACGGCGAAATTTATTCTCAATCTCTGCCGCATTCCCTTGAAATTCCCACAGACAAGTTCCCTTGTTGAACTTAATTGAATACGTCGTCTCGATAACATCACGACCAGAAATAGACATATTGGTTATATCTTCCATACGCTCATTGCGAAGCAAAACTATATTAGTATCGGCTGCTCCGGCAAATCCGTTGGTTCCGCTGATGTTATTAAACGGGTCATTTTCATCACGCCTTTTGGGCGTGTGATGGATTACAAGCAAGCAAATATGGTAGCTATCTGCAAAATTTTTGAGTTTCCCGCCAACCTGGGAGTCTCTGTAGTAATTGTAGTCGGTTCCCCCGGATGCGCCTATAATCTTCTGCAAGGTGTCAATTATAATAAGTTTACACTCTGGATTTTCTTCAAGAAATTTGCCCAAAACATCAAACAAACCATTGTCCATATCAGGAGCTTCTGTCGCAAAAAAGAGGTTTTGGGCCACCAGATTGTCATTCATAACCGCCTTGAGACGCTTTTTAATACGTCCTTTGCTATCTTCAAGGCACAAGTACAAGACTTTGCTCTGTACAGTAGAAAAGCCTAAAAAGGTTTTTCCTGTAGCAACAGAACAACACAAATCCATTGCGAGAAACGACTTGCCATATTTGGGCGGTGCAACAAGAATGGTAAGCCCTTCCGCCAACAAAGACTGAACGATAAACTGCGGCGGCTCAATGTACTCATTCAAAATTCGCTCTGCGGAAAAGCACTCGAATTTCGTGGCCGCCGTGGCCTGCTCTTTCGAGGAAGACTCCCAAAGAGGGGTGTTGTCAATGAGATTCTTAACCTTTGACATCATTTCAGTGCCAAAGCGCTGCAAGTAGTCGCTGATGTCGGCATGTTCGGGGATCTCCGGCCAAATTTCCTGCAAGTCAATCAACTTTACCGATGCCGCAACTTTAGAAACAGCAGCAGCTTCTTCCTGTGCAAATTCCTTGCCAACCTTGTCGTTGTCCTGGAAGATCACAACATTTTTCTGTTCAAACCACTTGATAGCTTCCTGCGGAAATTTCCCATGTCCCGCGCCATCAGGGCCACTCACTGCAATAAGCCCGTACTTGCGAAGCGTCTCAACATCCTTTTCGCCCTCTGCAATATAGACGGTATCGCCTGCTTTCAGGCTTTTGAGGTCCGGCAGCCCGTAAAGGTAAAGTTCATCTTTGACACGTCCTTTGATATAGCCCCCATTACCGTCCTGCCTGCGCCAATTAGTAAACCGACCGCCTGCTGAATTATAGCCACGTACCTTTTCGGCAATATACTGACCATTTACTGTATAGTAACAATAGATGACCTCTGCATTCTGCGGCGGAGCCAGCACTTTCGTCGGCGGGTCTTCCATTCCAAGTGCGGCCAAAATTTCACTGCGGGTACACCCTGCATGGCATTTGATGCGGACAGGCCTTCCGTTTTCACCATCAGCCCACGAAAAACTCGAATGTGCATCATCATGTGCAGGGCAGTGTCCACTCCACCATTCACCGTGCGGCTTGGCACCTTTAATGTACCGGGCAAACTCAGATGCAGAACTTGGAGTAATCATTGATTTGCACCCTCTTTCTCTGGATGCACCTCATTATCTAGCGGTTCCACTCCGAGTGCTGCCAACAGGTCATCTCTGAACCCCCTTGCATGGCCCATTGCAACAAATTGACCTTCTTTGGTTTCCTCACACGACAAGCTCTGCGGCTTTTCAATGCCGTGCAGCGTTACCTTGGGTGGATGTTTCCCACGCTTCAGGAGCTGATCTCCCAACCGATAGCCAGCGGCCCATATAACCACTGTTGTACTGTCATCGGCAGACGGTTCGGTATTACGGTTATTGTGGAGCAGGTCGTACATACAGCTTTTCAGCGGTTCGCTGCCAGAGTGCATGACGTTCACACTGTAGCCGCGTTCGCGGTAATCCGTAATCGCAGCAGTCACCATAGCACTATCATTTTGTCCGACACTATGCGGCACAAAGATGGTTACATACTTACTGGTAACAGGGCAGCGTCCCTTGTACATTTCGCGGGTCACTTCGTACTCCTGCACCAGCATCTCCAGCCCACCGTCCTCATTCTTGATTTCAATGGGAGTGTTGGTAATTTTTGTACTTTTCATTCGTTGTCACGAAAATCCGGCGCCGGACTTTTTGGCTCCTTATCATTATTTTTGTCAGTAGCTATCTGACATTTCCCAGTATATGGCAGTTTTTTACATAGCACCAGCTTTTGAATTCCTATTAAAAGTGTAGTTTTGGAAAATACCAATTAAAGGTTTCGTTTTGGAAAAGGCACAAAAAAGGACTCGTAGTTGAGCTACAGTTCAACTACGAGTCCTTTTTACACTTTTGCCTAGTTACTCTCCATACCCTATATTGCAAAGGCAGATATAATTATAAAAGGTTTCGCACAAGAGGTCAAACGCAGGACCCTCAATGTTTTGCATCAACTCTCCGCCATAGAACACCTTCGTATCTTTAATGGGCTCGCTATCCAGCGTCACCAAGTGAAAAAGCGGTTCACTGTCTCCACTTTCCTTTTTCTGACCACAACTTTCAAAATATGCAACAGCATCACACTCATAGCCATCATCTTCGGCAGTCCGATTAAGATTTGTAACCGTCCATTTTATATCTACCCATTCATCCATACACGTGTTATAAATTGTCCAACGAACATCCGGACATTTCTTACTGTAATCTTCTGCATAAGAAAGGGTAGAGTAAATAAAACCACCATAGCACTTTCTAATCCAATCAACCGCCGGATTTGTAATTTTGCGATAGCGCGTCACGTCATCTAAATCATCACCATCAAACCGCCAGTGCCTATCATGATACCGAAAAATCACTTTATCGCCTTTGTTGATCGTTATACCAACATTACCCATAAAGTCTGCTAAAACTCCGCCCTCATAGTCGCCTGAACTAAAGCGAATAGTTCCCCCACTGAAAGAGCCCATATCCTTTTGGGTTACTTTCATCTCAATATACACACGTTCCCCCAAAAATTCCAAAGTTCCCTTTGCGTCAGAGTCGTTGCTAAAGAATCGGTCTTTGTAGGTATTGTCATTGGGGCTGTGCATTTCAAAATCAATGACTTTACATTGCATAAGTATTGCTCCTTAAATAGTATTAAGATAATCTAGCAATGGAACTCAAACGGACCATAGCCGAATTATCAATTTCTACGAACGTTTCTCATTATTCTTCTACTTCGCCAAAGGAGACTTCGTACGCTTCAACACTTTCGTGCTCTTCCATCCATACTTTTGCTTCCTCTACAGTCATCGGAAGAATTACGTCTCCTTGAAATTCTCCCCACTTATGAAGGAAGAATTCACCAGTCTTCTTCAGATAAAGCGTTTCAAATGCAAAGTCATAAATTTCTACCTCACTGTTCGTGTAATAACCGATACATTTTGCCGTACTAGTATCGTACTTTTTCCCGCCAACAATTTTCCTAACATTAGTGTTCATTATAATAGTCCCCTTTTCTATCTGTTAGTTGTTTTCAATTTTTGTATATTCCCTTTCCGGTGTCGGGAACATCAGTTTTTTCGTAGCTACAGGCTTATTATAGTGCGGAGCTAGATTGCCTACCATCTTTTGAACTCCCATTAAAAGTGTAGTTTTGGAAAACACCAATTAAAGGTTTCGTTTTGGAAAGCAATCATTCCTACAATAAGCAAGAAATCCCCGCAGCAAGCCAAAAAGGCTAAGCCACGGGGATAAAGAGATTATTTAGATTTCTTTTTGCTTAGGGACGTGTGCATTAAAATTTAAGATTTTTACTTGTAAAATAATCTTCTGGAATTTCTTCCGGAATCGGAGTTTCAAGCAACATCAACTCCTCGGAAAATTCCTCTAATGGGATAAAGAAATTGTCGTAAGTAACAAGCTCCGGTACATTGTTACCTATAACGTCGTGCATCGGCATCATATAAAGTTCATTGTGTGTTAATTTCTTTTCATTTTCAATCGCTTGTTTTGCCTTGTATGCTTGTATGCGGTGATTATTAACTCTATCCATGACGCCATACATAACATGGCCGTATAGGTAATCTTTTCCCGCTACTCGTGCGGCATAAGCACCTTTTTTGCCTTTGCTATTAATGTCGGTCATTGCCCGGGGTACAGCTTCCAGCAATTTCTCATATCTTTTTCTCTCTTCTGAAATCGTTTTTAATTGTCCGCGAAGAGGAATAAATCGTATAATTCTATCGCGATATTTTTTCAACTGGGACCTTAGCCTACTCATTTGGAGCGACTCTTTGCGATTGTCGAATGATGAAATAAGTATAAAATCAAATATCGTTTCCGCTTCGTCTATTGTTTCGCTATCATATAGGCCAAGCATTATAATATATATGTCACAAAGCTCCACAAGAATCGGGCATTCTTCATAGCAACGCTTTACTTCATTCGGATTTCGAGTATATTCCCTCCATTCCTTGTAAAGCAAATCTTCCTTATTGTCTTGTAACATATATCTCAATTCGGGTTTTAGCCGTTGTTGCTCTTTAAAGACTTGCTCAGATATTTCCCTTATGTGTTCTATAACTGCGCTCCTCTCTATAACAAGCTCCGCATTAGGGAATATTTTCTCACTTTCCGTTGCCGCAATATCGTCCCAATAGGTAAATACAGTCGTGACCTTTTTCTTATCTTGTATGCTGTCGAAGAAATTTTGCTTTTTTTCCATATCATTCCACGGAAAAAAGCCAATAAATGTCTGACGTTCCTCGTCTACACATAGACAATATTTTTCTCTTCTTCCTGTTTCATTAAAGGTCAACGTATACAGTCCAAGACTTTTGGGCTGTGGAACATTGCGAGACTCGTCATCTCTACGTGCAACCTCTTCATTATACCACTTAAATACATCCTGTTTATTTACAGAAAAGTTCTTCGATAGCGCTGTCAAATCGGATTGCACAGATATTGCTTTTATATACGCTGCTAATGCGCGCGTATAATGTTTTTTTCCATCTCGCAGATCACTTAGCGTATCACGATAAGGTTTCTTACAGAATCGGCATATATTATGGTATGTTTCAATCAAAAGCGTTGCTGGAACACCTTCCCACATATCCGCATATTTACCAGGCAATTTGCGGTAATGAGATAGGTAAATCTCACTTTTGTCATATATATAATTCGTAATCTCGTTCTCATTAGTAGTATTAATCCGAAACTTCCCACAACCAACATGTGTACACCTCGAGGTGTCTTTCGCAACCTTAAATGTACCAGATTTTTCTTCATTATCATCAAAATCTGCATGGTAGACACGGTATCCATAGGGGGTTAGTTGAAGTTCATTTCCCAGCTTTGATGAGTATGTAATTTTGTTATGTGCACTATCGTCGACAGGCTTCGTTACAGTAGAATCATTCTCTGGCAGTTTAAGAATTTTTCTTCCATGTCGTTTTGTCCCCATTGGTTTAATCTCCTTGTCATGTATATTTTTATTATATCTTATATTATTTTAAAAATCTATAACAAGGATTCCTAAACTGTAACGTCTCAAATGCAACACATTGCACATGATTTTCTCTGTTAGGTACATTCCTAGCGTTGCAAGTACGTTCTACGCAAGCATCTCTAAGCACGTTGTTAGTATTAAAATTGGGCTAACACCATATAATATTAAAAGTACTTGCTTTTTATAACAAACTGAATACAGTGGAAGTATTAAATATAACGCTCCTTAGAGGTGATACAAAATGCAAACCTATGGGTACTGCCGGATTTCCACCCCGGCGCAGAATATTGACAGACAGGTGCGGAACATCCGGGCTGCATACCCTAACGCGCATATTGTGCAGGAAGTCTATACGGGAACGAAGTACCAAGGCCGCAAGGAACTGGACAAGCTGGTGCGCATCGTGCAACCGGGAGATACCATCGTGTTCGACAGTGTTTCCCGCATGAGCCGCAATGCTGACGAGGGATGCCAACTTTATGAAGAACTGTTTGACCGTCAGATTAAACTACACTTTTTAAAAGAACCGCACATCGACACTGAAACTTATCGCCAGACCATCCAGCGGCAAATCAGCACGCGGCTGGAAACTGGGAGCGCTGCCACGGACAGCTTTGTTGCTGCCGTTATTGATGCTCTAAATCAGTACACCGTTTCGTTGGCAAAAGAGCAAATCCGGCTTGCGTTCGGACAGGCACAGAAAGAAGTCGATGATCTCCACCAGCGCACAAAGGAAGGGATGCTTACCGCCAAATTGAACGGAAAGCAAATCGGCCAGACAGCGGGGCGCAAGCTGACAGTAAAGAAAGCTGCTCCATGTAAAGAGCAAATCAGAAGGTACAGCAAGGATTTTGACGGAACACTTTCTGATACCGAGTGCATTAAACTGATAGGAATAGCTCGAAACACTTATTACAAGTATAAAAGAGAATTCCGCGAAAGCGGCTCTAATTAACCCCCACAAAAAGCCCCCTCATTCGATTTGAATGAGGGGGCGCGTTTATTTAACCGCTGTGCCTGCATCCGTTGATACCGTTGATAACCGTTGATGGCTGTTGTTATCTTCCGCACAAGCCACTTTGCACCAACTGCAAGCGCGGCACTCGTCATGCGTTCCACATTCGAGATAGCAAATATCCGGCTCAAACGGGCAGGAATAAAAATCATAACACATAAGTAGTTACCTCTTTAAAAGTGTACATATAAAAATATGGTCTACTCTCACTCGACCTTAATCGCTGTCTGGTGGTTTATTCCGCTACAACCATCTTTTCCATACAGTCCCCGCAGATTATGTTGATTGCCTTGGTAGCTCGGCAACTGTTTTTGCACTTAGGACAGATATATTTGCGGGTGCTGGTGGGCTTTTTTGTTCTGGTTGCTGTCCCTGCGCCGCCTTTGGGGAGTGTCCCCAAAATATCCAGAAGGTTCACGCCCTCGACCATTTGTAGGTCTTGCCAACCTTGCGCGGCGATAAAGTCCAGCAGTTCCAAATTGGGGCTTGTGATAGTCCAGCCATATTTGGGGTGCTTCTCGATCTCTAAGCCGTGGGCTTCTGCCATTGCCTTAAACCGCTTGTTGTGGTATGTATTGCCGGAACCGCTCGTGTCTTTGATGGGGAGCGGGTTCCCGTTTTCATCCTTCTCCGTGTTGCCATATCCAACGGCACAAGCTAAGTGTGCCATCTCATGCAATAAGGTGCTACAGGTCTGCTCTATAGGGCGGTTCAATGTTGCGCTGCTGATATTGATTTCATAGCGCCGTTCGTCTCCCGCTTGCCAGACCTTGCCGCAAGTAAAGTGTCCATAAGCACCAACGGTCTTTTTAAGGCTTATAACTACTTCCGGCAACTGCCCACCATAAAAGTGATTGTTCAGAAGGCGGAACATTTTTTCCAGCTGTCCGGCTACGCGGCTTGTCTTGATGGTCTGTTTCATACGTTTTCTGTCCTTTCGTCTTTAAAAGTTTACTTTTAACCCTGTGGGGTGCTTTGCATTGCCCCCAACCGGCGAAAAGAAAGAATAACGCCCTCGCACCGTGTCAATGAAACCGTGGAATAATTGCGAAGCATTTATGCCGCGAAAGTTCGTTGACTAAGGTAAGAGGGCGTATATAATGATTTGAGCGGTTGGAGCAATCCCCCGTTCCCGCCGCAGCGACAATACCTCTTAGAATTTCAAACTGCTGCGAATAGGTTCAACGGTTTGCAGCATATAAAAAATTATTAAAGCACGCAAATAATACAGTCTGTATATATTGACTTTATATAATACGTATTGTATTATACTATATAGAGAAGAAAATACACCTCGTACATAAAGGAGTTCATCTTATGAAACGATTTTTTCAGTCTGACCACGAAAGTGACGCTCTCATTGAAAAAGTTACAAAGCTTTGCGGTTTAAAAATCGGTGAGTACATTAACATTGCAATCAAAAACGAACTGTACCCTGTAACTAACCCTTTTCGCAACGAAGCTGCTTTCCTGCTTCAATCTCATGTAGATGGGAGCCTTATTACACGAGAAATCAAAGATTCAATGTCTCGCGGAATTCGTGCTTTAAGTTCCCGGCCTACCCGTAATGCTGCGCATTTACAAGATTTCTTTATGTACTTTAATTTTGATGAGAACGTAGAGCATTGCACTCTTACTGAAAATGATACCTTATGGCCTTCAGTCGTAGTAATCTCCACCATCATCAAGAAGGAGTTTCCTTTTAATAATTCTGGCGAATCAGACATTTCCCACTTGGTGGACGAGGTTTTTGCAAATTGGGATACCCTTTGGGACAAGGCCGAAACCTATGACGTGCTGGCAACACTCGCCTATTGGTGTGAACCACATCAACCGTTTGATTGGTTTGATGGGATTATCTTTTTAAAAAACATTGAACGTGACGCACTGGCCCAATGGAGTTGCGGAACGAACCGCAGCGAATAAGACCAAACGCCTTTGCGTTAGTAAGGCGTAGGTCGATGCAAAGGGCGGCGTGAATGAACTGCGCTAAATGTGCAGAACATCGCGCCGCCGTTCTTATAGGGGCAGGAACGGCCGCAAGGCGTTCCGTTGGGGGCCGCAGCCCCCGGCCTGACGGCAAGCTGGCTTGTCGGCAGTAGGAGTCCAGAGGGTCACGCCCTTTGGCAAGGTAAGCCCGCAAGGGCGGTGGGAGCTTCCGCAGAAGCTGCCATACCTTGTATGACACAGCAGAATGGAGCCTAAATGCGCTGCCTACTTATGCAGCACATTTTAAGGCGTAATCGGATGGGGCATCGTCCCCGTAAAGTAGGAAGGTGAGATTATGATGGCGTGTGTGAAGAAGTTTACGGCGGGTGCAGTCCGCAATCAGTTACGCCACAATCGGCGAGAAATCGAACATTCCAGCAACCCGGATATTGACCCGTCGCGGCAGGGACTGGACTACGTTCTGTCCCCCGATAGGGGCATGAGCGAATACGACTATTACAAAGAGCGCTTGGGCCAGCTCTATGTATATGGTCGAGATGACGTTAAGGTAATGGCTGGCTGGATAGTAACCGCTCCGCAAGATTTAGCACCAGAACGACACAACGATTTTTTCCGTGCAACATACGACTTTCTTGCAGATCGGTATGGAGAGAAAAATGTCATTCAGGCTATCGTCCATGATGACGAGGGCGGCCAACCGCACTTGCACTTTTGTTTCATCCCAGTTGTGGAAGACAAAAAGCACGATGAGGGGTACAAAGTGTGTGCGAACGAGGTCTTAGACCGTCGTGAACTGCGTAATTTTCACCCCGATTTGCAAAAGTACCTCGACGCAAACGTGCTGGAAGACGCTCATGTTATGACAGGCGTTACCCGCGCACAGGGCGGAAACCGCACTGTTGCTCAACTCAAAGCAGCGCGTAAGGAAGAATATCAGCAGGAAGAACGCCCTGCACTGTACTTTGGCGAATCTTCTGGGCCAGAGTTTCACTTTTGAGGTACTAACATGAATGGCGTTGTACATCTCTTAAACTTCTATTTGTACGCTATAATCATTATTATGTTGCTAGTTCTGTTCCTGCTGGTGTACATTCGGGGACAAGCAAGTCACACATTCATCACCCCTTTTGAGCACAAAGATATAGAATATCAATGTTCCAGTCGGGCAAAGGGTGTTATCTTGGGCAAAAAGTTTGGCTTGACTGCATATTCCCCAGAACAGGACGAAGGACATATAGTTGTAATGGGGCCATCAGGGACAGGTAAAACAAGTGCATTGCTTATCCCCACGCTCCGCAGTTGGCAGGGCACTGCATTGGTTGTCGATATATCTGGCGATATATCCGCCAATGTTGATACTGCCAACAAAATAGTCTTCGACCCCACAAGTGATAACTGCATCCCGTATGATGTGTTTGCGTCAATCGACACTGTAACAGACGAGACCGAGCGCTTAGAGCGTCTGGAACAGCTTGCCTACTTGCTGCTGCCCGATAAGGCAAACGATAGCGAAGCAGGAGTTTTCTTCACAAAAAACGGTAGGAAAATGATAACCGCAGCACTGATCTGCTACTACGGCATGGGATGGGCCTTTATTGCCATCTGCAAACACTTCCTGTCGCACGACTGGCGCTCGCTTTTGAACGATATAGCAAAGCAGCGAAATGCAACTGCCAATATGTACATAAGCAGCTTTGCGGGAGCCAGTGAACAAAATACTGCGGGCTGCAAGCAGTCTGCCGATGACGCTTTAAAACTTTTTGCGGTAAACCCCAAAATTAAAAATGCACTTAGAAAACCTGCCAGCTATGAGCAATCCATAAGCCCAGCCACCCTTGAAACCAACAGCATTTACGTCTATCTGCCGGACGAGAAGTTGAAAATCTACGGCGATTTGATGCGCATAATAACCGCACAGTCGATGGAGTATTTTTCTTCCCGCCCACCAGAGCATAAGCAAATGATTCTGTTCTGTCTGGATGAATTTGCATCCTTTGGAAAATTACAAATTACAGAGGCTCTGCGAAAGCTCAGGAAGCGACATATTCGGATTATGATTTTAACTCAATCCCTTGCCGACTTAGACATTATCTATGGCAAAGATGAACGAAGCGCAATGCTTGGCAACTTCAAGTTCACAGTGCTTTTAGGATGCAAGGGAACTGAAACGCAAGAATATTTTTCAAAGATGATTGGGGATAAACGTTCCTTATTTTCTGCTGAAAACGACGCAAAGTCGCAGCCTATTATTAAACCATCAGACCTTGCGCACTTAAAAGAAGACCTTTACGTTTTGTGCGATGATGGCGCGGTAAAGCTAAAAAAGAACTACTATTTCAAGCATTCCGCATTTAACACTTTCCCACCTGTTTTGCTAACGTCAAAAAAAGCCCTCGCGGAAATCCACGAGAGCTTTTCAAAAATTATGAAGACAAATCCACCTTCAAAAGGCGTTCAGTGATTGAATTTATCGCTTTAACGAAGATTTCAAACGGTGTCAATGTCGTAAGTAGAGGGTCGCCCTGGCGGATGCGCTGGGTTCGCCTGATCTCTTTGGGAATGACCACCCGCCCCAGCTCATCAATCCTGCGCACGATTCCTGTTGCTTTCATTGGGGTACCCTCCTGCCCTTCCATATTCTGTACAATATACCTATTATATGGAAAGTGCGGCGGTTTATGTATGGTTCGTGCCTGTTTTTTGTCAGTGCTTTATCCAGCCCTGCCAGCAGGGCATCACGCTGAACGGCTTGGCAATGTGGGCGTTCACGCCTGCTTCAAACACTTTTTTGCGGTTCCCCTCAAAGCCATCTCCATTTTGGAAATATTATAACGGAACGCCGCGTAAATTTCAGGATATTGGTTTCCTGCCCGCCAAATAGCCGCCCGCACATTGTCTGCAACCTTGCCGCCTGTACTATCCGGGTGGTATACTGATACCAATATATTTTGTGTGCCCCGCACACAGGGAACGAGGCTCCGCTATGGCTGAACTGCTGCAAACCACTCTGTGCTACCTGGAACAAAACGGCTGCTATCTGATGCTGCACCGCATTAAAAAGAAGAACGACGTCAACCACGATAAATGGATCGGTGTGGGCGGCAAGCTTGACCCCGGCGAAACTGCCGAAGCCTGTGCCCTGCGCGAAGTGTGGGAGGAAACCGGCTTGACGATGCAATCCCCCGCCTACCGCGGCATTGTGGATTTTACTTGCGAGCCATGGCCCGCCGAGCGGATGCACCTGTACACCTGCACCGATTTTACCGGCACGCTGACCGACTGTAACGAGGGCACACTGGAATGGGTGCCCAAACCCGAAGTAGAGAACCTGCCGATCTGGCAGGGGGACAAAATTTTCCTTCGGCTGTTGGCGGAGGGCGCACCGTTTTTCCATCTGGAGCTAACCTATCACGGCGATACCCTGGTGCAAGCGGTGCTGGAAGGCGAGACACTGCCCTGCGGTTGAACAGCCATTATAGTAAAGGCAATACCGCATAATTCTAAGTGCCGATACGGCGAGC
>ERZ773169.1171-NODE-1171-length-24962-cov-6.192155_pt1 | contig 24962 bp, 24 predicted proteins | sample MGYA00580536_ERZ773169 | MGnify/ENA primary metagenome ERZ773169 (study PRJEB29015, sample SAMEA2737814) | human gut metagenome | biome: human gut; feature: human-associated habitat; material: faeces | place: China | collected 2012 ... | reverse complement strand
TCTGCGGAGCGCCTGTCCTGCCTGTTTTGCCGAAGGCAAAATGCGGCAGGAGATTAGCAATGGGAAGGGCGGTGCGCCAGAAAGGGCACCGCCCTTTTTCTGCATTTTTCAAAAAAGTTATCGTTCAGGATGAAGCTTTTACATTTTATTCACAAACGACACTTGACATTAGGGCGCAGTGGTGATAAATTATGTTTAGCACTCAGAGAGATGGAGTGCTAAAAGAAAAAACAGATACGAAAGGAGTCCGCATCGGTGGAGCTGTCAGCAAGAAAAAAGCAGATACTAAAGGCCATCATCGGAGACTACATCCGAACGGCAGAACCGGTCGGCTCCAAGGCGCTCACCGAAGGGCACGAGCTGCCGTTTTCGTCCGCTACCATCCGCAACGAGATGAGTGAGCTCGAGGAGATGGGGTATCTCGAAAAGCCGCACACCTCGGCCGGACGCATCCCCTCGCCGCAGGGCTACCGCCTGTACGTCGACGAGCTGATGGAAAAGCCGGGCGAGACAGCAGACGACGACGGTGCGGCTCTTCAGCAGACCGTACTCGCAAAGGTGCGTGAGCTCGACCATCTGGTGCAGGAGGCAGGCAGGCTGCTCACCTCGCTGACCAATTACGCATCGGTCGCGATCACCCCCGCGCTCGCGCAGATCTCGATCCGCCAGTTCGAGATCATCGCGGTGGACAAAATGAATTTTGTCATCGTCGTTGTGACCGACTCGGGCACCGTCAAGAACAAAATGGTCCGGACGGTCTCGGAGGTCACCAAGGACGAGGCGGAGCTTCTGACCTATGTGCTCAACCAGACCCTCACCGGTCTGCCGCTCTCGAACATCACGGCCGAACGCTTCGACATCGTGCGCCGGGCCGCAGGCCTGACCGCGTTGCTCGCGCCGGTGGCCGAATACATCGCCGAGCTGATCGCGGAGCTGAGCGACCAGAAGGTCTACCTTGACGGCACAAGCAAGCTGCTGCGCTTTCCGGAATACCGCGATACGAAAAAGGCGCAGACGCTGCTCGATTATATGGAGGACGACAGCAGGCATCTGCTGCCGGCGACCAGAAAGATCGACGGCATCCAGTTTTTCATCGGTCCGGAAAACGGTGAAAATCCGCTGAGTGAGACTTCAGCGATCTACGCAAAATATGACATCGGCAAGATCGGACAGGGTGCGATCGGCATCGTAGGTCCGACGCGCATGGACTATGCAAAGCTGTCCGCCCAGCTCAGCCGCTTCGCAAAGGGACTGAACCGGCTGATCGCCGAAACGTTTTTAGACGATAAAGATCCAAAACACTGACGGAGGCATCCAGAAATGAGTAAGAAGAAGCAGCCGGAACAGGCTGAGACCGAACAGACCGAGGCAAAGCAGGCTTCGGAGGAAAAGACCGAACAGCCGGCGGAGGCAAAGACGCCTGCGGCCGACTGGGAGGCGAAGTACAACGACCTCAACGACCGCTATCTCCGCATGGCGGCAGAATATGACAACTTCCGCAAGCGCAGCCAGCGTGAGCGCGAGCAGGCGTACACCGACGCGGTAAGCCGCGCCGTCACCGCGCTTCTGCCGACGTATGACAACCTCGAGCGCGCGCTTAAGGCAGAGACCGCGGACACTGAGTATAAAAAGGGCGTCGAGATGACCATGACGCAGCTCGTTGAGAGCCTCAAGGGCATCAATGTCGCCGTCATCGACGCGGCGGCCGGAACCGCCTTCGACCCGAATTTCCATAACGCAGTGATGCACGTGGAGGACGAGTCGCTCGGCGAAAACGTCATCGCGGAAACCTTCCAGCAGGGCTTCCAGATCGGCGACAAGGTCATCCGCCACGCGATGGTGAAAGTAGCCAACTAATTGTTAACAAAGCAAACTAAATCCTAACTTTTAAGGAGTGTATTTATCATGGGTAAGATCATTGGTATTGACCTCGGTACGACGAACTCTTGTGTAGCGGTTATGGAGGGCGGCGAGTCCGTCGTTATCCCTAACGCAGAAGGTGCACGTACCACCCCGTCTGTTGTAGCATTTTCCAAGGACGGCGAGCGCATGGTCGGTCAGGTCGCAAAGCGCCAGGCTGTTACCAACGCAGACCGCACCATTATTTCCATCAAGCGCCACATGGGCACCGACTACCGCGTAAACATCGACGGCAAGCCGTATTCTCCGCAGGAGATCTCCGCGATGATCCTTCAGAAGCTGAAGGCTGATGCGGAGGCTTATCTCGGCCAGCCGGTAACCCAGGCTGTCATCACCGTTCCGGCTTATTTCTCCGACTCGCAGCGTCAGGCGACCAAGGACGCCGGCAAGATCGCAGGTCTGGAGGTTCTGCGTATCATCAACGAGCCGACCGCAGCAGCGCTGGCTTACGGCGTAGATAAGGAATCCGAGCAGAAGATCATGGTATACGACCTCGGCGGCGGCACGTTCGATGTCTCCATCCTCGACATCGGCGAGGGCGTTCTCGAGGTTCTGTCCACCGCAGGCGATACCCACCTCGGCGGCGACGACTTCGACCAGCGCATCATCGACTGGATGGTTTCCGAGTTCAAGAAGTCGAACGGCATCGACCTGTCCGGCGACCGCATGGCTATGCAGCGCCTGAAGGAGGCTGCTGAGAAGGCAAAGATCGAGCTGTCCGGCATGAGCCAGACCTCCATCAACCAGCCGTATATCACCGCGGACGCTACCGGCCCGAAGCACCTCGAGCTGACGCTGACCCGCGCTAAGTTCAACGAGCTGACCGCAGACCTCGTTGAGCGCACCATGGGTCCGGTTCGTCAGGCAATGAGCGACGCAGGCCTGTCCGCTTCCGATCTGTCCAAGGTCCTGCTCGTCGGCGGCTCCTCCCGTATCCCGGCTGTTCAGGAAGCAGTCAAGGGCATCACCGGCAAGGAAGGCTTCAAGGGCATCAACCCGGACGAGTGCGTCGCGATCGGCGCATCCATTCAGGGCGGCGTTCTCGGCGGCGAGGTCAAGGACGTTCTGCTGCTCGACGTAACCCCGCTGTCCCTCGGCATCGAGACCCTCGGCGGCGTATGCACCAAGCTGATCGACCGCAACACCACCATCCCGACCAAGAAGAGCCAGGTATTCTCCACCGCAGCCGACAACCAGCCGTCCGTTGAGATCCATGTCCTTCAGGGCGAGCGTGAGATGGCAGCAGGCAACAAGACCCTCGGCCGCTTCACCCTCGACGGCATCGCTCCGGCTCCGCGCGGCATCCCGCAGATCGAAGTTACCTTCGATATCGACGCGAACGGCATCGTAAACGTATCCGCAAAGGACCTCGGCACCGGCAAGGAGCAGAAGATCACCATCACCGCTTCCACCAACCTCAGCCAGGACGAGATCGACAAGGCAATGCACGAGGCTGAGCAGTACGCGGAGCAGGATAAGAAGAACAAGGAAGCTGTCGAAGTACGCAACAGCGCAGAGCAGCTCGTGTTCCAGTCCGAGAAGGCGCTGACCGACCTCGGCGACAAGCTGTCCGCAGACGAGAAGAGCGGCGTTCAGGCTGAGATCGAAAAGGTCAAGGAAGCACTCAAGGGCACCGATACCGACATGATCAAGGCAGCGACCGAAGGCCTGTCTAAGAAGTTCTCCGATCTGGCCGGCAAGATCTATCAGCAGCAGGCGCCGCAGGGCGACCCGAACATGGGCGGCCAGCCGGGCGCAGGCGCACAGAGCGGCCCGCAGGGCGACTTCGTAGACGCTGACTTCACCGAAGTCAAGGACGACGACAAGAAATAATTCATAGAATGAGGCATCAGCAGCACGGGGAATGCTCCCCGCTGCTGAAAGCCGATGGGAGAGGCGCGCTTCGGTGCGCCTGTCCGCGTGTACAGGTGATATTTTTATGGCAGACAAAAGAGACTATTACGAGGTGCTCGGCGTGCAGAAGGGCGCGGGCGAGGACGAGCTGAAAAAGGCGTACCGCAAGCTGGCTCGCAAGTACCACCCCGACCTCAACAAGGATAATCCCGAGGCGGCCGACAAGTTCAAGGAGGTCAACGAGGCGTATGAGGTGCTGTCCGACAAGGACAAGCGCGCAAAGTACGACCAGTTCGGCTTTGCAGGCGTCGACCCGAGCTACGGCGGCGGTGCAGGCGCAGGCGGTTTCGGCGGCGGCTTCGACATGGGCGACCTCGGCGACCTGTTCGGTTCGTTCTTCGGCGGCGGCTTCGGCGGCGGCCGTTCGCAGCGCCGCAACGCACCGCAGCGCGGCGAATCCATTCGCCAGACCGTTGTCCTGTCCTTCGAGGAGGCGGCCTTCGGCTGCGAAAAGGAGATCACGGTCGAGCGCATCGAGACCTGTGGCGACTGCGGCGGCACAGGCGCGGCCAAGGGCACGACGGCGGAGACCTGCCCGAACTGCCGCGGCACCGGCGTCGTGACCCAGACCCAGCGCACGCCGCTCGGCATGTTCCAGACGCAGGGCGCCTGCCCGAACTGCCGCGGCACCGGCAAGATCATCAAGAAGCCGTGTCCGAAGTGCGGCGGTCAGGGCCGCGTGCGCAAGACGCGCAAGTTCAAGGTCAACATCCCGGCCGGCATCGACGACGGCCAGTCCATCCAGCAGCGCGGTCAGGGCAACGCCGGCGCAAACGGCGGCCCGGCAGGTGATCTGTATGTAACGGTCACGATCCGTCCGCATCCGATCTTCACCCGTGACGGCTCGGATGTCTATGTTGAAATCCCGATCTCGTTCGCGCAGGCGGCGCTCGGTGATACGCTTCAGGTGCCGACCATCGACGGCCGTGTCGAGTACAAGGTACCGGAGGGAACCCAGACCGGCACGATGTTCCGCATGCGCGGCAAGGGCATCCAGAACGTCAACGGCCGAGGCCGAGGCGATCAGTATGTCCGCGTCAATATCGAAGTTCCGAAGAACCTCACCGACAAGCAGAAAAAGCTGCTGCGCGAGTTCGAGGAGACCTCGACCGACGAAAACCAGATCAAGCGCAAGAGCTTCTGGGATAAGGTCAAGGACGCCCTGAAGGACAAATAAAGAACAAAGCAAAAGAGAGTGCAGACGAAAAAGTCCGCACTCTCTTTTTGTATTCACAGTGACTCGCAGCGACGGGAGTAAGCACTCTGCACCGACTGGCCGCGCACTGTCATGCGCGGCGGTTTACGCAAAGTAACCTCAGGGCATTACAGCCACCCATGAGCGAAATGACGCCCGGAACCGAGCCCCCGTCCCCCGTTTCGCCGCACATCTCCGATGTGTCGGCGCAAAGGAAGATTAGGGGGAGTCAAGAGGGGGATAAGAAACCATATTGGTGTCTTATCCCCCTTTTGTCTCCGCCGCCAGACGGCGGAAGGTTTACCCTCAGCAGAGGGTAAAGAAGAAAAAGAAGCGGGAACTCATTCCCACTTCTCCCAGACCTCCGGACAGTACCCGACCGTCGCCTGTCTGCCGTTCCGCACGACCGGCGTTTTCATCAGCGTGCCGTCCTCAAGCAGCTTTTCCTTCCTGTCCTCGTCGTAGGCGAGGTATGCGAGCGACGCATAGCCGCGGCTCTTCTCGTCGATGAGCGCGTCAAGACCGCCGACCGCCCGCAGTACGCTGTCAAGCTCACCCTTGCTCATGCCCTTCTGCGCAAGGTCGATCATCTGGAATTTGATGCCGCGCTCCTTGAACCAGCGCTGTGCCTTTTTGGTGTCGAAACACTTGTTTTTGCCGAAAATCTGAATGTTCATGCTCGTTCTCCTTTGCTCTGCTGAATCAAGTATAGCAGAACGGGAAAGGGAAAACAAGCCTCAGCTGCGCCGCTTCGGCAGCACGCGCAGGATCACGCTCATGAGCGCGGCGCAGCGCCCGGTCTCGCACAGAATGAGCGGCACCGCGAAAAAGACCTCGCCGTGGCGGGCGAAATCCCCGATCGCGGCAAGCCCGGCGGCGGAGAAGTTCGGATAGGGCAGCAGGGCGGCGGTATGCGTCCCGAGCAGCAGCACCGTGCGAAGCGACAGCAGCGCAAGCAGCGCGCCGCCTGCCGTGAGGCCGCGCGAGGCCGCCCCGGCAAGACTGCTGTCGCGCAGCGAGAGCGCGAGGATGAGCGTGCCCGGCAGCAGCAGGCGCAGCAGCGACCAGAACTGCGGCAGGAGTGCCGCTGTCGGTGCGGCGAGACGCGAGAGCCGCAGCTCACCTGCGGTCAGCAGACCGGACAGCACCGCTACCGTCCCTGTAAGAAACACCGCAGGCAGCGCCCACATCGCGCAGACATTCAGTCCGCTCAGCGCGTGCGCAAGGGCGCAGAGCGTCAGCGTGAGGCAGAGCACCCACAGCGGCACGCGCGTAAACACGGTCGCGCGGAGAAAGCTGCTCATGCGCGAGAGCGAGCACACGAGCGGAAAGAGCGCTGCGAGCGCGAGCAGGAGCTGCACGCCCGGCCGCGCCGCGACAGCCCCCGAGAGGCGTGCCGCTCCGGCGGCGAGCAGTCCGGCCACCGCACAGGCCGCCGCTGCGGCGTAGAGCGACTGCGCGTCCGTCGGGAGGTACAGGATTTCACTGAGCGGCAGGAGCGCGAACAGCGCACCGCACCATCGGGGAAACAGTCTGTCAGGCAAAGCGCTCGCCTCCGATCACGCCGCCGTCGAGAAAGCAGCTCAGTTTTCCTTTCGTGAACACCGCTGTCCCGGACGGGGCGGTCTGTCCGAAGCGGTCGAGCGAAAGCGAGGGCAGGATGGCCGTGCCGTCGGTCTCGAGCGCCTCGGTAACGCGGTACAGCGGCATATCGGGCAGCGTGCCGGTCTCGGCGGCGCGGTCGAGCAGGTCGCTCAGCGCATAGACCTCCTCGTCGTTTTCGAGCAGGTCGGACGCCGCGCCGCCGCGCACGACGGCGCACCGGAGATTGAGCCGGATGTCGTTATCCCGGCACAGATATTCCGCGAGCGGCGTCATATCGTCCTCGGCGGCCTGCTCGCTCAGCAGGAGCACCTGCGCGTGCGACAGATACAGCTCGCCCGGGAGCAGTCCCTCGAGCGCGTGCAGCGCGTCGGTGAAGCTGTCGCCCTGTGCGGCGAGACAGGAGGGAACGGCGGCGTCTTCGGGCGTGTCCTGCCGGACGAGCTCTGCGGTGAGGCGACAGCCGTTCCCGGCGCGGTCGAGCGCGAGTGCGGAGACCGGAGAGGGTTCGCGTGCGCAGCCGCACAGCAGAGCGAGAGGGAGAAGAAGCAGCAGCTTTTTCATGGTCTCTTCCTCCCCGCAGTGCGGAAAAAGGAAAAACGGTCGTATTTCATGCGGTACCACGGCACGCGCAGCCAGGCATCCTCGGAATCGGTCTCGACGCGCGGCACGAGGTTGATGAGGTAGGGAACGCCGCACGAGCTCATGCGGCACAGCAGGACGAGCGTGAGCGAGAGCACCAGCCCCACGCCGTACAGACCGCCTGCGGCGGCCGCCCCGAGCAGGGCGAACCGCAGCCAGAGCGCGGCTGTCTGAAGGCGGGGAGCCATCAGTCCGGTCACACCGGCCACCGCTACGACGATGACCGTGGGGGCGGCGGAAAACCGCGCCGAGACCGCCGCCTGCCCGAGCACAAGGCCGCCGACGATGCTCATGGTCTGCCCCATCGCGCCGGGCGTGCGTGCACCGGCTTCACGCAGCACCTCGAGCACGAAGAGCAGCAGCAGCACCTCCCACCCGACCGGCAGGGGAACCCCTCTCTGCGCCGCCGTGATAGCGAACAGCAGCCGCGCCGGGACGAGCTCGCGGTGATAGAGCAGCAGAGCGGTGTACACCGCCGGTATCGTCACCGAGCAGAAAAAGCCGAGTGTGCGCAGCACGCGCGATACGTTGGTCCGGAGAAAGCTGATATAGTAGTCGTCGTTCGACTGAAAGCATTCCTGAAGCAGGTGCGGCGCGGTCAGCACGACCGGACTGCCGTCCACGACGAGTGCGCACCGTCCCTCGAGCAGCCGCGAGGCCGCGACATCCGGCCGCTCGGTCGTGCCGAGGGTGGGGAAGGGCGAAAATCGGTGGTCGCACAGGCATTCCGCGATATAATTCGCGTCGAGCACGCTGTCGAGTTCGAGGACGCTGAGCCTTGTCCGCATCTCGTCGACGAGCGGGGCGGGACACAGTCCGTCGATATAGCACAGGCAGACCGCGGTGTTCGTGCGGCCCCCGACGCGCAGGAAATTGAATTTGAGCCGTGTATCGCGCACGCGGCGGCGGATGAGCGCAAGGTTTGGCATGAAGCATTCGGTAAAGCCCTCGCGCGGACCGGACAGCACGCGCTCGTTCTCCGGCTCCTCGGGCGAACGCCGGGCGAAGCCCTTTGTGTTGACGACCAGAGGACGCGCATCGCCTTCGGTCAGCACGAGCGTGTCGCCGTACAGAAAGGCGGCGAGCGCCTTGTCCATGTCGGTCTCGACGCGGCAGTCATCCGCCTGCAGAATGCGTCCGGCAAGCTCGTCCGCCGAGACGCGGCGCCTGTCGGACAGCAGGACGGGCCGCACCAGACTTTCGTTGATGGTGAACGAGTCCACCATGCCGTCAAAGAAGAACATCGCGCAGTGCAGGCCGTTCCGGCCCGTCGCCTCGCGCACGATGAACGTGTCGTCGCCTTCGAATATCGATTGCATGAGCGCGATGTTGTGCGCGAGATTTTCTGTAAATGTGATTTTCTGCATAAAGTCACCCCACGGGTTGATAAGATATGTATTCAGCGTGGGAATGACAGCAGATGCGCGACAGCGCACATTAAATAGAATTTGCGAAGCAAATTCCAAAAATCCGGGAGCATGTATCTCGGATTTTTGTCTTTGGGAGGGAGAAAGTTTCTGTACAGGAACTTTCGGACGACTCGTGTTTTGCAAAGTCAAAACACATATTGTCGGCGAAACTGTAAGTTTCGCGACAGTATCACCCCGGAAACAGTCTTTCCGGGGCGGCAGCAAATTATTCGTGGTCTACGCCCCTATCATCTCATCCGCGAGCACATCCGCGAACAGGCGCACGGCGGAGAGTGCCTCGGGCAGCGTGTTGCCGGACGAGCCGACCTCGACGAGCAGCGAGCCGGGGCTTGCGTGCTGGTCGAAGCGCTGTGTGCGTAGGTTGACCGGTCGCATGAGTGACGGATACGCGCGGTTGAGCGCGTACTGGAGGGTGGAAACAAAGTTCAGATTGTCGCGCCAGTCCGGATGATACAGCCCTCCGGCGTCCGTGCCGACGACGAACATCAGCTGCGCGGTCTCCGCGCCGTCTACCGTGCAGGAGGTCTTGTAGGCCTCGCCCTCGTCGGTCAGGATGGAGTCGCGGTGCAGGTCGATGACCACCTTGATAGACGGATTTTCCTCGAGCGCCTGCTCGACCGCCGCGAGCGAGCGGTCGTAGGAACCGGCGTAGGTCGGCGTATCGAACAGCGAGCGAATGTGCAGCGTCTCAATGCCGCGCTTCTCGAGCGCGGTGCACAGCTCATCGCCCACGCGCACTACATTATACCGCGTGTCGGTCGTGCGCTCGGTCTCGGTCGGCGTGTAGGGGAAGGCCGCGTCAGGGGTATAGCTCTCGCTCGCGTGGGTGTGGAACACGAGCACCTGCGGTCCGTCGCCCTCGGCGCGGATGTGCGTGTCCGAGGCGAGGCAGGCGGCAACGTCTACATCATAGTCGGTATCGTTGTTGATGGTGAGGGTCGCGGCCTTGTCCGGCGCGGAGAGCACAGGCGCGGTATTCTCGGGGGCGGAGGGCACATAAACGCTCTCGCTCTGCGGCTCGGCGGCGTCTTCGTCCCGTGCGGCAGCAGCCGCGCGCGGCACATAGACCTCGGCCGCGTCCGCGCGCACGCCGAATTCGAGCGCGGTGACGCAGGAGAGAAAGCCGGGATTGCGGGCGAGCTTCGAGAGTGTCTCCTGCGCTCCGGCCTCGCCGCCCAGCTGCGCCGCCGCAAGCAGCGCGCCTGCCGCCGCGAGCGCGCACCATGCCGCAGGCCGCACGCCTGCCCGGCTCCTGTTCCGTCTGCGTCGATTCATCCTGTCCGCCCTCCCGAAATCCGTTTGATCAATCCTATGCGGCGCGGAGCGGCGGTATGTCAGCTGAGATACAGGTCGATCTCCTCGACGGAAATATGCTGGAGGGCCATGTTGACCGCGTAGCCGATGAGCCGGGCGGTATCCGCGACCTCGCGGTCGATGTCGCGTGTGGTGATGATGAACGGCTGGGACAGGTCGTCGAGCGCCTCGCACTGTGCGCCGTCGAGCTGCTGCGCGATCTCATGGGCGAGCGAGCCGCCGTCCGCGACCGTGGGCACGCCGATGGACAGCACCGGAACGCCGAGCGTCTGCCTGTCGAGCGCGGCGCGCGCGTTGTTCACGCCCGAGCCGGGGACGATGCCGGTGTCGGCAAGCTGCACGGTGCGCACCAGGCGGCTGAGGCGGCCGGCCGCGAGCGCGTCGATGGCGATGACCGCACGGGGACGCACATGGTCGAGCACGCCCCTGACGATCTCGCCGGTCTCGACGCCCGTCTGACCGAGCACGCCCGGCGCGAGTACGCTCACCGGCCGCCAGGATGCGAAAAATTCGGGCGAGCGAGAGATGAGGTGCCGCGTCGCGATCACATGGTCGGCTGAGCGCGGGCCGACCGCGTCCGGTGTGATCGAGCGGCTGCCGAGTCCTGCGATGAGCACGGGGGCGGCGCTGTCCAGCGGCGGCAGCAGCGTTTCGATGAGTGCGGCGAGCGCGCGCACGCTGCGCGGAAACGCCTCCTCCTCGCGCCGCGAAAGCGCCTCGAGCGACAGGGTAAGATAGCGGCCGCAGGGCTTTCCGAGCAGCCGCGCGGCCCGTTCGGTCGTGACCTCGGCCTCGTGGATGTGCAGACCCTCGCGCTCATATTCGCGCTCGCTGACGCCGGAAAACTCGTCCCTGCCGCGCAGATTTTCCAGCAGCTCGACCGCAAGATCGGTCCGGTATGCCATAAAATCACTCCTTTCCGGGGAGTATGCAGCGGGATGAAAAAAATATGTATTTTTCTCGAAAAAATGCTTGCAATTTTTGAGGTTTGATGTTAGAATAGAAACACTGACAAATAGTAAAACAAAGGAGGTGTTTTCGGAATGCCCAACATCAAGTCTGCTAAGAAGCGTGTCAAGGTTAACGCAGTCAAGGCGCTGAACAACCAGATGGCTAAGAGCGAGCTCAAGACCACCCTGAAGAAGTTCGACGCAGCTATTGCTGCCGGCGATAAGGCGGAAGCGACTGTTGCTTATACGACTGCCGTCAAGGCTGTCGATCAGGCGGCTGCCAAGCACCTCCTGCATAAGAACAACGCATCCAACAAGAAGAGCAAGATGACCACCAAGCTGAACGGCATGGCGTAAGTCCTGTTCCGACAATGCGAAACGAGAAGAGTCTGCAATGCAGGCTCTTTTTTCATGCCTGGAAAACATTTAGACGAATATCAAAATATATCTTGACTTTCGCAAATGCTGTGTTATTCTATATTTAGATAAACGTCTAAATGAAAGGGGACGAAGCATATGAAAACGACCATTGCGATCTGCTCGGCGGGACTGCTGCTGGCGGCAGTGCTCATCGTGTGGCAGGCGCGGGCGCTCGCAAGGCGCGAGCTGGTGTGCAAGTTCTGCGGAAAGCAGCTGCGCCTGCCGTGGAACAGACTGCTGCTCCGCCAGCATGTCGGGAACGAATGGTGGCTGTTCTGCCCTACCTGCGGACGAAAAACATGGTTTACCGCACGAAAGAGGGGAGAATAATGGGCTTTCAGAAGAGCTTCAAGGCGCTCGGAGACCCGGTGCGGCGCGAGATCCTGTCGCTGCTGCGGCGTGAGCCGATGGCGGCAGGCGACATCGCGGCGCATTTCGACCTGTCTGGCGCAACGGTCTCGCACCATCTCGCGATCCTGCGCGATGCCGGGCTTGTGCTCGACGACCGGCAGGGCAAATACATTTACTACGAGCTGAATATGTCGGTCGTGGATGAGATACTGGAGTGGGTTTCCGCATTGAGAGGAGAGGACAGAGATGAAAAAAACGAATAAAAAGCAGGCTGCGGCATGGCTGCTGTCGCTGCTGCCGCTGGTGATGATCGCGGCGGTGTACCGCCGTCTGCCGGCCGAGGTGCCGATGCACTGGGATCTCGACGGCGCGGTCGATTACGGCGCAAAGGCGCAGCTGTGGGTGATTGCGGCGATGGCGCCGGTGCTCGAGGCGATGTTCTGCTTCCTGCCGAAGATCGACCCGAAAAACAAAAATTACGGTAAGTTCGGCGACGCCTATCTTGGCATTCAGCTTGTGACGCTGCTGTTCCTCGCGGCGATAACCGGCATCTGCATCACCGAAGCGCTGCGCCCGGGCACGGTCAATGTTTCGGGCGTGGTATGCCTACTCGTGAGCCTCATGATGGTTTACCTCGGCAATGTCATGCCGCGGTTCCGCATGAACTGGTACTGCGGCGTCAAGAATCCGTGGACGCTTTCGAGTGAGGCGGTCTGGACGCGCACGCATCGCATTGCCGGGCGGATGTTCTTCGCCTCCGGCCTGCTTGGCGCGGCGGGGGCGTTTCTCCCGGACAGCCGCGCGAAGTTTGCGATGCTGTTCGTACCGCTCGCGCTCGCGGTAATCGTTCCAACCGTTTTCAGCTGGAAAATCTACCGCGAGGAGCAGGAAAAATGACGAAAAGAGGGGCGGTGCGTCGCACGAAAAAACCGGCGCAGACCGTCCCTCGACAAGTTTATCTATAATTTAACTTGCCAGGTGGGGAACAATATGATATAATATTGCAGAAAGTTTGCATAGGTGGGGAACCGGCACTGTCCGGGGCTATGCGGAAAACGAAGAAGGCAATACCGCCGCGGCTTTGCTCGTGCGGTGCTGCCTGAACCCATCCAGGCAAGGAGAAAGTTATGAAGAGAACGTGTAAGCTGGCAGCGGCAGCGCTGCTCACGGCTGCCGTTACGGTGGGCACAGTCACCGCTTGCGCAGCAGCGGAAACTGCGGTCACGACCGAGACATACGCCTATCTGCCGGACCATTCGGTTTACTTTTACGACGTAGACGACGGCTATTCGTGGGCGTTCCGCGAGGTGGATACGCTCGCGGTCGCGGGCGTCATTCAGGGCCGGGGCGACCATCTGTTTTATCCGAGGAACGCGATCACGCGCGCGGATTTCATCGTTATGCTCGACCGCGCCTACGGCATGAGCAGCGCGCTCGAGAGCGGCGCTGTGACGGCGCAGCAGGACTTCAGCGACGTCCCGTCCGACAAATATTACGCAAAGTCCGTTGCGGCGGCGCGTGCGCTCGGCGTGGCGACCGGCACGGCGGACAACCGCTTTCTGCCGCAGCAGACCATGAGCCGTCAGGACGCGATGGTGTTCCTCAAGCGCACCATCGATCGCACGGAGCTGACGCTGCGGGACGGCGCGATCACCGGTTTTTCCGACGCGGCCGAGGTCAAAAGCTATGCGCAGGAGGCTGTCGGCGCGCTGACGAGCGCCAAGGTCATCGGCGGCACGAACGGCAAACTCAACCCGAACGCACCCGTTACGCGCGCGGAAATGGCGGTCATGCTGTATCGTGCGCTGCATCTGACCGAAAACGGCGGTTCGGGCGGCGCGGTCTACCACGAGCGCAAGGACACGGTCAATCTGTGCATCGGCGCACAGAGCTACAGCGACGTTGTCATCGAGAACTATGACCCGTCCGTGACCTATGAGGGTCTCGTGCAGTATTCCGGCCTGCATCAGGACGGCAGCACGATGTATGTATCCATCGACGGCGCGCATGCCATCGATCGCACGGCCGAATATAAAAACGACACGTTTACGTTCGATACCGACACGGAAAATGACGGCATCACAGGCGATTATCCGGCCGCTGCGGACTGCGTAGCGATCGACGCCGGAGAGCCGTACCATCAGATCGCTGAACCGGTCAGCACCGGCTCGGAATACCGCACCTGCTATCCGTCTATAAGGGACGGCGAGGTCGTCGCGGTGTATTATGTCAAATAAATAGAGATAGAGAAAACCGGCTCTGCCGAGGGAAAACACCTCTGGGAGAGCCGGTTTTTTGTTTGTCTTTATTTTTCAGCGGTAACATGGGATGCGAGCGCGGCGTCGAATTCCGGCCAGCAGCGGCGCAGGATCGCCGGATGGCCGTCGGAATTGATGAAGCAGTGGCGGCTGTCGCCGGTGCAGCGCACCTCGCCGGTCGCCTTGTCGAAAACGTCGTAGTGCAGCGTCATGCGCACGCCGTTGTACTGGGTGATGGTTGCCTCGATGCGCACGGTTTCGCCGAAGCGGCTCATCGTTTTGTACTGGCACGCGACCTCGAGCACCGGGCCGCTGTAACCCTCGGCCTCGATGCGGTCGTAGCCGAAGCCGAGCTGCTCGAGCAGGTCCACGCGCGCCTCTTCGAACCAGCGAATGTAGTTCGAGTGGTGGACGATACCCATGCCGTCGGTCTCGTAGTACTGGACCTTGTGTTCACAGGGGTTCATGAAAACACCTCAATTCTTCGAATTATTTGCTTTACCGTCAGCAGACGGTGAAGTTTCCGCCGCTGGAGGCGACTTGACGCTTAAAGTAAGCGTGCACTTTGGCCGCCTTCGGCGGCCGGGAGTGTCACCGCCCGGCGACGGGGGCAAGAGGGGAAAGACAACCAAGGTTTTCTTTCCCCTCTTAACTCCCCAAACTTTCCTTTAAGCCGCTCAGCGAAGCATTCGCGGCTAAACGGGGGTTACGGGGGCTCGGTTCCGTGCGTCGTTTCGCTCATGGGATGCTGTGCCGCCCTGAATTTACTGAGCGCCACCTGCACTGGCTCTGCTTCCATCAAGAATGAAGCCTTGGAGCACCAAACGCATCTGTGGGCCCCTCGCTTTTAGACGCGCAACCGAAGGGCGTCGCGTCCGAAGGAAGGTAAGGGGAGTCAAGAGGGGACAGGAAACCATACTTGGTGTCCTGTCCCCTTTTGCCCCTGTCGGTGGGCACCGACATCCCTCGGCCGTGGGGACGGCCAATCTCGCCTCCAGCGACGCGCCGCTGTATCGGCGGAAGGTTTACCCTCTGCTGAGGGTAAGGAAAGAAGGGGCCTCTGCCGCCGCCTGGCGGCAAAAGGGGGCGCCCTCTTTCGAGAGCGCCCGACAGGTAAATCGCTGATTTACTTGAAATACTTTACGCCGTTTGCGAACAGCGGCTGATACTTTTCGCCGTAGATATTCTTGCCGACAAACGGGCTGTAACGCTCGGTATGACCCATCTTGCCGAGAACACGGCCGTCCGGAGAGGTGATACCCTCGATCGCGCACATCGAACCGTTCGGGTTCCACGCAATATCCATGGACGGCTCGCCCTGAAGGTCGGTGTACTGGAACGCGACCTGACCGTTCTTGACAAGCTCATCAATGACGTGCTGCGGCGCTACGAAGCGGCCCTCGCCGTGCGAGAACGCGATGGAGTGCAGGTCGCCGACGTTGCAGGAGGACAGCCACGGAGACTTGACGGACGCGACGCGGGTGGTCGCGTAGCGGCTCTGGTGACGGCCGATAAGGTTGAAGGTCAGGGTCGGGTCGTCGCCGGTCATCTCGTCGCGGATCTCGCCGTAGGGCACCAGACCCAGCTTGATGAGCGCCTGGAAGCCGTTGCAGATGCCGAGCATCAGGCCGTCGCGCTGGCGGAGCAGCTCGTGGATGCTGTCCTTGATGCCTGCGTCGCGCAGGAAGGATGCGATGAACTTGCCCGAGCCGTCCGGCTCGTCGCCGCCGGAGAAGCCGCCCGGCAGGATGACCATCTGCGCGCGGCGGATGGCGCTCTCGAGCTGCTCTGCGCTCTCACGGAGCGCGTCTGCGGAGAAGTTGCGGACTACGACGATTTCAGCCGCGCCGCCTGCGTTCTCGATCGCACGCGCGGTGTCGTACTCGCAGTTGGTGCCCGGGAATACCGGGATGACAGCGAGCGGCTTTGCGCTCTTGACCGCCGGAGCGGACGCATTGCGCTCGGTGAAGGAGACCTTGGTCAGGTGCTCGTCGGAAGCGGCGGCCTTGGTCGGGAATACGCTCTCGAGCTTGCCCTCAAAGGCGGCGGTCAGCTCGTCGATGGCGATCTTCTCGCCCGCGATGGTGATGGTCTCGTCTGCGGTGGTCTGGCCGACATACCACTGTGCCGGCAGCTCGCAGGAAGCCTCGACGAGGATGCCGCCGAAATTCTTCATGTAGAGCGCATCGGTCGGGAAGCCCTCGTCGACCGCGAAGCCGATCTTGTTGCCGAGGGACATCTTCGCGATGCCCTCCGCGATGCCGCCGGTGGTCAGAGACCATGCGGAAACCGCCTTGCCGGAGGCGATGAGATTTGCGACCTCGTTCCAGACGTGCTTCATGGTGACGTAGTCCGGCGTGCCGTCCTGATTGTACGGCGCGTCGAAGAAGTAGACCGGATGGCCGGCTTCCTTGAACTCGGGAGAGATCAGACGGGAAGCGTCCTGCGGCGCGATAGCGAAGGAAACGAGCGTGGGCGGTGCGTCCATGTCATCGAACGAGCCGGACATGGAGTCCTTGCCGCCGATGGCCGCGAGGCACAGGTTCTCCTGTGCGGTGTACGCGCCGAGCAGGGCGGACAGCGGCTTGCCGAAGCGCTTCGGGTCCTTGCCCAGACGCTCGAAGTATTCCTGGAAGGTCAGGTATGCGGTCTCGAAATCGCAGCCTGCTGCGACGAGCTTGGAGACCGACTCGATCACGGCGGCGGAAGCGCCGAGATACGGATTCTGCTCGGTGAAGTACGGGTCGAAGCCGAACGCCATGACGGACGCGGTCTCGCACTGACCGTTCAGTGCCGGCATGGTAGCTGCCATGACCTGAGTCGGGGTCAGCTGATACTTGCCGCCGAAGGGCATGAATACCGAGGACGCGCCGATGGAGCCGTCGAAGCGCTCGACCAGACCGCGCTCGAGGCAGATGCCGAGGGTGGAGGCGAGGTTCAGCAGCTTTTCCTTTTCGGAATCGCCCGCCGGTGCGCAGGAGATGGACGGGGTCGGGAGTGCGCCGACCTCGGCGTCAACGTGCTTGGAGCAGCCGTTGGTGTTGAGGAAGTCGCGGGAAACGTCAACGATCGTGTTGCCGTTCCAGGTCATGCACAGACGGTTCTTGTCGGTGACGGTGGCAACGACGACAGCCTCGATGTTCTCCTTTGCAGCGGCTGCGATGAAGGCGTCGGCGTCCTTTGCGCGGACAACGACAGCCATGCGCTCCTGCGACTCGGAAATCGCAAGCTCGGTGCCGTCGAGGCCGTCGTACTTCTTCGGAACGGCGTTCAGGTCGATGTCAAGGCCGTCGGCCAGCTCGCCGATGGCGACCGATACACCGCCCGCGCCGAAGTCGTTGCAGCGGCGGATCATGCGGGTAACATTGCCGTCGCGGAACAGGCGCTGGATCTTGCGCTCCTCGGGCGGGTTGCCCTTCTGCACCTCAGCGCCGCAGGTCTCGAGCGACTCCTCGGTGTGCTTCTTGGAGGAGCCGGTAGCGCCGCCGCAGCCGTCGCGGCCGGTCTTGCCGCCGAGCAGGATGACGATGTCGCCCGGCTCAGGGACCTCGCGGATGACGTTTTCGATCGGAGCCGCGCCGACGACAGCGCCGATCTCCATGCGCTTTGCAACGTAGCCCGGGTGGTAGATTTCATGCACAAGGCCGGTGGCAAGGCCGATCTGGTTGCCGTAGGAGGAATAGCCTGCGGCAGCGGTCTGGCACAGCTTGCGCTGCGGCAGCTTGTGCTCGAGCGTTTCGGAGAGGGGAACGGTCGGGTCGCCCGCGCCGGTCACGCGCATCGCCTGATAAACGTAGGAGCGGCCGGACAGCGGATCGCGGATCGCGCCGCCGAGGCAGGTGGCTGCGCCGCCGAACGGCTCGATCTCGGTCGGGTGGTTGTGGGTCTCGTTCTTGAACATGAGCAGCCAGTCCTCGTAGTGGCCGTTCACGAGCGCCTTGACCTTGATGGAGCAGGCGTTGATCTCCTCGGACTCATCAATATTCTTCAGATAGCCGCGCTTTTTGAGCACCTTGGCGGCGATGGTACCCATGTCCATCAGCGTGACCGGACGCTTTGCGGCCTTTTCTTCGCCGTAGACCTCGACACGTGCCGCCATGTAGCGGTCGAAGGCGTCCTGAACCATCTGGTCCTCGAACTTCACGTCGTCGATCTGGGTGAGGAAGGTGGTGTGGCGGCAGTGGTCGGACCAGTAGGTGTCGACCATGCGGACCTCGGTGATGGTCGGGTCGCGCTTTTCGGTGTCGCGGAAGTAGGTCTGGAGGAACTTGAGGTCGTCGAGATCCATCGCCAGACCCATGTGGTGCAGCATGTCGGAGAGGGCAGCCTCATCCATGTGCGTGAAGCCGACAACGCTTGCCACGCTCGTCGGGATGGCGTACTCTACCTTGAGGGTCGAGGGCTTGTCCATGGAAGCCTCACGGGTGTCGACCGGGTTGATGAGGTAGCCGCGGATCTTGTCCATGTCCGCGTCAGTCAGCTCGCCTTCGAGGACATAGATCTTCGCTGCTGCGACGGTCGGGCGTTCGCCGCCGGTGAGCAGCTGGATGCACTGGGCGCAGGAATCCGCACGCTGGTCGAACTGACCGGGCAGCGGCTCTACCGCGAGGACGGTATGCGCGCCTGCCGGACGGGGGAAGTCCTCGTCGTAGCACACATCAGCCATCGGCTCGGAGAAAACGATGCCCTTGGCCTTTTCATAGGTCTCCCCGCTCAGACCCTCGGCATCGTAACGGCACAGGTACCGTACATGCGTGAGGTTTTTGATCTCGAGGAGGTCGTGCAGACTGGAAAACAGGCTGCGCGCTTCGACATCGAAGCCGGGTTTCTTTTCGGAATAACAACGATTAACGCTCATTTTATCGTGTCCTCTCCTTTATGTTGCAAGATAATTTTATTCTACCTGTTTTTACGAAATAAATCAATCGCCAAGGGGTACAAAAACTGAGGATATTCGACTGTTTATTTATACCTCGTAGGAAAAAGGAAAAATACGTTTGTCCCAAAGAGAGAAACATGATATACTGGCTCTGTATAGAAATAAGGCAACACCGCACAATTAAAGCTGCGGCGCTTTGCGGAAATTTCGCGCCCTGACTTTGTTGCGATTTCACGGTAATACGTCAAGTATTACCGCAAAACCGCGCCTCGTCAGAACGCAAAATTTACTCGCAAATCGCTCTTGTCCAATTATGCGGTATTGCCATAAAAAACGAAGGGACGGACAGCCTGTGAACATCAGAAGGGCAGAGGAGCGCGACGTTTCGCGCATTACGGAGATATATGCGCACGCGCGCGCCTTCATGGCGGAAAACGGAAACGCGACGCAGTGGAGCGGCGGCTACCCCGGCGAGGACGTCATCCGCGCGGACATCGCGGCCGGCACGCTGCATGTCTGTGAGCGGGAGGGCAGGATCGCGGCGGTATTCGCGTTTATCCTCGGCGGAGATCCGTGCTACGCAGTCATCGACGGTGCATGGCACGCCGCGCGCCCCTACGGCACCATCCACCGCATCGCCTCCGACGGCACGGCGAAGGGCATGGCGCGCTTTGTTTTCGACTGGTGCGCGCAGCAGATCGACTATCTGCGCATCGACACGCACGAGAACAACAGGCCGATGCAGGCGGCTGTCCTGCGCTACGGTTTTCAGCCGTGCGGCATCGTACAGGTGCGCGGCGGCGCGAGGCTCGCGTTTGATTATGAGGTGAGAGCATGAAAACAAAGGTGATCGTCTGCACGGAGTACAGCGAACAGGCGCGGGCGGAGCTGCTGACGCGCTTCGGCGACAGATTCGACATCACGTTTGCCGAGCACGCGAGCACGCTCGGTGACGCGGAGATCTGCATCGGCGAGCCGCCGCTCGCCCTCGTGCAGCAGGCGGAAAAGCTGCGGTGGGTGCAGATGACATGGGCAGGCACGGATATTTACACGCGCCGGACAGGCTTTCCGGAGCGCGTCACGCTGACCAACGCTTCGGGCGCGTTCGGCCGCACGATCTCGGAGTACGTTCTCGGCGGCATCCTCACGATGTACCGCAACTTCCCGGCCTACCGCGAGCAGCAGAAGCATGCGGTATGGCGGACGGTCGGCGCGGAGCGCACGCTCTACGGCCGCACCGTGCTCATCCTCGGCACGGGCGACCTCGGCAGCAATGTTGCAAAGCGCCTGCGCGGCTTCGGAACGGTGAACATCGGCGTGCGCCGCGCGGCAGGGGAGACGCTGCCGTATTTTGACGAGGTGCGCGGCATCGCGGAGCTCGACGAGCTGCTGCCGCAGGCGGACATCGTTATCGGCTGCCTGCCGAATACGCCGGGCACCGCGGGCCTTCTCACCGAGACACGCCTGCGCCGCATGAAGCAGGACGCCCTGCTCGTCAACGTCGGCCGGGGTACGCTGCTCTCGACCGCTGAGCTCGCCGCCGTCCTTGCGGACGGCTATCTGAGCGGCGCGGTGCTCGATGTGTGCGATACCGAGCCGCTCCCGCCCTCTTCGCCGCTCTGGGGCATGGAGAATGTGCTGCTCACGCCCCACGTTTCGGGACGCGGCTTCGGCCACGACCGCGGCACCGAGCGCCTCATCTGGGAGATCGTCATGGACAACCTCGCGCGGTATCTCGAGGGCAAAAACCTGCGGCATATTGTAGACATTAACCGAGGTTATTAAGGCAACACCGCACAATGAAAGCTGCGGCGCTTTGCGGAAATTTCGTGCCCTGACTTTGTTGCGATTTCACGGCAATACGTCAAGTATTACCGCAAAACCGCGCCTCGTCAGTACGCAAAATTTACTCGCAAATCGCTCATATCCAATTATGCGGTATTGCCTTAGGACAGGAGGACTTTTTATGACTTTCACTGTTGCTTTATCCACATTTTTCTCACTGCTGAGCATCTTCTGCGGCGCGGCGGCGCTCGCGCTGCCGGTCATCGCGCTCGTAAGACGAAAGAACGCGCCGGCGTTCGCGGCGGCGAGCATGGGATTGTGTGCGATTTCGCTGCTCGGACAGATATTCGAGTACAACAACCGTGTAAACGTGCAGGACTGGAGCGCACTGCTCGATACCTCGTATGCTGTGCTGTTCTGCGCGGCGGTGCTGGTCGCGCTCGCGCTTGTGCTCAATATCGCGGCCTGCCTGCGCGCCGGGAAACAGTAAATTTATACTTAAACTTTTACAGGCAGTATGTTATAATGGAAAAAGAAAACTGCCGTGCCCTGCCGGCACGCTCGACCACACTGCGGACTGTCTCCGCGGTCACAGGAGGAAAAAGTTATGGAAATCAAGCTCTCACCGTCTATTCTGTCCGCTGACTTCGCCAATCTGGCACGCGATATCAAGATCGCGACCGATGCAGGCGCGGAGTACGTTCACGTTGACGTAATGGACGGTCATTTCGTACCGAACATCACCATCGGCGCGCCGGTCGTCAAGAGCCTGCGCAAAGCGACCGACAAGGTCCTCGACGTACATCTGATGATCTCCGACCCGGATCAGTACCTCGACGACTTCATCAAGGCAGGCTCGGACATCATCACCGTGCATTATGAGTCCAACGGCGACACCCTCGAGCAGCTGAAGAAGATCCGTGCGGCAGGCGTCAAGGCGGCCTGCGTCATCAAGCCGAAAACTCCGGCAGAGGCGCTGTTCCCGCTGCTGCCGTACTGCGACATGGTGCTCATCATGACCGTAGAGCCGGGCTTCGGCGGCCAGGGCTTCATTCCGGAGTGCATGGACAAGATCAAGGCCGTCCGCGCGGAGATCCAGAAGCACGGCTATCAGTGCGAGCTTGAGATCGACGGCGGCGCAAAGCTGACCAACACCGCAGACATCGTTGCAGCCGGTGCAGACGTCATCGTCGCAGGCTCGGCGGTATTCGGCGGCGACATCGCGGACAACGTCAAGAAGTTCCACGAGGTGTTTGAGGAAGGCGTAAAGAAGGCTGAATGGACAAAGTAAAAGGGTAACATCTTCAAGCGTGCAGATGAAAAAGTCTGCACGCTTTTTCTATTGACAAAATGGGGAACTCGGGTTATACTGAAATCAGTTATTAAAGAGATGATAAAAAGTGTGATAAAAAGGAGGGCGCGTATGGCGGACAACGCTCAGGTACGCCGGGAGAACGAATCGCTCCTGCGCGAAAGTCTGCGCGGCGGCGCATACAGCAAAAACGAGTTGGCGCACCGTACCGGGCTAAGCTTCCCGACCGTCGGGCGCATCGTGGACGACATGGTGTCGCGCGGCGAGGCGGCGGCGAGCGGCGAGGCGGCTTCGACCGGCGGCAGATGTGCCATGCGGTACGCACTCGTGCCGGATTTCCGGCTGTATCTCTGCCTGCGGCTCGAAAACCGCACGCTTGACTGGAGCGTCTGCGACATAAACGGCGGCGCGGTCGAGCGGGGAGAGATCTCGTGCGGAAACGACATCCTCTGCGATCTTGACACGTTATTGATGCGTGTTCGGGCGCGTTACCCGCAGCTCGTGGCGGCGGCGATGGGCTTTGCCGGTTCGATGATGGACGGCAGTGTCACGGTCGCTTTCGAGCCGCCCGAACTGCGGGGCGTAAACCTGAAAAAACATCTTTCTGATATACTGGGACTTCCGGCGGCGGCGAAGCGCGATATGGAGCTTGTCGCGAAAGGCTATGCGGTCCGCCGCAGGGCACGCACGGTGGTCTGCATCTACATCGGCCACGCCGGCATGGGCGCGGGCATCGTGCTGGACGGCCGCGTCTGGAGCGGTGCGCACGGCTTTGCCGGAGAAATTCACTTCCTGCCGATAGAAAACAATCTGGAATATGCGGAAAATCACTTCGAGGGCGCGGATATGACAGCCTACTGCACTTCGGTCGTGCGCTCGCTTGCCGCGCTGCTCGACCCGGAGTGCATCGTCTTTTACAGAGCCCCCCGGTTTGACGGGATAACCGAGCGCGTCCGGACGGCCTGCGCCGCTTTGCTGCCCGCGTCCGCTATGCCCGAGATCACGCTCTCGAACGAATGGATCGAGGACTACGAGGCAGGACTGTTCGCGACAGCCTGCGAGGAGGAAAACGCATGAAATACTTTATTTTTGATGTAGACGGGACGCTTCTCAATTCGGCGGAGGTCGATCAGCAGTGCCTTCAGCAGATGCTGCGCGAGTTTGGGCAGGAGCATACCCTCGAAGAGCTTCGCCCGTCCTTCGGCAAGCCGGGCAGGCAGACGCTCGCAGACCTCGGCTTTTCCGGCGAGGCGGCGGAACGTGCTATGGACCGCTGGGAGGGACTGTCGCAGGAGCGCATCGCGGAGGTCCGCGCCTTCAACGGGGTGGAAGCCATGCTGAAAGCGCTGCATGAGCGCGGCTGCCGCTGCGGCATCGTGACCTCGCGCACGCATTATCAGTTCGACTACGGTTTTTCGCCGCTCGGCCTGGACGGGTATTTCGATGCGGTCATCTGCATGGAGGACGCGCCGCGCCACAAACCGGCGCCCGACCCGCTGCTCGAATGCCTGCGCCGCATGGGCGGCACGGCGGCCGAGGCGGTCTATATCGGCGACAGCGCGTGCGATATGGAGTGCGCCGCCGCGGCAGGCGTAAAGTCGTGCCTTGCGCTCTGGGGCATTCCCGAGGGCGCGTGCATCAGGGCCGACATCGAGCTTGCAGCTCCGGCTGACGCACTAAAACTGATATAAAAAACGAAAAGGGCGGTATCCGACGAGAAATCGGATACCGCCCTTTGACTGTACTGTTATGCTTTCTGTGTTTCGGCAGGAGCCGTCTCGGTCTGTTCGGCGAGGCGTTCCTCGAGCCAGCGCGAAATATCGCCGTAGGTCTCGATGCGGCCGAGCTCGTTGAGCAGCTCGTGACGGGCGTTTTTGTAAAAAACTGCGTCGACGTTGCGGGAGCCGCCTGCACGATAAAGGCTGATGACGCGGCGCACGCCGTCGCCGTAGCGGCCGACCGGGTCGCAGTCGCCTGCGAGGAAGAACAGCGGCAGGTCGCTCGGGGTGCGGCGGAAGGTTGCGTTGCTGTTCGCGCGCGCGCAGAGGATGAACAGATCGCGGAAGGCGGAGGCGGTGAAGATAAAGTTACACTTTTCGTCCGACTGATAGAGAGAAACGACCTCTTCGTCGCGGCTGAGCCAGTCAAAGACCGAATTGGGGTGGTCGATCCTGCGGTTGTAGGCCTTGAAGGCGATGCTGTTCAGCAGGCCGCTGCGGAAGGTCACGCCGCGCGTGCGTGCGATGGAGTCTGCGACATGAGCCGCGCTGAGGGCGGCGGCGTTCGGGCCGGCGGTGCCGATGAGGATTGCGCCTGCAAGCTCCGTGCCGCACTCGGACAGGCACAGGCGGACGATGAGCGAGCCCATGGAATGGCCGAGCATGAAATAGGGCAGGTCGGGATAGCGGTGGTGCATCAGCTCACGCAGATGGAGTACGTCCTGAATGAGGTATTTCCAGCCATCGTGCGCGGCGAAAAAGCCGAGGTCAGCCGGTCGGGAGACCGAAGCGCCGTGGCCGATGTGGTCGTTGCCGCAGACGATGAAGCCGAGGCCGCAGAGATATTTGGCAAAGGCGGTGTAGCGCGAGAAATATTCGCACATACCGTGGCTGATCTGAACGATGCCGCGGATATGGGAGTCCTCGGGCACGAGAATGTAGTAGGCGACATTGGAAACGCCGTTCGCGCTTTTATAAATATTCTGAGTGCATTTTATATTCATAAACCCACGTCCGATCGCAGAAATAAGAGACAGGCCGCCGGAAGCTGACAGACGCTGTCCATGGTTATGTTAATATCATACCACATAAAAGCGGAATTGTGCACATTATTTGATAAAGTTCACAAAGCGTTTATAAATTCAACGAACGCGCCTTTATACTTTTTACCGTCTGCCGACGATAAAGCCTCCGCTGTTCCGGCGGCTTGCCGCCGCAGGCGGGAGATGGCTGCCGATGGGCAGGCCGGGCATTGCCGCCGCCCGGCGGCGG